>Ga0310690_10006340_pt1 | contig 15571 bp, 25 predicted proteins | sample AusTroGonzalo_MG_2_FD_207661 | JGI IMG/M metagenome (GOLD analysis project Ga0310690, IMG submission 207661) | Bovine rumen microbial communities from tropical cattle in Woodstock, Queensland, Australia - Gonzalo_04 (v2) (version 2) | ecosystem: Host-associated > Mammals > Digestive system >... | reverse complement strand
AATCTGCGTATGCCGATAAACCTACCGAAGCAGATATGGTTAATCCTCTTGCCGATAAAGCTTGTCTTATTTGTTCCTTGGCTGCTGCCACTCTGTTTGCATAAACGTTTATTTCACTCATTATAATCTCCTTAAATATTTGCCAAAATTAAAGTTGCCGCCGCAACGTCGTCCATTTCTTCATTTTGCGGTAAACCGTTTAAAACGCCGGCTAAAGTAATCAATGTGGAATATGTGTCCGTTCCAACCAAAGGCACTCCTGTGTCTACAGGGTCAGGTGTCGGGACAATTTCCGTGTAATTTGAAGCTGTATCGCCGTTTTCAAGCCAAACATAACTGTAAGTTTCTCCGTTTTTGGAAAGTACATAGCCGTCATCGGGGAAAAGTACCGTCCTTTCTTCCGTAATCACGGCACCGGTGGGATAAGAGCCTGTCCATACACCTTCCACATCGTTTAATGTTCCTATATATGTTGTTACTGTTTGCATTTTATCCTCCCTTTTATTCCGTTGCAGTTAAGTCAAATAAAACTGCGGTGTTTGTTCCGCCGAAGCCTGCAACCACATCTGTCCAATTGCCTATTACCGATTGCAAATTGCTGGGAAAATGTACCGTGCAACCTGTAACTCCCTTTAACATATTGTTAAATTGATTTGTTCTGTTGCTAAAGCTATTACTGGTTAAAGCGGGGAAAGATACGCTAGTTAGACTTGTGCAACTCTGAAATGCTGATGCAAAAGCATTGGTACCGCTAATTATTTCAAGTGCGGGAAAGTTTATGCTTGTAAGAGATGTGCAACCATTAAAAGCACGGTAAAAAGCGTTGTTTCCTGATACTGTCTTAAGAGCTGATAAATCAATGGTCGTTAAATTACGACAATTTGAAAAGGTATATCCAAGACCGTAGCTACTTGATACAGTTGTAAGTGCTGACAAATCAATACTTGTTAAACTATTGCAATATGTAAAAGCATAGTCAAAAGCATGACTCCCTGACACGGTAGTAAGTGCAGATAAATCAACGGTGGTTAGATTAGTGCATCTATTAAAAGAATACGAAAAACTATAACTCCCTGACACTGTCGTAAGTGCTGACAAGTCAACAGTTGTTAGATGTGTACATTCTGAAAAAGCATAATATAAACTGTAACTTCCTGATACCGTAGTTAAAGCATCTGCCGTAAAGCTGGTTAAGCCGGAACAATCAATACAAAAGGAATCAAGTGCATTTATGCTTGATAAAGTTGTTAAGTCGGGAAAATCTACACTTGTAACTCCGGTGTGATAAAATTTATATGCCAAAGTATAAGTCGCTATATCCTGTACGTCTGTAAATGTTGCGGAAAATGTCGTAACAGGTGGCATCAATACGTCATTGGCATCTATATTACCAAGCAAATTATCAATGCTTGCACCGTATTTTGTACTGCTTCCTCCACCACCAGTAATACTTCCTATACAGGTTGCAAGATTAGCACTGTTTTGAGCCACGGGCATGGTTGCACCTTTATTGTTACAAGCTGTATAAGCTGCCGCTATGTTGGTATTTATTCTGGTTATTTCACTTGCTATTGTCATCTTACTCTCATACAATATATTAGACTAATACAAAAGATTAAACATACCCTATTGTCAAAAGATTGCCCAAAGTGTAAGAATAATTAGGAAGCGTGATAGAAGTGCTATCTACACTTGTCCAAGAAGTACCTTCATCTGTTGTTTTATAAAGAACAACAGTGTCAGTTACATAGAACAGTGCATATACCGTTCCGTTATAATTTACTGCACCTAAACAATATGATGCGTTTGACGGCATATTTTTCTTGGTAACAATACCGTCATTGCCCCATACCCATATTGTATTCTCTCCTGAACCGTTACTGAAGAAACCCATAAGATTATTGCCTGCATCAACAATAAACGGGTGACATACACCAACATACAAATCAAATGCAACTTTAGTGAAAGAACCCTCAATATCTTCAAGATTGTACAGTTCAAAATAACCTGATGACTGATTGCAAATAGCAAACCAAGCCTTGTTCCATTTTTCAACTATATTACTATAATTGTTTGCCATTATTGTCGGACTGTTGAAAGTAAAATCAGGATAAGCCTCATAACCCGCAGTAAGATAACTTCCTTCAGAAGCGAACTCAAAGTCATCAAAGCCGCCGCTTACAAGCAACGTACTTGCACTTGTCTTATTTCCTATTTGAGCCGCAGTTGTCGTACCTGTCATCTTGAAGTATGAATCCCAATCTTGAGAGTTCATATATACATCGCCATTGCAAACCGTAAATATCTGTCCGTATGTAGTTTGTACGTCCTGAGCTGTCCAATTCTTCGCATCTGTTGAATAATAGTAATCGGAACCCGTACTGCCGACAAATAAGTTTGCACCGTCCCCTACTACTGTACAATTCGGAGTTGCAGGGAAAGAATAAGATGAAAATGAAATGTTATCTAAATCATCTGCCAAGTAATAAGTTAATTCATTAGGTACAGAGTAAATAAATACAGGTGTTGATGCCTCCAAAACATAACTCTCTGTTATGTCTTGATTTTGCACAAGAACCGTATCATTTACAGGCTTATATCCTTGTTCGGTAATCTTTAATGAAACGTTAGTATAATAAGGCACATCAACGTCTACCCCTGATTCCGTCCAGTTTGAACCGTCATATTTGTTGACATAAGCATATTGTATTGTTGCTGTGTTAGGTGTAACATCAACTGCTAAATTGCTGTAATAAAGTGTTGCTGAGGTCGTTTCAATAGAACCCGATTCTCCTGCTGCAATATCCTCTAAAGCTCTACCCGATTTAAAGGTTTCATTTACTGCTTGGTAGCCACCATCAACAATGGTATTTATCGTTACACTTTGCTCAGAATCCCATACTTCTTTAAATCTTACAAATTCGCCCTCTGTTATAGGGTGTTCCGTTCCATTGATGGCTGTAACAGTTTCTCCACCTACAACTTGTACATCTGCGGAAGCATAGTTTGTTACATTATAAACACCATTTTCTGTAATGTTTATTGTACCAGTAGGCTGTATTCCGCCGCTACCAGAAGTTTCAGATATATTAACCAGAGATACGTCTCCAGACCTTAAGTATAGGTCTTTACCTTCAGTAACAGTATAGTCAAAAGACTCACCACTTGTTACTACATAACCTTCATTTGAATCAGGAACAGTCTCACCTATTGAATAGAATAAAGTATGACCTTCCCTTACTTGTAATTTATACGAAGTACCTGTACTTGTTACTATCAAGTCAGATAAACTAATCCATTGTATTCCGAGCTTCACCAACATGTTACACCTCAAATCTTCTCAGGAGAATGATGGTCATATATTGCATGAGCTTTAGCTACATTCTTGTAAACAGATGAAGCATCTTTCATTAAGTCTGCAATACAACCCAATTCATTCATATCAAACTCTTTCTTGTTAACAAGTATTTCCAACTTATTAGCAAGCATCTCAGTTCCTTTCATTAAAACTTGCTCTATATATTCTCTATTAGCCATTGTTAGCTCCTTCAGTTACAGTTAATGATGTATCAGTAGATTGAACAGGGAAATTAGTTAATACTACATACGGGTCTCCAGTAGCTGGTACAATGTAACGTCCTTTGTACGTTACTCTAGCCCTTAATCTATTTGTAGGAATGTATGTTCCCCATATACTCTTAAGGTAGATAGCAGTACCATTTACTATTACCTGATACAGTACAGGTTCAGCTGTAATAACTGTTGTAAGATTTTCCTTTAACCTTAAGTCAAAAGGCTCAAAGTTACCTATGTTTGCATTGTTAGTGATGGTCAAAAGACCATCACTTGACAATGCGGTAGCTAAATGTTCAAAAGGATTATATCCATACATATTAGCTCTCCTTACACGATAGGCTGTGGAGGAAAAGGAAACGGCATTGTGTATGTCGCTTGATTAGGGAATTTTACTACACCAGTTAATAGGTTCTGCATTTGAAGCTGAGCAACTTGAGCTTGTAAGGCTTCAATCTTATTAGCATCAAGTTTCTCTCTAATAGAGGCAAAACCTTGTTCCATAGCTAATTTGGTTGAGCAGCAACACTCATTCTGGTTAGCAATAGCCTGTTGCTGTGCCATACGCAAATCACCTATATCTCTTATTACTTCACCATAACGTTGGTCTAAAGCACCAAGCATATCATGGAATGTTTGGTTGGTAGCGGCTACTGTTTGAGCTGTACCTGCATTAACTGCGCCAAGTATCTCTCTCTGGTTAGCCATTGAGTTTTGGTTATCAAAACCACGTTGTACCTCATTTGAGGTAGCTGTTTGATTATTACCGAAGAAGTTACCATTATTCATAAGGAAGAAAAGAATAACAAGAAGTCCTATTCCACCTATACCTAACATTTCATTATTTTCACTCATTACGTTCTCCAAAAATAAAAGTTAGTCAACCTTACGGCGAAGTCATCTTTGTTGAGAATCTAAAAACTGTTCCATATCTTTTCTGTTAAATCCTTTAGACTCACCATATTTAAGTATGGTTTCACGCATTTGAGCTGGAGTTTGTCCCATTGTCAACTGGTTGAACTGTTGCATTAACGGGCTGTTCTTTAACATTCCGCTCATTAACATCTGAGACAAAGAATTTATTAAGTTCTGATTGAACATCATCTAGTTTCCTTTCTATTCTACTAAGAATATCTACATTCTCTTTTTTACCATACTCTTTAGTTTCAATCAAGCCTATATTATTAAGCTTTCTGACATACAGCTCATCATTAACTGTATTGATGCCAATATATACTACATTAGCTTGTGGATTAAGCTTATCCATATCTTGTGTATTATTTACATAATATACCTGTACAGTAGTAGGTACACCTATATTTTTTATTTGGTTGTAGTAATCGTACATTAGATGTCTCCCAACAATGTTTCAATGTCACCTACTATGTCATACACACACTTGGCAGAAGGATATTGCGTGTTTGTGCTTGCTGATGAGATTGAGGTTACTAAGTTTCCGGTTGTCTGAACCGTGCCGTTCACGCTGATAACGTCGCCGGTAATATCAATACCAGTGCCTGCTGTGTAAGAGCCGCCACCGCTTATTGTTATATTGCCACTGCCAAGTAAGGAATTACCGTTAACGGTTTTGATGTTGCTACCTGATACAAGCGTATCCTGTTTATTTGATAAAGCCGTATAAACTCCGCCCGAAGTTACCGTGTTCGTGCTTGCCGAAGTTGGTGTTGCGTCCATATTGATACGTGCATTAGGTATCTTACCTGTTGTGCCGTCAAGCATTTTGTAATTTGGAACTGCACTATCACCTGCAAATCCCACCCAAAATTCTTTGTTGTGTCCATCTGGTATATCACCTGAACCGAGCTGTATAGATTTATTACTGTAAACGTGTGCTTTATAACCTAGTGCTATTGCATATTCTCCGGAAGCAGATGCTTGATAGCCCAGTGATGTGCTTCCGGTATCTCCTCTACCTGCATCTACTCCGATATTCACCGAATAATTTTTATTAGCCGCGTTTCCCAGTATTGTTAAGCTGCTGGTTCTTTGGGCGGTATTTTTAAGGTTTTCTATCGCTGCCGCCTGTTGTGCATAGTATTTTGCCGAGTATTCACTGCCGTCAACCGTGCCGTCCGTTTTTGTTGCCCAATCCTGCGCATTTTCTGCTGAAACAAGTGCTGTTGCGGCCCATTCCTTAGCTGATTTATCAGGAATTAAACCTTCTGAAATAGCATAGGCTTTAGATGAATAGTCAGTTATTTCAGAACCATCATCAACTAAGCCATCCATCTTACAAGCCCATTTTCTAGATTCAGTAAGTCCATTCCAGCTTAAATAATACTCTTCATGCTGTTCATAATACTGATAGAATGTTCCGCTTTCAGGTGTAGTATGGTCTTCCTGTACTATCCAGATTACATTATCGCCTATTATTGCATCACCTTGTAGATATTCTGTATTGTTAGACCAATAACCTTTAAATCTTAATGATGTCATGATATTACCTACTAGAGCATCAACCAAGTCCCAATTATACCATTCATTATCATGCCAAGTGTCAGCATTATACTCACTCTTGATTAAATGAAGATTAGTTGTATAACCATGCACATTATTTGCCATTATTTCTCTCCTTGCATATTAACATTGCAGCAGCAAATCCTCCAAAAGATAATACTGCTAAAGCTGGTAATATGCAAGCTAAAATTACGGTGGCTGTCGCACAGCCACCAATTAACAATGTTTTAATAACTTTCAACATTTTTACCTCCATACAATCCAATCAGTAGTTGGCTCAACAGTAGCATTACCTTTCACATAATACACTCTGTTAGCTTCCTTCTTTACAGTGTACTCAAAAACTCCTTTCCTTAAACATAAGTTTAAAGTTTCAGTTGCCTTAATGTTAGAACAACCATTATTTTTAAGCCATCTTCTGAAGTTCTGATTACTAATTGCATTACAGCTAATTAACTTACTTACAACTTTTTCCTTAATCGTGATAGGTAATACATCAGTTGGGTTAGAGATGCAGTTCCTAGTAAGCGTTTCAATGATGGTTTCTTTCCGTATAACATCAGCTGAAACCAGGTCATAAATAAGAGACAACAGATTTTTTTCCACAGCATTCATTGTTTCCTCACTACCATATCTGATGTAACAATTCCAGTTCTTTCAAAAAAATGTTTTCCTTTTACTTTATTTAGCTTCCTGAATACACCTCTCCTTACACAGTTCATCAACGTTTCAAGAACACTTACGTTACCTAACTTATGAACTTTGACGTAGACACTTACCATACCATTATTAACTATATACTTTGAGTTTATGTATTCCAGAAAACCATCAAAGTTTTCTTCTTCCTCATTTACTTGAGTATTACTAATATTTACAATCAACTTTTGTAAGTCAATTAAGCCAGCTGAATTAAACTGGTTTATTGTGTTTATTAAAACTTCAGTATTCCTATCTATAATATCTTTTTCCATTTTACCTTTCCTTTCCAAACAATAACATTAAATCATCACCGCTAATCGGTATGAAGCCTTCAGTTGGTTCATCTGTTACACAACATACAAAGTTTACCAAATAAGGCTTCTTACATTCAGTAAACCAATAATGTTTAATAGGTTCTATGTTATGCTTAAATCTGTAAGCTGAAATTTCAGCACTGTCATATCTGACATCTTGTGCCATTATGTCCATTACATTATCAGCATAACTCTTAATGTAGAGCTGTCTATTAGGTTTCCTAGGCAGCCCTACTTTTAAACCATTTAAACCATGTATTGTAATTGTAGGTTGTGATGGCGAAACAGCCTCTCTCAGGAGAGGCAAGTCTATTGGCTTAACAATGTTAATACATTCCTTAAGCTCTGACTTTTTCATTCCTTTTAAGGAAGGATACTTCTCAAATAAACTCTCATCTGCATCTAACTTAGTGTTCAACATTGTATAATAAACTTGATTGAGTAATTCCATAGGTAATAGCTCTATTCTACTTGCAAGCAGCCAAGTGTATAGACTATCCTTACAGCAATACTCTACCAGAAGTTTAAAGTTGCTTGTTCTGTCAGCTTCTTCCAGTTCGTATTTATAAGTTGGAACACCAAGATATACTCCACTCAAATATCTTAAACTTCTAAACTCCACTTTCCTATCAAACCAGATAGTATCCTTCCAAATCGGGAAATGCTTAATCTTTAATACCTTACACACTGTACTCATATCGTGAATACCGTAATGTGCTATCCACTGTCTATCTGAGGTAAAGACTTCAATAAGGAGCTTATTCAGCTCCTTATCTGACTTAATTCCACGACAATCAACATAATAGCTGTTTTTTCCATCGTAGAACGATATACACCTTATACCTGATTTACCACCAGTCTCAATGTCAAAAGCTACTGTATGACCTAATTCTGAGGCTTTTGTAAGCTGTTTAGGTTTCAGATTGGGAATAGTTACTGGCTTATTATTCTCTATCATATAGTATGCTTCAGCTCTACCTTCTCTTTTCATAATACTTGAGAACAGGTAATTAGCTCTAAACAATACACCATCAATGAGAATAGTACAGCCCACCACTTTCTCCAAAGGCTGTCCAAAAACAGCCTGTACTACATCATCTCCATACAACATTACATCAGTCTCATTACCTATTACTTCTTTAATAGGTTGTTTCATGTCCCAGTATGTGTAGCCGTTATCAGACCACTCCACTGTACTTTTCACTTTCAGCATACAGCACCTTCCTTAATCTAGCGTCATCTTTCTTTGTAAATTTGAGAGAACCTTCTTCTACCATTCTTTTTACATAGTTCCTGTCTATGGTAAGAACCTCTACCAGAGACATTCCTTTATACTTACCCCATTTAAAGGTATAGTTTGCTCCTACCTTAATGGTAGGAGCTGCTTTGAAAGAGAATGGTGCAGAACCACAATCTTTAATGAATTTATCATAAAGCGACATTTTGCAATCCTTTTTGAAGAGTCCATTTATCATACAAGACAACGAGGTTTTCTTTTGACCTTGTAACACCAGTATAAATATTGCTCCTATCAAGTACGGGCAAAGCTGTTTTACCAATGATGAATACCACATTGTCATATTCTCCACCTTGACTTTTGTGTGTGGTAATTGCATAAGCAGGCTTAACGCAATTTAACAGGTCAATCTCTCTATTTCCTATCTCAATGTATCTGGGAACAGTCATTCTATCAAATCTAATCTCATCCTCATCACTTCCTTCATAGAACATAATATTACCATTATAGAAGTAAGGAGTATTCATTGTTACAATGACCTTATCACCGACTATAAGTCCAGCTTCATCAGGTTCACTGTTAGGAAACCTATGAATTTGGCATAGTCTGTTTATGTAATCACAACCAGTTCTGCCTTTATATACTGGACATATAATCTGTGAATCTAATCCCCAATACTTTTCGTTAGAACAGAGTCTATTTAACAATATATCATCAGTAGCTCCATCTAGTCTGTATAACATTCTGTTAGTTACAATCTTAGTGAAACTACCTTCCAATACATCATCACTTAATTGAGACAGTTCAGCTTGTTTACCAAACCTATATCTAGTCTTAAGCTCTATTGACGGGTAATGCCCTAAACATAACTTAAAAGCTGATGTCTGTGGCACTTCCTCAATAGGATTAAGTTGGTTAGGGTCTCCTACTAATACCAGCCTGACATTGTCAGGCAACGCTTTCAGTAGATTATCCCATACCTCTCTAGCTATCATACTGGCTTCATCTATAATCAACATATCAATACCATGTATCTGGTTTGTTGCATTATACTTTGGTCTGTATGAGTTACCATAGTCCATAGAGAAATACTCTAAAAACTTATGTATGGTTTGTCCTTTACCAATCTTCTGTCTCAACAAATCTGCTGCTCTACCTGTTGGAGATAAAACTTCATAGCTGAGGTCTGTCCTATTACAAATCTCAGCTATGACTGTTGACTTACCTGTACCTGCTGCACCTGTAATAGAATAAATGAAATCATTATTAAGAGCTTCTTTAACAGCTCTTTCCTGTATTTCATTTAATTCCATATTACGCTCCATACAAATCGTCAGCGGTTATTGTGTAAATCTTATGTGAGTCAGTATACTCAGGATTCGTTAATCTCTCAATCAACAAATCCGTACTCTTGATAATGTCAAGTTTGTCATCTAACTTAACCTTACCATCTTCAATACTATAACCCAAACATACAAACAATTTCTTAGGTAATTTTCTTACTGTTTTCTTTTCTGTTACTTCTTCACTCATTTTTCTTTCCTTTCAAAATGTGGTGGGACTACTGTCCCACCGATTACAAACTAAAACGGTACATCAGCTGATACTGCGTCCTGAAGACTATCAGCAATATACTTGTCAACTATGAACTTATCTCCGTAGTCATCGGAGGTAGGTCTGAAGATAGCTTCAACTGATTTACCTACCAAATTAGGTAAGTCATCAGCACTAGCTATTTTAGTGGCTTTCAAGAACTGGTTTTTCTTACGCTGACACATTTCAGCATCAGAATCTACAACAAAGTCAAAAGACTTAATTGCATTAGTTCCTTTCCAGCCTTGCTCTACCAATGTCGGGTCAGATACAGGAATAGCTAACTCCAAAGCTATCATAGCAGAACCTTTACTAGATTGTTTAAGTTCTACCTTAACTATGTTAGCTCTATATTTTCCTTTCTTAGGCAGAGCAATATCACTTACTTCATTATTTACTTCAAATATTGACATTTATTTTTCCTTTCCATTTAAAGTTGAAATTACTTGGTCATTAACCTTACCATTTGCTCGCCAAGCATCAAGCAACTGGCTTAAGTCCAGATTGTCTGCTTGCACAAACTGAACTTCACTACTAAACATTCTGCTTTTAATAGGACGAGCATTAGCTCTTGGTTTAACGACCAATGTCCTCTCACCCGCAGAACTAGGACTGAGTAGCCAGCACTCATCACAAGCTCTAGCTATCTCAATAGGAATGTCTCCACTAAGTTGAACACTCCTATATGTTAATCCTGTACTATCATCTCGCTGAAGCTCTCCTTCATGTCCAATAATAATACAGTTTACATTGTGCTTATTACACCAGTTTAACAGGTTAAATACTGTCTCTTTAGTAGCTACGCTACGAACACCGTAACCTGCAAAACCCGGTCTCTCTATTGTTACTTTCTCTTTCTCTGTCATATTGGCGTACTCAACACCATATTGTAGAGCTAACTTAAAAAAGCTACTTATAGAGTCCATAACTACTGTCTTAAACTGTACTTTCTCATACAGTTCGTTAAGACCAAACGGATTGTTAGGTTTCTTATAAGCGTTAGCTACTTCCTTATAATCTCCTTCGTCATAAGGTACTTCAGGTAAGTCTTCCTTTTTAATAGCTCCACTAACTAGCAAGTCATTAACACCATTAAGTGCGTTACTATCAAAAGTAAGATACAAACAAGGCTTAGGCATTGTAGCACTTAAATAAGTCTTACCTACACCTTCTCTACCCCAGAGAAAGATATTTACATTACTGTTTTCTGGTTCGTGATATTTTATTTCTTTCATTCCACTCTCCTATCTAAAGTTCGTCCATCATACACATTTCTCTTAATGGACATTCATTTAAAGAACACCATTCAGTATTCTTCACCATACAAGACTGATTGTCCTTTACAAAGTTTACCCAGTCTTTAAACTCTTTAACATTCTGTTCTGTTACAAATCTGCTATATGAACAGTAATCTGACATATTCTTAGTATTAAAGAACTGATACCTAATCTGGTTAGTTCCAAAACCTAGAGCATAGCCTACTGCTTGCATACTATTCTTCTTAGAAGAAAAGAACTTATCGTAGTACCTAGATGTTGTTTTATTTTCTACTACGATAAGTTCACCTTTGTCTGCAAATATAGCATCAGCATAGCCATGATAGTCCAGTTCCTCAATAACAAAATGAGGTTGTACATCTATCACTTCATACCCACTTTGTAAGAAGTCAATATACCATAGCTTAACCATTTCAGGTACATCAAACATAGTACAAACATCATTGTTATCTGCCATCTTAACAGCCATTTCCTGAAAACCAAGTTCCTCAATACAGCGTTCCTTAGTTTCCTTATTCTCTATATGCTTTACCATTAACAGGTTCAGCATATAGTCTATATTAGCTCCTAGCTCCATAGCCTTTGTAACATAGTTTGCAGTGTCATCTCTATTATGGAATAGATAAGGACACTTGTAGAACATACTACAAGACGTATAACTTAACATTTAGTCCTCCATTAGACGTGATGGTAAGTACCATCAGGCTGCTTTTCCCAGGTCCTATTCTTGTTTATTTCAAACTTAGCTTTAAGTTCATCGTAAACTCTATCTCTCTGGTATATAGCCAATGTATTCCATACAGCTTCAAAGAGTGTTTTGGCTTGTTCGCTCTTATATCTATAAACCAATGCTGCATACACAAAGAATACATCGGCTAACTCCTTATACCAGTCCTCAGGTCTTTCACAAGCCTGAGCCTCAAGTTCTTCTTCCTTCAATTTAAGCCATTGAGCTTCTTCTGTACTATCAAAAGTAAACTCATGCCAGCTGGCTATCTTATTCATTAAGAACTTCATCTAAACATTCTCCTTCTATAAATTTATGCCCAATAGTTACCATATTGGTAACCTTCTCTTTTAATTCATCATATAATTTGTTTATTTCTTTACAGCCTTTGATGTCATTCCTACTTTGGTATTTTCCAAAAGGCTTGTCAAGTAAAAAATACTCTTCATCAAAATTAAATGTACAAGTACAATCTATTTTAGGTTCATTATAATCTATTAGCTCCCATACTTTGTATGGTTTATCCTTTATTCTCTCAGTAACTAAATCCAGAACTTTCTCCGAAGAGGTCTGCTTGACCACTTCCGTTCCAATTGTCACCATCCATTCCCATTCTCTCATATTTCATTCTCCTTTCATAAGTTTCAACGGGACAGTTATAATGTACAAAAAACAATAAGACTTTAACAACAAAGTCTCTCATCTTTTGCAGCTCTTCCCAATCAGTGTTTTCTGTTGGACAATGTCCATTGTAGTAGCCAATACTCATATTGGTACTTTCGCAATACTTACTCAATACTGCTGTATCAGACATTGTTCCTGAACCTACCATAAGTCCAAATCCTAAACCATTACCAAAATTAACTAGGTCTTGAGCTAATGTGTTACAATACTTTCCAGAGCCGCCTTCATTAAGTATTTCTCCGTAGCCTTTTCTGTCCAGTACCAAACATACATTATTCTCTTTAATATGTTTCCTAAGTACACCTGTATCATCTAACTGATGTATTCCTAACAGACCTACTTCTTCTCCAAAAGACCATATAAAATCTGGTTGTAGTCCATTCTCAATACACTTCATACAAATCCAGATTCCATTCTTATCATCAGCTCCAAGACTGGTTTGTTCGTAGTCTTTATTGTAGCCTTTAATAACATTGTCCTTAATGTAGAAGTGTTCTGCTCTACCATTAGTCTCTACCATATCGTAGTGTGAGCTTAATATGAATTTCTTACCAGTTAATCTCCAGATGTTCTTACCATCACTCTCATATTCTACATCATGGTTTTGTAACCATTCGCATAAGTAACAATACATAACATCTTCATTTGGGTGAGGACATTCTATACTATACAATTTCAACAAATCTTTCATATTACCTCCTATTATAAAACGGTTGGAACGTAGTCCTATTACCATCAACTATTCTCAATAATGCAGCGTCAAGATTACCTTCATTAACATACATCTGTACCTTCTCCTTAGCAGCTTCAACTGTATCCTCCATAAGATAAAGTGTTTGCTGTGTGCTAATGTTGTAAATCCGTTCACAACGCTCATCAGCTACAAAACTGAACAACATCATTTTCTTTACTGGTCTGTCCATATACTTAGCAGCCCAATGTTGTTTCTCGCTTTCCTTAATTACGAATCCAGTAATAGGACATTTACGAACTATCATGATTTCATTATCAAAAATCTCATAATCTTTAATCCTATTAACATCAAGCTCATTATATGTTATCTCTTTACAATACTCACATATTGTACCATCCTCATTAAGTTCAGTATTAACAAAACCTAATCCAACACAATATTCGAAATGGTTTGAAGATAAGCTATCAAGATATGTGCCATACTTCCTAGCCGCTCCATCAACATCAAAGCGTACTGGTCCAGCTGTAATATCTCCTATCTTAAATGCAGCTTTGGTGTAATCTTTAATAAAATCAGTGTCATAACCAAAAATCCTATCTATTTTCAGATTACCAGTATTATCTTTATGAACCCAGCTTCTAGCAAATATCTGAGGTATTACACATTTAGTACCACTAAATAATCCATACTTTTTAGTCTCTCCTCTTGTTATGTAACACATAAAATGATTATTCTCTATACCCATTAAAGGTAAAGCCCTTATTCTTTTATGTGGACTATTCAAAGAGAAACAGCTTTCAAAACCATTACCTGTACTAGCCCAGAAGTAGTCCCATATATTCTTACTAAGAACTAACATACGTTCATCTTCTAATGGAAGATAAAGCCTATTATTCTTAAATACTCCATTACTCAATAATCTATCAGGAAAATCGTTCTTATGGTCAGCTTTCATATAGTTAATAATCTTTTCAATATCTTCCATATCATACTTCATACAGAATAATATAGAAGCTACCATACTAAGATTATCTTTCAATAAGTAAAGAGGACAATGTTCTATGTCATACCTGTTTCTTTCCAGTAATTCTGGGTCAAACTTCTGGTACTCCTTCTTATAATTGTCATCTAGCTCAAATAATACATTTATAATTTTCGCTAATCTGAAATTAGTAGATGCGGATTCAAAGTTATCATTAACAAATTTAATGAACTCGCTAAGTTCCACCTTATATATCTCATTGGGTGGATACTTTAATGACTGAAATATACCACTATTATAACATTGAAGTCTAAGTTTTTTACCAGGATATGGCTCATCTATTATTCTAGCTATTCTTTCAGATAAATCCTTACTTAATGAAAAGTAACAAGACCACATATCTTTATTAAGTTTTGCGTCATCAAAACTTTCTGTCTTTACATTATAAAAAATATATTCTCTATACTCCTTTCCTGTACTTTTTTCAAAAATATCTTTAATCTTACTAGCCATAAAGGCTTTTAAGAGTCTATCTATTATATCTATTGTGCGTTCCATTTTATTACCCTTTCAAAATACCCTCCCATTTCTGGGAGGGCGTTCGCATTAAATAATAGAGAACTTAGTACCTTTTCTAGTTCCCCCATTATTAACTGGACCTCGGAACTTTCTACCGTCATCTGTAATAGCTCTTGAGAAAGGTTCTCCGTCTTCATCTGTGAGATAGGCGTCAGTAATAGTACCTTCTAATTCCTCTATCTCACCTGTTTCTTTATTAACATTGATGATATTAACTTCATCTCCTTCAGTGAAGTCGCTTTCAACTTGAACAGCATCTCTTACATCATCTAAGGCGTCAAGAAGCCTATCAATCAATGTATGTATTTCATTTCTTAATGACATTTTAGTCTCCTTTCAATTAAGTTAAACCAAGCTCTTACGAGCCACTAATATAGTAAGGTGAGTCCTACCTTGATTGTAAAAGTGTAACCTTGGAGAGTTAGATTGGTAGGACTCATTTACTATTCTATTGTAACAATAAGTTTACAGTTTTTAAACCATAACTCACTGCCTTTCATTTTAAACTTATACTCAAAATCAATTTCTTTTTCAAGTTCTCCATAAAAGGCTTCTTCCTCATTGTTCCAAAACTTGTAAATCTTTATCATAACATGCCTCCAATACACTAGCTACCAGTAGTCCTTTAGGTACTCCTCTCTTAAGAAGCTGAGCTATTATTGCCTCAAACATAGCAATAATATCAGAGCCTTTACCTACATTAGCTACTGATGTATATTCCTCAAACATTTTGC
>Ga0310690_10006338_pt1 | contig 15573 bp, 12 predicted proteins | sample AusTroGonzalo_MG_2_FD_207661 | JGI IMG/M metagenome (GOLD analysis project Ga0310690, IMG submission 207661) | Bovine rumen microbial communities from tropical cattle in Woodstock, Queensland, Australia - Gonzalo_04 (v2) (version 2) | ecosystem: Host-associated > Mammals > Digestive system >... | reverse complement strand
AACCTAACTCCTTCACCAATCCTCCCTAATTTGCTTTTAGCCTCAAATTGAACTTCTTCATTCTTCCCCGTCTTGCCTTTATTTCAGGCCGAATTGCGTTAATCTTCCAAAATCGCTTCGCTTTTACAAGCTTTTTTCGTAACTTTGCCGCCAAAATCGGCGAAGATACTCCGTCTCGGCAAAAAAAGAAATAAATTTCTTTGTTTTGCGCTCGACTTTTCGTAACTTTGCCGCCAAAATCGGCGAAGATACTCCGTCTCGGCAAAAAAAGAAATAAATTTCTTTGTTTTGCGCTCGACTTTTCGTATCTTTGCACGCCAAAGACGAATTATCAAGACATGGCAGTAGCAAAACTCATTACAGAACGTCCTAAGGAGCATCAGTTCTCCTTTGAGGTACTCCCGCCCCTGAAGGGGACAGGCACCGACGGCCTGTTTCGCGACCTCGAGAAGCTGTGCGCCCTCAACCCAGCATTCATCAATATCACCACACACCACTCTGAATATGTATACCGCGAGCTTCCCGACGGGAAGTTTGAACGTCATCGTGTGCGCCGCCGCCCAGGCACCATTGCCGTTGCAGCTGCCATCCAGCAGCACTTTGGCGTACCAGTTCAGCCACACATCATCTGCAGCGGAGTCACCGTAGAGGACATCGAGTACGAGCTGCTCGACCTGCAGTTCCTGGGCATTACCGACCTGCTCCTGCTGCGCGGTGACAAGGCAAAGGACGATCGCACCTTCCAGCCCACTCCGGGTGGACACACTCACACAACGGAACTCATCAGACAGGTGCAGCGTTTCAACGAAGGGTTTTTCGCCGATGGCACCCCCATCAAGCATCCTGGTCCGAAATTCGACATCGGTGTGGCCTGTTACCCTGAAAAGCACGAAGAGGCTCCCAATATGGACAGCGACATGCACTGGCTACTGGAGAAACAACGGCTAGGAGCTCAATATGCCGTTACACAGCTTTTCTTCGACAACCAAAAGTTCTTCGACTTCGTTGACCGCGCCCGCCAGACAGGTATCACCATACCTATCATTCCCGGCATCAAGCCGTTGGCCAAGATGAACCAGCTGACGGTAGTGCCACGCACGTTCCATTGCGACATTCCCAAAGAATTGGCCGACGCTATTGCCCTTTGCCATACCGATGAAGATGCCCTGCGGCTGGGCATAGAGTGGACAACGCAACAGTGCCAGGAACTATACGAGCACGGCATTGCCGACATTCATTTCTACACCATGGGAGCTGTTGATGCCGTGGTAGAAATTGCGAAGAATCTAGATGTGAAGTAAGGAATGACGTTCGACGAGGTAATAGGACAGGAAGCGTGTAAGCAGCGACTACTGCAGCTGGTTGACGATGGACGTCTGCCCCATGCTATCATGCTCTGCGGACAGCAAGGCATTGGCAAGCTGGCTCTCGCCACAGCCTTTGCCTGCCATCTGCTGAGAAACGGCGGTACCAGCACCCCGCAGAACGTGGAGGCCATGCTGTCCAAACTTGAGCATCCTGACCTGCATTTCACCTACCCTACGGTGAAACTGCCCTCCATGAGCAGCGACCACATACCTGTCAGCGCCGACTTCGCCCGCGAGTGGCACCAACTGCTTAACGCCGGCCCCTATTTCGGAATCGATGACTGGCTGCAAGCTATGGGGGCAGAGAACCAGCAAGCCATCATCACTGCCGGCGAGAGCGACGAGCTGGCCCGCAAGCTGTCACTGAAGTCGAGTCAGGGCGGCTACAAGGTAAGCATCATCTGGCTACCAGAGCGCATGAATGGAGCCTGTGCCAACAAACTCCTCAAACTGTTAGAAGAACCACCCAGCCAAACGGTCTTCCTGCTAGTGAGCGAAGAACCCGAGAAGCTACTTGAAACCATCCGCAGTCGCGTGCAGCACTTTAACATGAAGCCACTGCCCGAAGACACCCTGAGGCAATCACTGGAGGAAAGACGCGGGCTGGAAGAGGCCATGGCGACGCGAGTGGCCAGAATGGCCTCTGGCTCTTGGCTGCAAGCACTCAGGTCCCTGCAAGCAGGGGCAGAGAACGAGGAATTCCTCAATCTCTTCATCCTGCTCATGCGCAAGGCCTACATGCGCGATGTAAAAGGAATGAAGGGATGGAGCGAGACTGCCGCAGCCATGGGCAGGGAACGGCAACGCCGCTTCCTGGTCTACTTCCTACACATGATACGCGAGAGCTTCGTCTACAATTTCAAGGACAATCGTCTGTGCTACATGACCCTTCAAGAGGAAGCCTTTGCCAAGAACTTTTCCCGCTTCGTCAACGAGGCCAACATCCTTCAGCTCAACGACCTGGCCAACAAGGCTATTCGCGATATCGGACAAAACGCCAATGCGAAGATTGTATTCTTCGACATGGCCCTACAAATAATCATATTACTCATTTCAAAATAAAAACATGGAGAAAAGAAGAGAATACCCCATACGTACTGGATGTGACCGCGGGCTGTGCGCAGCGGCCATCGGACGGCAAGACCGACAACTAAACACATACGACTGGCTGGCCGACGTGCCCGGAAACGCTGAGAGCACCGACCTGGTAGAGGTGCAGTTCAAGCATACGCGCAAGGGTTATTACCACAACGTCAACAACCTGCCCCTGAAAAAAGGTGACATCGTGGCCGTTGAAGCAAGCCCTGGCCACGACATCGGCGTGGTGACATTGACGGGGCGTCTGGTGTTGCTGCAGCTGAAGAAAGCCAACCTGAAGAGTGCCGACGACATCAAGCGCATTTATCGTCTGGCGCGCCAAGTTGACATGGACAAGTTCCACGAGGCCAAGGCCCGTGAGCACGAGACGATGATAGAGAGCCGAGAGATCGCTGCTGGTCTTGGGCTGAAGATGAAGATTGGCGATGTAGAGTATCAAGGCGACGGGCAGAAGGCTATCTTCTACTACATCGCCGACGAGCGCGTAGACTTCCGCCAACTCATCAAAGACCTCGCCGCCGCTTTCCATGTTCGCATCGAGATGAAGCAGATAGGTGCCCGCCAGGAGGCTGGTCGCATCGGTGGCACCGGCCCCTGCGGTCGCGAGCTGTGCTGTGCCACATGGATGAAGAACTTCGTAAGTGTTTCGACAGCCGCTGCCCGTTTCCAGGACATCTCGCTCAACCCCCAGAAGCTGGCCGGCATGTGCGCCAAGCTGAAGTGCTGCCTGAACTACGAGGTGGACGACTATATCGAACACGGAAAGCACATGCCAAGCCGAGAGGTGGTGCTGCAGACGCAGGATGCCGACTACTACCACTTCAAGAGCGACATCCTGGCAGGCCTTGTCACCTATAGTACCGATAAACGCTTAGCTGCCAATCTAGAGACCATCACCGCACAGCGTGCCAAGGAGATTATTGAGATGAACCGCAAGGGCGAGAAACCCGAGGACCTACAGCCCGAAGACCAGCGGCGAGAGCCGGAAGGCCCCGTCGATTTGCTGGCTGGCGATAGCATCACCCGCTTCGACAAGGCAAAGAAGAAAAAGAAAAAGAACAAGAAGAACGACGGCAAACAGGCTTCCGAGAAGAAGGAGGACACCAAGAAAGAAGAGGGAAGTAAGAACGACGAGAAGAAAAATGACGGGAAGGAAGCCAAACCGGATAATCAATAACTTGATAGTGCTGGCCGTAGTCGTCTTCACGATTATCGGCTGCGGCCAGCACCCCATCTACAGTCACTTCGAGCATATCCAGCCAACGGGGTGGCAGCGCAACGACACCCTTCGGTTCAGCATCCACGCGAAGGATGCTGGCAATTATTGTCTTAGCCTGGACTTGCGCGCCACGAGCCTCTTTCCCTTTACCGAACTGGTGCTGGTCGTAGAACGCTATGCCCATCTGAAGCATGAGAGACGCACAGACACCCTCTACATCAATATCACTGACAAGGACGGCAACCGGGAAGGAGCCGGCATCAGCATGTTCAGTTATGGCACCCCGTTAACCCCTGTCATGTTGGAAGACCATGACACACTCGACATCAGTGTCCGCCACGCCATGACCCGCCAATGCCTTCAGGGCATCACCGATGTAGGCATCACTGCTGAAGCGAACTGCGCCCAGCGTCAATACGCAGGAAAATAAACAGAAGGAAGGTAAAGCCCCACAACGAGGAGCCACCATAGGAGAAGAAAGGTAGCGGTATGCCGATAACGGGCGTCAGGCCCAGCACCATCCCCACGTTGATGAAAACGTGGAAAAGAAACACCGACAACACACAATAGCCATAGACCCGCCCAAAGGCCGAAGGCTGACGCTCGGCCAGATGGATGAGCCGCAGAATGAGCGCGAGGAACAGCAGCAGCACCGATGCAGCACCCACGAAGCCTTCCTCTTCGCCCACAGTACAGAAGATGAAGTCGGTGTCCTGTTCAGGCACGTACTTCAACTTCGTCTGAGTGCCATTTAAGAAACCTTTTCCCTCCAGACCTCCTGAGCCAATAGCGATCTCACTCTGATGTACATTGTAGCCTGCACCGCGCAAGTCTTCCTCCAATCCCAACAGCACATTGATACGTGTGCGCTGATGCTCCTGCAACAGATTGTTCAACGCATAGTCGGCAGTATGAAAAAACAGGATGGAGCCTACGGCAAAGAACGTCAGCCACAGCCATGTGACGATGCGGGTGGCCGCCAGTTGCCACACCAGCCACGCCACCAGCCCGACGCTGACAGCCAGTTGAATCCAATACAGATTGAACGGTATGACATAAAGACAGAACAGCAGGCTGGTCAACGTAACCCCCAGGCATACTCCCAAGGCTATAAACGCCTGCCGCCAGTCGCGCAGGTAGATGCCGACCATGACTGTAGTGAACACCTGGATGGCCAGCAGCACTACGAAGCGCCCCACATGCGTGGGGGTCTCGAAAAGCAGTACATCGCTATAGCGGATGCCCACGACAAAATAGAACACCATTGCCACAGCAGTGAAAAGCACACTACCCGTCATTCCCTCACGATAAAGCGTGAGGAAGAAGGCAAAGTAGACAAGTGCACTACCCGTCTCACGCTGCATGACAATAAAAAGCATGGGGACAAAGATGAAAACCAACGTCATGGCGAAGTCGCGCCAGCGGTGGATGTCGTAGTCCAGTCGCGACATAAACTTGGCGAGGGCCAAGGCAGTGGCGAACTTGGCGAACTCGGCCGGTTGCAGGCGCACAGGCCCCAGCACCAGCCACGACCGCGACCCCTTGATGGTATGTGTATTGAAAATGGTGGCAAAGAGCAGTACCAGGAGCAGTCCGAACAAAACGTAAGCGAAGGTCTCGAAGTACTGCTCATCGAGTAGCATGATGACCATTGCCAATACCAGCGACGTTCCAATCCAAACGATCTGCATGCCGCTACGAGTGGAGAGCGAGAACAGGTCGGTGTCAGAGCCGTAGTCGTAGCTGGCGCCACAGACGCTCATCCACCCCAGAGCAAGCAACAGCAGGTAGACAACGATGGTGAAATAGTCGATGCTACGCAGCACTCCTTTCTCTTTATCGGTCCTCTGTTCCATAGTTGATACGTTTATTTTGGATGTCTGTGGCGCGATGCTCGGATGCCTCCGAGAGCTGGCCTTTCAGGTAGCGTTCCATGATGAGTCCGCCGATGGGAACACCATAAGTAGCCCCCCACCCTCCGTTTTCCACGTAGACGGCCACGGCAATCTTTGCCGAGTCCATCGGTGCGAAGCCCATGAACACAGAGTGGTCATGTCCCTTGTTCTGAGCAGTGCCTGTCTTACCGCAGGGAGCGAAGTCGTAGCCGGCCAGCGCATGACACGTACCGCCAAGGGCTGCCGAGCGCATGCCTTTCACAATGAGGTCGTAGGCCCACTGAGGTGCCTTGCTATAGCGTCGTGTGGTGTAAATCGAGTCGAGCGTCTCACCTTCTATCTCCTTCACCACATGGGGAGTGATGAAAAAGCCGCGATTGGCGATAGTTGCCCCTAGGTTGGCTATCTGGAGCGGTGTGGCGTTCACCTCGCCCTGACCGATGGCGATGGAGATGATGGTCAGCCCGTTCCAACCGCTCTTATAGGCATTGTCGTAGAACTGGGCATTAGGTATCAGGCCCCGCTTCTCACCCGGCAGGTCTACCCCCAGCGGATAGCCAAAGCCCATGGATACGAGATAGTCGCGCCAGGTGTTCATGGCTGTCTGCACAGAACCATACTTATGGGTGTTATTAATCATGTGGTAGAGTCCCCAGCAGAAGAATCCGTTGCACGATGTTGAGATGGCGGGCACCAGCGGCAGCGGCGACCCGTGGCCGTGGCATCCCACGCGAAGCCCCTTGAAGACGAAGCCGTGATAACAGGGATAGGGAGTCTGGGCGGTGATGATACCCTCGCTGAGGAACGTCAACCCCTGCGTGGTCTTGAAAGTCGAACCGGGCGGATACAGCCCCATGATGCTGCGGTTGAGCAGGGGTTTCCACGGATCCTGGCTCAACTCACGATGACTCTGTGATCGCTGGCGTCCCACCATGATACGGGGGTCGTAGCTGGGCGAGCTGGCCATGCAGAGCACTTCGCCCGTCTGGGGCTCTATGGCCACCACACTACCTATCTTACCCTCCAGCAGCCGCTCAGCCAGTGCCTGCAAGTCCTTGTCGATGGAGAGGGTGAGGTTCTTTCCTGGCACAGGCTTGCGGTCAAAGGCTCCGTTCTGGTAGCGACCCTGCACACGACCGTGCGCATCGCGAAGCAGGATTTGCACGCCCTTCTCACCCCTGAGCTGCTTCTCGTAGAAGCGCTCCACGCCCAGCTTACCGATGTAGTCGCCAGGCTGGTAGTAGTCGTCGGCCTCAATGTCGGCAGGCGATACCTCGGCCACGTCGCCCAAGACGTGAGCGGCATGAGCATATTCATACTGGCGTACACTGCGACGCTGAACATAGAAACCGGGAAAGCGGAAAGCCTTCTCCTGATAAATGCTGAAGTCTTGATCGGAGAGCTGGGTCAAGAACATCTGCTGGGTGTAGGGCGAATAGCCAGGGTTCTTGCTCTTGTCGCGCATGGCGGCAATGCGGCGGTCAAACTCCTGGCGGGTGATATTCAGCGTCTGGCAGAGTTCCAGAGTGTCGAAGTGGTTGCGAGCCTCCTTCTCCACCACCATGATGTCGTAGCTGGGCTGGTTGTACACCAGCAGCTCGCCGTTTCTGTCGGTGATGATGCCACGCGATGGGTAGTCAATCTTCTTGAGGAATGCATTCGAGTCGGCATTCTTCTTGTAGTCGTCACTCATCAGCTGCAGCGCGAAGAGACGGACAATGTAGACCGTCACGATGAGCACTGCCACAGCGGCAACGACAAACTTCCTGTATTCCAACCCGTAGTCTTTCACGTCGGTCAAAATGATTACGTCCGAAAAAAACTATTTCCTGATGGTCTCCAGGGTCATCACCAGCATAAGGGTGACCAAAGCGCTGCCTCCGGCACACTGCAACCAGTAGATGACGTTGAAGAACGAGAATGCTTCTAGTGCAAAGAACACCAGACAGAACACCACCACGATGATGGCTGCCAGCGCAAAGAACCGCCAGCCGCCCAACGATGCTGCCGAAGCCTTGATGTTCTCCTCAGCATCACGGGGCAGAAAGAGTTCCAACAGGTAGGGCTGTAGAAGCCCTGCCAGCGTCATGGACGCAGCCGCCACGCCTGGCGTGTTGGCAAACATATCCACGAACAGCCCCATGAAGAAACTCCACAACAGCGTAGCCCACCGGGGGTAACCCCTGGGGATGATGATGGTGAAGTAGACAAAGAGCAGGGGCGTGGCACAATGGAAAAGCTGGATGCGATTGAACACCAGCACCTGCGCCAGGCAAAGGGCAACGAACACGGCAAGCCGCCGCAAAAAGTCCACCGTCATGTTTTCTTGTGTCCTTAACTCCTTGAATTCATCTATCTCGCCAGTTCCATGGAGTCGCGTGCTGCCATCAGCAGCTCCCGTCGTTCTGGAAAGGTGTTGTCAGCAATGACATACACCTCACGCAGACAGCCAAAGTCCACCTGCAGTCTCACCTTCAACCTGTAGGAGAGGCCGTCGGCCGAGTTACTGATGCCGATAATCCTTCCGACAGTGATACCCTGAGGGAAGATGTTCGAATAGCCGCTAGTCTCCACATAGTCACCCTCCTCAAACTTTGCATGTCGCGGGATGTCTTCCATATACGCCACCGTGGGATCCTTACCTTCCCAGGTCAGGTAGCCGAAATAGCCGCTGCCCCTGATGCCGCAGCTCACCCGGGAATGGAAGTTGAGCAGGGGCATCACCACAGCATAGTGGGCACTCGTCATATAGACAACGCCCACAAGCCCTGTTCCACAGACAACGCCCATGTCGGGTGCTACGCCATCAGCACTTCCGCTGTTGATGGTTAACAGGTTGTCCGGGCGGTTCAGCGTGCTGCCCACCACCAGCGACGGGATCAGCTGGAGCTGAGCCGTCATCTGCTGCATCATGCTGTCAGTGACGGCAGTATCAGCCTGGGCTTCCAGTAGCCGTCTGCGCAGCTGGAAGTGTTCTGCCTCCAGCTCCAGGTTGCGTACCGTGAGTTCCTGTGCCCTGCGCTGCAAGCCAAAAAACTGCTCCACGCCAGAACGCCATTCCCCCACCTTGCCGGTGACGCTGTTGGCCGAAGAGACCCATACGCTCCCCTGATAGCTGTTATAATGAAACAGCAACACTCCACTGACTATTTCCAGCACGAGGAATAATAGCCAGTGGAAGTTTTTCGTCAGAAACGCTACCAGGTTGTTCACTTTCCTATCTCATCAGGAAGTTGAAGCGGTCTACGTTCTTCAATGCGATGCCTGCTCCCTTTGCCACTGAATGCAAGGGATCTTCGGGCACGTGGAAGGGAATATTGATCTTATCCTGCAGACGCTTGTCAAGGCCTCTGAGCAGGGCACCGCCTCCGGTGAGGTAGATGCCGTTCTTCACGATGTCGGCATACAGCTCAGGCGGGGTGTGTTCCAGTGCCGACAGCACGGCATTCTCTATCTTGGCCACCGTTTTGTCAAGACAGTGGGCAATCTCCTGGTAACACACCGGAACCTCCATAGGTAAGGCGGTAATGCGGTTTGGCCCGTGTACCACGTAGTCCTCGGGAGCTTCGTCACCCAGGTCTGTAAGTGCCGAACCCACATTGATCTTGATACGTTCTGCCATACGCTCCGACACCTTCACGTTGTGCTGACGGCTCATATACTCCCGGATGTCGTCAGTCAGGTCATCGCCGGCGGTGCGGATGCTGTTGTTGCTCACGATGCCGCCCAGCGAGATAACGGCGATCTCAGTAGAGCCACCGCCGATGTCGATAATCATGTTGCCATCAGGTGCCTCCACGTCAATACCGATGCCTATGGCAGCTGCCATGGGTTCGTAGATCAGGTAGACGTCGCGCCCCTGTGCATGCTCGGCAGAGTCGCGCACGGCGCGAAGCTCTACTTCGGTGCTGCCCGAAGGGACGCCAATGACCATGCGGAGCGAGGTGGAGAAGAAGTGATGCCCCGTGTGCACCATCTTGATGAGACCACGCATCATCTGCTCACAGGCAGAGAAGTCGGCTATCACGCCGTCACGCAGCGGACGCACGGTCTTGATGTTCTCGTGGGTCTTCTCATACATCATCTTGGCCTTCTCACCCACGGCAATCATCTTGTTCGAGGCGCGATCGAGAGCCACTACCGACGGTTCGTCAACCACTATTTTATCATCACTGATGATAATCGTATTCGCTGTGCCAAGGTCCATGGCCAGCTCTTGTCGGAAACTGAAAAATCCCATTTGTAAATTTAGAATTTAGAATTAAGATTTAGGAGGTATCGGCTTTGCCGAGTAAGAATTTAGAATTAAGAATCAAGAGGTGTCGACTTTGTAAAACTTCTTATGTCTTACATCCTACTCGCGTATCGATACTTCCAAATTCTTAACTCTTAAATACTTACTTCATAAACCACTCGTGAATTGCCGTGTCATAGTGTGAACTAACGCCGAAGGCACGCTCAGCGAACGCCTTACGCTGTTCGAGGGTAGTGGCAGCACCCTGTTCGTTGACAATGTCAAGCAGCATGCCATACTCTGCCTTCGAAGGCACGATGACTACATCCTTGAAATTCTTCGCACCTGCCCGGATCAATGAAATGCCGCCGATGTCAATCTTCTCGATGATGTCATCTTCGCCGGCTCCGCTGGCCACGGTCTGCTCAAAGGGGTACAAGTCCACGATGACCAGATCTATCTCAGGTATCTCGTATTGCTTCATCTGCTGCTGGTCGCCCTCGTTGTCGCGGCGTCCCAGGATGCCTCCGAACACTTTCGGATGCAAAGTCTTCACACGACCACCCAGAATGGAGGGATAGGTTGTCACATCCTCTACCTTCTGGCACTTGTAGCCCTGCTCTTCAATAAATTTCTGCGTGCCGCCTGTCGACAGGAAGCTGACGCCTTCTGCATTGAGCTTCTTCAGCAGCTCATTCAGTCCGTCCTTATGGAAAACGGAGATGAGTGCTGTCTTCATCTTCTTCATTTCAGCCATACCTATTATCCTTTTATAACGTTACAAAAAATAGAAACAGGCTGCAAAGATACAAAAAAGAGTTGAACAAAATGCAAAGCTGAGGGAAATATTTTTTCCCCCAGCCTCTTTTCCTGCTTTATGTCATCCTTACATCGTCACTTCCACGGTGTGTTGGCCCTTGGTGTATGGGATGACGGTGCCCTCAACGGGGGTACCATCGAGCACAATCTGCTTCACGCCCTTCTGGCTTCCATTCGGATGAATGGTAATCTTGTAGTCGGCTTCACGGAACTTTCGCTGCACGGTATAGTCGGTAGCTGTCTCGGGCAGACAGGGGTCGATGCGGATGCCGTCGTAGTCGGGCTTGATGCCGAGGATGAACTCTGAGACTGTGTACCACATCCAAGCGGCTGTACCGGTAAGCCACGAGTTCTTGCCCTCGCCAGGCTTGAAGGCATCCTTACCTGCTACCATCTGGCAGTTCACGTATGGCTCCACTTTGTGAAGCGTCTGATATTTCTCTTCCACGTACGAAGGAAGAATCTTGGCGTAGTGACTCCAAGCGTCGTTGCCGCGACCTGCCAGACACTCGCCGATGATGACCCAAGGATTGTTGTGGCAGAAGATGCCGGCGTTCTCCTTGTAGCCCTCAGGATAGCTGGAAATCTCGCCATACTCGTAGATATACTTGGTGAAAGCGGGATTGTTGAGCACCATACCGTGCTCGCACTCCAGATACTTCTTACAGCTGTCGAGGCTCTTGGCAACCATACCATCTTCAGCACCAATCTCGGCCATCGTACACCAGCCCTGCGACTCGATGAAGATCTTGGCCTCTTCGCATTCGTTCGATCCGATCTTACGGCCATAGAAGTCGTAAGCGCGCAGATACCACTCGCCATCCCAACCGTGCTTCTTCACAGCCTCGATCATAGCGTCGACAGCCTGCTGCATGCGTTCTGCCTCCTTTGTGTACTCTGCCTTCTCTGTGATCTCTGCGAGCTTTTTACAAAGCGCAACATAGTCCTTACCCGTTACGACGAACAATCCTGCAATCATCAGCGACTCGGCCTTGGTGCCCTCGCTGACATTCTCGGTGGTCTGGAAGCTCTCATTAGGATCCCACGAGAAGCAGTTCAGGTTCAGACAGTCGTTCCAGTCGGCACGACCGATGAGCGGCAACATGTGGGGGCCCAAGTTCTTGATGACGTGGTCCATAGAGATCTTGAGGTGCTCGAAGAGGGTGACCTCAGAGCCGGGCTGATTGTCGAACGGTACCATCTCGTCGAGGATGGAGAAGTCGCCCGTCTCCTTGATATAAGCCACAGTACCGAAGATGAGCCAACAGGGGTCGTCGTTGAAACCGCCACCGATATCGTTGTTACCGCGCTTGGTGAGTGGCTGGTACTGGTGGTAGCAGCCGCCATCAGGGAACTGCGTAGAGGCGATGTCGATGATGCGCTGACGGGCGCGCGGCGGAATCTGGTGCACGAAGCCCACAAGATCTTGGTTCGAGTCGCGGAAGCCCATGCCACGGCCTACACCGCTCTCAAAGAACGAAGCCGAACGTGAGAAGTTGAAGGTGACCATACACTGGTACTGGTTCCAGATGTTCACCATGCGGTCGAGCTTGTCGTTGCCCGTGCTTACTCGGTAGATGTTGAGCAAGGAATCCCAGTACTCGCAGAGTTCAGCGAAGGCTTTATCCACCTTCTCCGTGGTGTCAAGCTCGGCAATGAGTTGATGGGCCTTATCCTTGTTGATGACCTGGGGGGCGGCAAACTTCTGGTCTTGTTCGTTCTCGATATAACCCAGCAGGAAAACAAAGTCCTTGCTCTCGCCTGGCTTCAGCGTCACCTCGATATAGTGTGAAGCAATGGGACTCCAGCCGTGAGCATGACTGTTGCGAGGCTTTCCCTCCATGACGGCCTGAGGATTAGCAAACTCGTTATAGAGACCTACGAACGTCTCGCGGTCGGTATCGAAGCCCTGGATAGGAACGTTTACGTGGTAGAAGGCATAGTGGTTACGACGCTCGCGATACTCAGTCTTGTGGTAAATCGTCGAACCCTCAATCTCCACCTCGCCCGTAGAGAAATTGCGCTGGAAATTCTCCATATCGGTAGCGGCATTCCATAGACACCACTCCTCGAAGCTGAAAAGCTTCAGTTGCTTTGTGTCTGACGAATTGTTCGTCAGAGTCAGCTTCTGCACCTCAGCCCACTTCTTCAGGGGCACAAAGAACAGTACGCTGGCCTCTACGCCGTTCTTACGACCGGTGACGCGGGTGTAGCTCATGCCATGACGGCACTCGTAGAAGTCGAGTGGTGTCTTGCAGGGCTTCCATCCTGGATTCCAGACGGTATCGCCATCCTTGATATAAAAGTAGCGACCACCGTTATCCATCGGTACATTATTGTAGCGATAACGGGTAATACGACGGAACTTGGCATCCTTGTAGAAACTGTAGCCGCCGGCGGTATTAGAAATTAGAGAGAAAAAATCTTCATTGCCCAGATAGTTGATCCAAGGCCAGGGGGTCTGCGGGTCTGTTATCACATACTCGCGGTGCTGGTCATCGAAGTGACCGTAACGTTTCTGTTGTTCCATTGCCATAAGTGTTGTTTTTTATATGTTTGTTATCAGATTTCTCATTGTCAGCCATTTCGCCTACAAAATTACCACAAATCGCCCAAACCACCAAAATATTTCCGTAAAATATTTGCGCTCCTCTTCATTTCTTTCCAACGATGATGGATTCAACAGTTCTCTTGCCCGTCATAATGGTTCGGGATGAACAATTCATCTTTTACTCCTTGTCTAAACCTATTAGAAGACGGTAGCACTACTCGTGCTACTGGTGCTACTGCACGCTGAAAATCAGCAAGTTATCGGTAGCACCAAAGGATTCATCGTGCTACTGATGATGCTACTCGCGCTACCGAGTAAAAAAGTAGCTTTGCGGTAGTGGACTCATTACTTGACCTGCTAAACAAGTTGTTTTATTGAAAAAGTGAACGACTTTTTGCAAAAAGTCGGCGGTTTTTTTCAAAAACTCGTTCACTTTTTCGTCGCTGGCACTCGGCGGCTACTACGTTCCACTACCCAAAGACCAGAGAGAGTCATGGCTGATGGCAGTAGCACCAGTAGTAGCACGATGCACCCTCGTAATTTCCTGATAATCAATACCAAGTAGCACCAGTAGCACGAGTAGTGCCACCCTTCACTATATTATAATACGTACGCGCAAGCAGTTCAGACCATACGGTTCATCCGCTCCTGTCCTGCCAGCACGCACTGGAAGTAGCGCAGCTGGTTACGGGTGCGCACCAGGTTGTGCTCCGGGTAGGTGGTCTTGTAGTAGGTGTCGCCATTCAGGTAGTCGGCGAGGAAGCGTACGGCCTGCATCATGGGGAAGAGCATCACGGCATAGGGCAGGTGTTGCCGCTCAACGGGGGTGAGGAAGTGGCCTGCCGTCTCCAGGTATCCCTGGGTGAAGGCCTCGAAGACATCCCACCGGAAGTCGATGGCATCAAGTTCCGGCGAGTCCTCAGCCACGGTGTTCGCCGCCGTGCGCAGAAAGTCGCCGTAGTCGGAGAAGACGTAGGCGGGCATCACTGTGTCGAGGTCGATGACGCAAAGCACACGCCCCTGCTGGTCGAAGAGCATGTTGTTCACCTTTGTGTCGCAGTGACAGATGCGCTTGGGCAGCTTTCCCTCCCGGTGCAGCTGTTCCGCCAGACACATCGCCTCGGCATGTTGCTCTATCAGCGCCAGCTCCTTCCCCACGGCAGCCAGGCGTCCTGCGGCATCGGCCTTCACCGCCTGCTGCAGCTGCCGCAGCCGCAGCTCCATGTTGTGGAAGTCGGGGATGGTCTCACCCAGCGGCTCCTGTAGGTCGGTCAGCTGCAGCTCGAAGTCGCCGAAGGCGCGCCCGCAGTCGTAAGAGCTGTCAGGCGTCACCTCGTTCACAGTCTTCGTGTCGGCTATGTACACCATCATCCGCCAGTAGCGCTGACCGTCGAAGTAGTAGGTCTTTCCAGTGGCGGTGGGCATGAAACGCAGCACGCGCCGGTCGATGTCGGCCGTTCCCTGTGCCTCCAGTTTCCTGCGCAGGTGGGCGGTAACGGCTTCAATGTTGTGTTGCAGCAGCTCCACATCGGTGAACACAGCGTGGTTGATGCGCTGCAGCACATAGTCGGGAGCCGACGTTCCAGCGGTCGTGGCCAGATAGGTGTCGTTGATAAGGCCACTCCCCAGGGGTTTGATAGTTTCTACCGTGCCCTCCAACAGGAACTGCCCAACGACCTTTTGCAAATCATCGTTCTTCATGGCTCACTTCTTAAATGCATAATGAAAACCTTCCACACGGTTCCAAGCCCCACGGGTGAAGTCGGGGATGGCGACCGGCACAGAACCATTCTCCATCGAGATGCGCGTCAGTTCACCCAGACAGCACCACTCTGCCATGTCATAGACATCCATGTCGAGCGGCAGTCCGTTCAGCAGACAGTAGACAAGGCGGTAGTCCATCAGGAAGTCCATGCCGCCGTGGCCGCCTACCTCGCGTGCCTTCGCCTCCAACTCCTTGGCGAAGTCGGGCAAGTACTTGTTGAGCATGATGCTGCAAAGGCTGTCGGGCAATGCGGAGTGGGCATTGAGGTTCTCATGGTCGGGAATGTCGTCGCTACTGATCTGGTCCTTCCTGAACAGCAGTTGGTTGACGGGGTACTTGCTGGCATAGCCGTCGCTACCCACCACCTGGAACATGCGGCTGTAGGGGCGCGGCGTCAGCACGTTGTGCTGTATGAGCATGGTCTTTCCGTTCACGGTGCGTATCAAGGTCGATGTCTGGTCGCCGTTCTGGAAGTCCGGGCATTCCTCGCCCGTCAGCATCTTCACCACCTTCGGACCGTTCACCGGCTTTGTGTCTACTGCCACCAGATATTCCATGCGGTCGCCGCGATGGATGTTGAGCACTTGGCAGTCGGGACCAATGCCATGGGTGGGGTATACATCGC
>Ga0310690_10006337_pt1 | contig 15574 bp, 9 predicted proteins | sample AusTroGonzalo_MG_2_FD_207661 | JGI IMG/M metagenome (GOLD analysis project Ga0310690, IMG submission 207661) | Bovine rumen microbial communities from tropical cattle in Woodstock, Queensland, Australia - Gonzalo_04 (v2) (version 2) | ecosystem: Host-associated > Mammals > Digestive system >... | reverse complement strand
GCCGCCTACACCGTCACGGTCGAAGGCAAGACCTTCAACGTCCAGGTCAAGGAAGGCGGCGTGATCACCGCCGACCTCGCCGGCCAGGTCACCGAAGGCGGCGCCGCCAAGAAGGCCGCCGCTCCGTCCGCCGGTTCCGGCAACACCGTCGACATCAACAGCCCGTTCCCCGGCACCGTCACCAAGATCCTGGTCTCCGAGGGCGATGAATTCGAAGCCGGCGACGTGATCGCCGTTGTCGAAGCCATGAAGATGGAAAACGAGATCAAGCCTGACAAGGCGGGCGTTATCCGCGAAATCTGCGTCGAACAGAAGGCCGTCGTCACCTCCGGCCAGGTCCTCTTCAAAGTCGAGGAGAAGTGATCCATGCGTAATTTCATCCTTACAGTCCTTTTCGCGGTCCTCTGCACCGCCGGGCTCATGGCGTTCGCCCAGGACGCCGCCGCCCAGGCCGGAGCTGCCGTGAATCAGGCCCAGGCGGCTGCCGCGGAAGCGGTGAAGGCAGTTGAATGCGCCATGCCCACGAAGCTTTCCGATCTGGAAGCCAAGGGATTCCAGCGCGTTGACACGCTCTCCGACCCCGACGAATGCTTCGACTGGTACAAAGACCCCGCCACCGGCCGCATGTACCTCGTCTACGTCTGGGGCAACCCCGACACGATGCTGAAGTACAAAGCCGATGCGATCGCGGCAGCCGATGAAAAGCGCGCCGCGGGCGACGAAGACGGTGCGAAAATGGTGGAAGACAATGCCGACAAGGTCATCGAGGCCACCAAGTCCATGAAAGGCCACGCGGTCGTCTACTCCGTCTCTTTCGCGAAAGGCAAAGACCTTCACGACGGGCGCGAGATCCTGATCGTGAAGCCGGTCAACCGCAGCAAAGGCAAAGTCATCCTCGCGCAGTCCATGGCTGTTGAGAACGTGAAGGACGGCCTCCTGGTCGCCTCCTCGCTCGAAACCGGCGACGTCGTGGCAGAGTTCATGCCCATGGCGCTTTATAATGAAAGCGTGCGCGAAGGCGGCCAGGCCAAGGCGCTCCCGGGCTTCGGCGCTGCGCTCGGCAATCTCTGGCACAGCACCGGCATCTACGACATCTACCGTCAGACCACTGCCGACTTCTCCAAGACCTGGATCCTCGGCCTCGGACGTCTCCTCATGATGTTTGTAGCCCTCGTCCTCCTCTACCTCGCTATCGTGAAGCAGTTCGAACCGCTCCTGCTCCTCCCGATCGGGTTCGGCGCGCTCCTCGCGAACATCCCGCTCGCCGGCATCAGCGGCCCGGACGGACTCCAGGGCATGATCTACATGGTCGGCATTGAGTCCGGCGTGTTCCCGTGCCTCATCTTCATGGGCGTCGGCGCCATGACCGACTTCGGCCCGATGCTGGCGAATCCGCGCACGGCGCTGCTCGGCGCGGCCGCCCAGTTCGGCATCTTCGGCGCGCTGCTCGGCGCGCTCGCCCTGAACGTCGTCCCCGGCATCACGTTCAACATCAAGGACGCCGCGTCCATCGGCATCATCGGCGGCGCGGACGGCCCGACCTCCATCTTCGTGACCTCCCGCCTGTCTCCGTCGCTCCTCGGCGCAATCGCCGTCGCCGCGTACTCCTACATGGCGCTGGTCCCGATCATCCAGCCCCCGATCATGAAGCTTTGCACGACCGAGGCCGAACGCAAGATCCGCATGAAACAGCTCCGCAACGTGCCGAAGATCGAGAAGATCTGCTTCCCGATCCTCATCACGCTCCTCTGCGCGTTCCTGCTCCCGGATGCCGCTCCGCTCATCGGCATGCTCATGCTCGGCAACCTGATGCGTGAATGCGGCGTGGTCGACCGTCTGTCCGACACCGCCCAGAACGCCCTCATCAACATCGTGACGATCTTCCTCGGCATCGCGGTTGGCTCCAAGCTTTCCGCGGAACAGTTCCTGAGCCTCCAGACCGTCGGCATCCTCGTCATGGGCTGCTGCGCGTTCTGCATCGCCACGGCCGCGGGCGTCATGTTCGCCAAGATCATGAACCTGTTTTCCAAGGAAAAAATCAATCCGCTCATCGGCGCCGCCGGCGTGTCCGCAGTCCCGATGGCGGCGCGCGTCGCCAACAAGCTCGGCCTCGAATACGACAGCCAGAACTTCCTGCTCATGCACGCCATGGGCCCGAACGTCTCCGGCGTGATCGGATCCGCGGTCGCCGCCGGCGTCCTGCTGGCAGTCTGCGGAGGACTCTGATCCCACGCTGCTCCCAAGCAAAAAACAATCCGGAACCGGCTTCAAAACCGGTCCCGGATTTTTTATGCCCATATGAGCAGGGGAAAAGTACTGATAACTTATATAGGACCAATAGGACCAATAGGACCAATAGGACCAATAGGACCAATAGGACCAATAGGACCAATAGGACCAATAGGACCAATAGGACCAATAGGACCAATAGGACCAATAGGACCAATAGGACCAATAGGACCTTTAAGTTTACAGTTGGGCAGGAATATCTAAGCCATGTTCGGAAAATGTCAGGCTCTGCTTAGAAGTGCATCGTCGCCGGCGGCGGCATCAGCGGCTGGTCGGATGGAGCAGGACATCGACCCATTCGCGCAGGTGGTTGTCGAGCCAGAAGTCTTTCATGCGCGCGTGGTTGTTTCGGATGAGCTGGAGCTGAGCGTCCGGGTCGGAGAAAAGCGCGACGACCATGCGGTCGAGCGTTTCCGGCGTGTCGAAGCACGCTTTCGGATCGATCCGCATGTAGCTGCCGAGGTCCTGCACGAAAGCCGGCGTGCCCTCGGCCCAGGATTCCAGCAGCTTGATGGGGCTTTTGCATTCGTTGAACATGGAATGCTTCAGGGGCTGGACGAAGAGGTCGGCGCGGATTTTGCGCCGGACGCGCGGATAGTCCAGGAAAGGACCGACGGGGATGCGGACGAAATCCTCGGCATACTGCTTCAGGGCAGGGGGGAATCCCCCGTGGAAGACGAACTCGTATTTGTGTCGGTTTTCGACGATCCAGTCCAGGATGCCGGAAAAATCGTCGCCGTCTCCGGTCTTCCGTATGTCGAAATGCGACAGTCCGCAGGAGAAGCAGATGCGCAGTTTGCGATTCTTCTGCGTGCGGATGCGGTCCAGGATGACGGCTTCGTCATAGGTGTCGAAAAAGTACTTGGGCAGATAGTTCGGGATGACGCGGAACTTTTCGCGGGGGATGCCGAATTTGCCGCTGTAATAGTCCGCCAGCGTGGCGCATGTGACCGTGACGGCGTCGCTCGCGCCCATGTAGTACGGCAGGGAAACGCCGCCCTCCTTGAAAATGTCGCGGTAGCAGTTGTAGACGGGGATGTCCTCCCGGACCAGGATGTCGTCGATTTCGTAGATGAACGGGAAGCCGTATCGTTCCTTGGCGGGAAGGATGACTTGTTTCAGCCATGCGAGGTCGCGTACGGAGCACGCCCGCTGGAGCCGGAAAGACGAGAGTTTCGGGAAGACTTCGTTATTCTTGAATAGAAGGCGGGAGTCGCAGAACGCGGCGTTTATGAACCTCTGCGAGAGCAGCTGGGAAAAGAAAAGGATGCGGTAATAGGAGCACCCGCCGGTGTCGATGTGCGTGGAGGCGAAAATGTAACCCTTGTTCGGGTCCAGGAGCGGCGGCTGCGTTAATGTCAGTTTTTGCTGGACGAATTGAAGCATGACAGTGTGAAAACGGTGGTTTTTCGGCGCATGGTTGGAATCGGAAATAACTCTGCCGGATTTATAAATATAGTTTGCCAATCCCGAAAAACAAGTGCGGGATCCCGAAAAAAGGGGCGAAATGAGGAAAAAAAACTGTTTCCCGTTTGAAGTTTCATGCCGGGCAGTCTATATTAGATGATATTTCGCCGTCGATCATCGGTTTCCCGGGATGAGGCCAGCCCGTCCGTTCCGGGGGAGATCATGGCGCAACAGGAAACGAACCTATGCTTTTTTGCCCGAAATGCCAACAGCTTGAAGCGACCTTGCCGCAAAAACACGACGACGGCACCGTGACGTATCTTTGCAAGAAGTGCGGCGGCGCCATCCCCTTGCGCCGGGACCTGATGCCGGGCGAGATCGTGGCTGGATTCGAGATCGAGCAGGAACTCGGCCGCGGCGCGATGGGGATCGTGTACCAGGCGCGGCAGACCAACCTCGACCGGGAAGTCGCGATCAAGATCCTGTCCGACGACAGCGCCAGCGACGAAGTGTACGTGGAACGGTTCTTCCGCGAGGCGAGGGCGGCCGCCAGCCTGTCTCACCCGAACGTGGTGCAGGCTTACGATGCGGGCGTGACGGAGGACGGCATCTACTATTTCGTCATGGAGAAAGTGACCGGGGAAAACCTGGACCTGGTGCTGAACAATGTCGGCCCGCTGAACATCCCGCAGGCTCTGGACGTTTTCATTTCCGTAGCCAACGCGCTGTCCTACGCATGGACGCGGAACCAGCTCAGCCACGGCGACATCAAGCCGGAAAATATCATCATGCGCCTGAACGGCAAGGTCAAGCTCGCGGATTTCGGGCTCGCCCGCCGTGCGAAAGACCCGGAACTGGCAGACGAAGACATCCGCGCCACGCCCGCCTACGCCCCGCCGGAGATCATCCGCGACGACAGGACCGTGCCCGGATTCAAGTCGGACATGTACTCGTTCGGCGCCACAGCCTACCACATCCTGATCGGCCATGAACCGTTTGTCGGGTCCGATCCGTCCGCGGTCTGCGCCATGCAGCTCTCCGAAACCCAGGTCCCGCTTTCCGAGCTCAATCCGAACATCCCGCAGCGGCTTTCCGACCTTGTCGACGCCCTGATGGAAAAGGATCCCGCAAACCGGCCCGCCGCTTGGAGCGACGTCGTGGACGAACTCAAGGAGATCCAGCGGGAACTTCAGGCGGGGCAGACGTCCCACGCCGGTCCGGAAACGAAAAAAAAGCAGCGTTCAGGACGTGTCGGCACGGAGCGGAAACAGACCTATTTCCCGGTCATTTTCATCATCGCGCTCATCATCCTGGCAATCGTTGCGATCCTTGTCTTGCGCGGGAAAAAGAGCTCAGCGCAGCAAACCCCCGACAGGCCGCCCGAACAGGCGCAGACCCCCGTTTCCGGTGAAAATGAAAACGCGCAGGTTTCCGCCGTCAAGCCGGGAAACACGCCGGTCCGGGACGAGGCGTTTTACCGTGCCCGGTGGCAGATGCTGCTGAGCGATGCCGGAGATTCCCCGAGTTTGGAACAGATGGAGTCGTTTGTCGAGGAAGCCGGGACGATGGCACCCGCGGAAGCTGTCGAAATGCTGAAGAAAGCCCGCGCCGCCGAGGATGCCGAAATGACGCAGACAAAAATCCTCATGCTCCGGAACGAGCTTCTGGACGAGGCAGCTGCGTTCGACCCGGAAGAAGCGAAAAAGCTGACCTTCAAACAGCTGGACGACCTTTACATGTCCGTCCTCACGAGATACATCGAGCTGAAAAAACTTGACGACGCCCAGCCCGAACATATCTTCCTGTCGAAACAGCGCAGGACCGTGGAAGAATACGTGAAACAGATCCTTGATTTGCAGCTGTACGTATCTTTGGGTGACGAGGACTCCTCGGAAGACTGACCGGTTCCTGTTTCCTCCCCCGGTCTTTTCCTCAGCCCCGGACGGGAAGTTCCGGGAATTCTCCCTCGCATTCCGCTTCGTACGCGGCGATCTTCCCCCGGATTTCGTCGCCCAGCGGGATCTTCGTCTTTGCTGTGAAGTCGTACCGCACCACCACGTCTTCGGAGAATGCCGCCAGCACGCCCCTGTCGTCGCACAGGGCGTGTTCCATCGTGATGCTCGTGGAGCCAGCTTTCCTGCACCGCGTGAAGATGCGGACGTTGCCGGGGAAGAAGAGCTGGGCGATGAACTGCACGCGCGAAGCCGCCAGGATCGGTCCCGTCGTCATGCCGGGATAGACCTCCAGCCCGATACGCCCGCAGTATTCGACGCGCGCGGCCTGGAAAAACCGCGAAAACGCGATGTTGTTCACGTGCCCGAGCAGGTCCAGGTCGCTCCAGTCGATGCGGCAGTTGAAGATCTGTGCGTGTGCCATGTCCATCGTTCTCCTCTTGATTGAAAACGCCCCGCCGGAATTGCCGATCCGGGCGGGGGTAATGTTGCTGTTGCTTCATGCCTGAGCGAAGCCAGGCACTATTACAGTGGAGGTGCCGCCTCCCTTATTTCGCCGCTTTTTTTGCGGGAGATTTCTTTGCGTCTGCCTTCTTCGCGTCGCCTTTCTTCGCGGCGGCCTTGGAATCCGCTTTCTTGGCGGATTTCGCGGCTTTCTTCGCGTCGCCTTTCTTCGCGGCGGCCTTGGAATCCGCTTTCTTGGCGGATTTCGCGGCTTTCTTCGCGGGCTTTTTCTCCGCGTGGTCGTGGCAGCAGCAGTCGTCGTCGCAGCATTCGTCGGCTTCTTCGATGCCGAGCATGTTGATGACGTCCTCGTCGTTGTTGAGGGGCATCGGCTCGACTTCGGCGGCGGTCCAGTATTCGCTGTGGGTCACCTCGTCGCCGGGTTCGAGGATGGCGAGCGGGCCGAGCGTTTCGAGTTCGAGGTAGCCGCCCTCGGTGTAGACTTCGATGGAGCTGCCGAGATCGGGGTATTCGTTTTCGTCGAAGTATTCGTACTGCTTGACGAAGACGACGTTCTTGTTGACGTAGGCGCACCAGCCCTCGCTGGAGTTGAGGCCGACCTTGGTGGGCTTGCCCTTGGCGGTCTGCTTCACCAGCACGAACTCGTTGCCGAAGACGAAGCGCGGATCGGTGGGGTTGGAGTACGGCCAGAAGTTGACGGAGCGGTTCGGGACGAGCCCGCTTTCGCCGCGGTTCATCGGCAGGATGGCGGTGCCGCCGGGCATGAGCTGGGTGATGCCCCATGCCGCGGCCTCGATGTCCCACAGGCCCTCGTTGCGGATCTGATGCTCAATGCGGAACGAGTTGTTGCCCTCGGGATAGACATTGATGGTCTTCACGATGCCGGTGAGCTCCTCGCGCGGCGCCATGAACGAGACGCCGCCGTCATTGAGCTTGGCAGCGAGGACCTTGCGGGTGTCCGGGCAGTAGGAACGGACGCTGTCTTCGGGCGCGTGCCAGATGCGGTGTCCGCCGTAGTTCGTCCATTTTGTCTGGTTCGAGGTGCCGAGGAGCTTTTTGTCGAGGTAAAGGAGGTTTTCGCCCTTCGGTCCGAGGAACGCGCCCACGATGCGGGGGCCGACCTCGGTGGTGACGACGATGCGGAAATCGCCGTTGGTGAGCTCAATGCAGTTTTTCCATCCCTGGAACGTAATCTTTTTGATCTTCATACGGTTTTACTCCTTTACCGGTTTGGGGGTTGTTATACGGAACGGACAAGCATTTGTTCGACGAGGGTGTCCAGTATGCCGCGCCACGGGTTGTCCGGGAGCGGCTGCAGGGCGGAGCGGGCGAGGCCGGAGAGCGCGGCGATGCTCTGGCGGACGGTGTCCGCGGCGCCGCATTCGGTCAGGATCGTGCGGATGGCGGCGATGTCGGACTCGGAATAGTGCGGCAGGCGGAGCAATGCGTTGAGCTCGGCTCGGCGTTCCGCGGGGAGGAGCCGGAGCGCCTCGAGGTACAGCATGGTGGGCTTGGCCTCCTGGAAATCCGAGCAGAGCGGCTTGCCGATGAGCTTTTCGTCGCCGAAGACACCGAGCATGTCGTCCTGAAGCTGGAACGCGGCGGCGAGGTTCGCGGCGTAGTGGGAGAGCGCGCGGAAATCGGGCGACGCCGGGTCGTACGCGCCCTTCGCGATCGCCGCGCCGCAGTGGAGCGCGAACTCCATGATCGCGCCCGTTTTGCCGTTGATCATGTTCATTACGTCCGCCTCGGAGACCGCTGCCGGGTCGAGCATCTCGAACTCCACGTCCAGAGCCTCGCCGGAAATGAGCTCGCGGTTCAGCTTCGTCTGCATGGCGCGCACGAGCGTGAGCGCGAGCGCTGGGGATACACCGCGGTCGGTGACGGATGCGAGGCGTTCGATCGCCCATCCCTGCTGGACGTCGCCCGCGAGGATGGCGAACGAGCCGCCGAAAGCCGCTGCCAGATCGTGATCCGCCTTGAACCTGGTTTCCGCGTAGTCGCGGAGCATGACGTGCGTCGACGGCTTGCCGCGGCGGAGCTCGTCGCGGTCGATGATGTCGTCGTGGACCAGCGTCCAGTTGTGGTAGATCTCGACCGCCGCCGCTGCGGGGATCGCCTGTTCGCGGTTGCCGCCGAAAAGTTCGCACGCCCACAGGACGAGCGCAGGGCGGATGCGTTTGCCGCCGCGTCCGGGATAGTCGCGCACAGCGTCGCCGAGTTCGACGGGACGGATGGTCCCCGGGAAAGTGTCCGAACGGAGAAAAACTCCGATTTGCTCGCCCACGCGGCGAAGTTCGTCTTTGAATGCTGTCATGTCGTCTCCGGGGCCGGCGGCGAAACCGGCTGTAAAATCGTTGGGCGTGGGCGCGAATTTGAGTTTGAGTGCGCGCCCGCGTGAGAATATTTCCTAATATTTTACCCCGCACTGCGCGGAAAATCAAGCGGAAACGAACAAAAAACGGGGAAAAGTCCTTATTTTTTGAAAAAACGGTGCTCTCTGTCGCTCTGATCGAGGCGTCCCCGTCATCTTTCCGTTTTCCCGCTTCCCGCTGAGTTCCTGCCCGGAGCCAGCCGGGCAGGGGCGGAACAGTTGAGGGAATGCGCGGCGGACCGTTTCCGTCGCGATGATTGACCTCCGGCTGGATGATAAGCGGGGCAGGGGAGGGAGCGGGAGTAAAAACGGGAAGCCGTTTTCTTGTTCAGAATCTGCGGCTTCCCTGTTGTTTGCCGAGTTGCTTTCTGCCGGGGGCTTCAGCGGTCCACGCGTGCGCCGCCTCCGCCGACCAGCTTTTCGACCTCGGCGAGACGTGCCATGGAGGTGTCGCCGGGGGTGGTCATGGCGAGCGCGCCGTGCGCCGCGCCGTATTCGACCGCGAGCGCGGGATCGCCCTTTTCCATGAATCCGTAGATGAGGCCGGAGGCGAAGCTGTCGCCGCCGCCGACGCGGTCGAAGATCTCGAGCCCGTCGCGCTGCTTCGCCTGGTAGAACTTGCCGTCGCTCCAGACGATCGCGCTCCAGTCGTTGACCGTGGCGGTGCGGACGGTGCGGAGCGTGGTGGCGGCGGCCTGGAAGTTCGGGTAAACGGAGACGGCGCGTTCGATCATCTTGCGGAAGTTCGCGGGATCGATGGCGCTGATGTTCGCGTCGAGGCCCTCGACCTCGAATCCGAGGCAGGCGGTGAAGTCCTCCTCGTTGCCGATCATCACGTCCACGTACTGCGCGATCTCTCGGTTGACCTCGCGGGCGCGCTCCTTGCCGCCGATGGCTTTCCACAGCGACGGACGGTAGTTGAGGTCGTAGCTGGTCACGGTGCCGTATTTCTTGGCGGCCTTCAGCGCCTCGATCACGACGCCGGGCGTGGTGTCAGAGAGCGCGGCGAAGATGCCGCCCGTGTGGAACCAGCGGCTGCCGAGTTTGCCGAAGATCATGTCGAAGTCGATGTCGCCCGCCTTGAGCTGGGAGACAGCCGTGTTGCCGCGGTCGGAACACCCCACCGCGCCGCGGATGCCGTAGCCGCGTTCCGTGAAGTTCAGGCCGTTGCGGACCTGGCGCCCCACGCCGTCGTACGGGACCCACTTGATGAGCGAGACGTCCACGCCGCCCTGCAGCATGAAATCCTCGACCAGCCGCCCGACCGGATTGTCCGCGAGCGCCGTGATCGCCCCCGCGCGGAGCCCGAAGCAGCGGCGTAGTCCGCGCGCCACGTTGTACTCGCCGCCGCCCTCCCACACGTTGAACTGGCGGGCAGTGTGGATGCGGCCCGGGCCCGGATCGAACCGGAGCATGATCTCCCCGAGGGACAGGATGTCGTATTTGCACGAATCGGCGCTTTTGATCTTCAGCATGGTGAACGGAACTCCTCTATGTTGTTTGAGCTTGCCGGGCGTTCGGCGGGGCAGGGGGACATTGTCCCGAGCCGCCCGTTTATTCCGGCGAAAGTTGGTTTCTCTGTTCGTTTTGAGTTTGCCGATGCCCGGCGGGACCGCGATTTTCGGCCCCGGATTGCCAGGTCCCGGCAATTGTTTTATCATTTAATATAGCGCGTTCCGCTTCATTTTTCATCCCTTTTTCCTTTTTTTTGCCAAAAAAAACGCGTTCCGCCTTGATTTTTGCCCGATTCCGTGCTAGATTAATATCCTATCGGATGCCAACATAGCTCAGTCGGTAGAGCGGTTCACTCGTAATGAACAGGTCCTCGGTTCGATTCCGAGCGTTGGCTCCATTTTTTTTGCCCTGATTCTGAGCGAGTTACACTCGCTTTTGCTTTCTCCTGCGTTTTCCGATTTTTTCCCATCATTCTGCATTGTTTTTGAGGGAGAAAATGGCCCAATCGTCAAGTAATCGTCAAGTAACTTTTGAACGGGGCGCCGGATGTCGGCAATGAGCGCCATGTTTTTAGCCTGGTCCTCCTTCACGGCTTACTTTTTCGAGTTCCTGAATTCACGGTATAGGACAGCGAGCGGTCACCATGACTGCTCTTCAACCGTCCGGTGGTATAATAATACCACAACTATGTACTTTTTCAAGCTCGCGCTCGCTTCTTTTAAGAAAGACGAAGCGCAAATGCTCGAGAGATGGCATAAGACAGTCTATAGAGATGCCCATGGCAAAGTGACCGGTACAGCCACCACGAATGGGAACAAGACCACTTACCGGGATGCCACCGGAAAGGCCGTAGGAACGGCTACAGAAAATGGTAATAGGACAACCTACCGTGACGCACAAGGAAAGATAGTAGGGACGGCCACGGAGTCTGGGAACAGGACCACGTATCGAGACGCAACGGGCAAAGTTGCTGGCACCGCTTCACAAACCGGCAACTCAACCACCTACCGCGATGCCAAAGGTAAGACTGTCGGAACGAGGAAATGAACGAACAAGCCTTTGTCTTTCATAGACCTCACCCCATACGATTCCACCTCAAAACAGAGGAAAAATAATATACTTCGAAGAAAGAGATAAGGTTCATGAAAAACGTTGGTGATATTTTCCAATTTACACGCAAGAAAGATTATATTGTTGTGGATCCAAATCTTGGGGCAGGTCTCCACTGCGGCAGCGCCTGACTGCGCTCAGGCACAAGTGCGCAAACACAACAGGGATTGATTTGTCAAATATGGCAGGCGGCATAAAATCGGAAAATATTTCCATACTTTTTTATGGAAAACGTTCCTTGCATTCCTTTTGAATGCGGTGTATACTATCCATGAGTTTTTAATTTGAAACGCCTTATCCCTGCAAGGAGGAAAAATGGCAAGCTATGAAATACCCAATGCCAGCGATGGCAGCATCATCGCCGATCTGGTTCTCAATTATGAAGATTCCCTGAAAGTCAAGGCAGGCGGTTCGGCGACCGGAACCATCGTGAACGCGGGCGGCGAAATGTCTGTCGAGGATGAAGGGTGGGCGAACAATACCACCGTGAACGAAGGCGGCAGCATGTCTGTCTATGACAACGGATTGGCTGGCCAAACCACCCTGAATCCAGGTGGATGTCTCGCCGTTTTCAGCGGGGGCAAGGTCATTGACCTTACGATGGACGAGTATTCCGATTTGGTCATGAAGGAGGAGACGACCCTGCAGGGCGCCACGATCAACGGCGGACGGGCCACAATGAGCGGCACCGAGGTCAGCGGCATGACCGTGGCTTCCGGGGCGAGGGTCGATCATTCCGCCGGGACGGGGGACAGCGTGTTGATCGGGGCAAGCTGCACGTACGTCGGCGGATACGGCGTCGCCATGACGAATGTGAACATGAGCGGCGGTTTCCTCATACTCAACAGCGGCACGCTCGGCACCGCCACAATTTCGGACGATCCGGCCGCCGGCTACGGCGCGGGCATCGGCTCGCACGCATCCGCCCATATGGCGGGCGGCGAGGTGACCAGCGCGACCCTCTCGGGATACGTCACCCTGACGCTCGGCGAGGCCGCCAACACCCATGCGAAAGCCCACGCGAACCACACGGTCCTCCTTGATTCTCCGACGGGCGGGGATAATGTCCCCGTGCTCCAGGTGAGTTCCGGCTGCATGGCGAACGACACGACCATCGGCTCCAACTGCATGATGATTCTCGAGGACACCGCGGCCGCGGACATCGTGAAGATCGCAAGCGGCGGCACGCTCAAACTTGCCGACAATGCGACGGTGACAAACATCTCATGCGAAAAAGGCGGATACATGCTGTTCAACCTCACCCAGGGGACTAATCTCGAGGGCACCTCGGCGGGAACCCCGTTCAAGGTGGAGGACGGCGCGCTGAGCGGCATCAGCACGCTGGAATGCATGCGGTTCTGGTTCGGAGGCTCGACGCTTAATGACATTTCCATCCAGAGCGGCGCCACGGTCCGCGTCGACAACGGCGGCGTCCTCGGCCTCACGAACCCCGACAGCTGCACCTTGGTCGGCGTCGGCGGCGAGCTCATCGTCGAGAACGGCGGCACGGCGCAGCGGATCAGGGAGGACGGCGGTTATGTGTATGCGAACAGCAATGCGAACGTGGCGTTCCTGCCGACCGAGTTCAATAATCTGGCCCTGACATCCGACATGCGCGCTACGATTCATTCCGGCACGGCGACCAGTACGACCATCAGCGGCATGGAAAACGTCTCCAGCGCGACCCTCTTCGTCATGGAGGGCGGCAGCGCATACGACACCCATGTGATGAGCAATGGCGGCATGGCGGTTTCCAGCGGCGGTGCGGCATTCCGGACGCAGATCGACGGCGGAGGCGTCAATGTCAATTCCGGCGGCAGCGCCAGCGGCACCACGGTGAACGGAGGCGGATTCGCCGTCAACAACGGCGGCGTCGCGTATGACACCACGGTGAGCGGAGGTCATCTCAATGTCGCAGGCGGCGTTGTGAGCGGCGGTACGGTGAACGACGGCTATTTCAACGTTTACTACAGCGGGTCCGCGTACGACATCGTCCTCAACCGCGGCGGCACGGCGGACGACGGATACTTCAGCGTCAACCACGGCGGCTCTGCCGTTCGCACCATCGTCAATTTCGGCGCGGTCCTCTCCGCATCCGAAGGCTCCTACCTCAGCGGGACCGTCGTCAATTCCGGCGGCGAGCTCCGTATCCTCTCCCAAAATGCCACGATTGCCGACACCACTGTCGCGCAAGACGGGCGGCTGGAGATTGCGTCCGGCGGAACTCTGAAGGGCGACGTCACCTTCGCCGACGGCGCGCAGATCGAGTTCGATCTGACCGGACTTTATCCCGGCACGCACATCATGGTCGAGGACCTGGCGGACATCCACGGGAATCCGGACTACCGCATCGGCCTCATTCCCGATACCATGCCGTTCGGTTCCTACACGATCGCCTCCGGTGCGACGGGATTCCACGACACGCTCACGGTCGTGAATGCCGTGCTCGAAACGGAACTCGGCACGCTCACGGTCGGCTCGTCTCTGGAGATCGGGGAGGGCGTCTTCTGTTCGCTCACGGTCGAGGACGACGATCTGGTCCTGACGGTCGGCGACGTGCCCATCGTGCACGACAACGGCCCGGACAGTGGCTGGAACAACTATGTGTACGACAAGAAGAACAAGGACAATCCGCTGAATCCTCAGCTCGGCGAGTTCGTCGAGAACAAACTGGCGAAGGGTGCGGCCGAGGTCCGGCTCGACAGGATCAATTCGGTCGACCTGGACGGCAAGCACAATTTTGTCGGCAGGGTGGCCGGGGCCGAGCCGGAGCAGGACGCCGCGGACTACGCGAAGATCGTGCTCTCGACCGGGGCGAAGCTCACGTTCGACATCGCGTCCCTGGCGGGCGGGAAGTTCGTGATCTACCGGCTCGTGACCGGCACGGACAAGAAGGGCAATCCCACGTACAGCATGAAGTCGCTCCAGTCCACCTCGCTCAAAAAGTCGAAAGGCGCGACGGAGTTCACGGCGAGCTCGAAGGAAAAGCTGTTCGAGGCGGGCACGTACTACGTTGCCATGCAGGGTACGATCGCAAAGAAGGGCGACACCACCGGGTTCTACAACGTCAACGTCGGCGCGAAGACCGTCTATTTCGAGGACGATGACGACGGATGGAACAACTACGCGTACGACAAGAAGGCGGTCCCGGAGGACAACCGCGCGAATCTTTTCCTCCGAAATATCAACAGCGTCGGGCAGACCATTCAAATGGACAAGACATCCTATGCGGCCGGCGGCAATTTCGTGGGCTATGGCGACGACACCGACTTTGTGAAGATCCACCTGAACACCGCCGCGAATCTGAGCTTCGGTGTGAAGGCTTCCGGCGCTTCGGACGTGAAAAACACCGGCGCGCTGAAGCTGGTCATCTATTCGTTCGACGCGGAAAAGAAGAAGCTGACGGCGCTTCAGACGACCTCGTTCAAGTCCGTTGACGGCTTCGTGGGCGCGACCTCGAAGCTGAAGCTCCTTGAGGCGGGCGACTACTACGTTTCGGTGCAGGCTTCGAACGCCTCGAAGGGCGACAAGGTGTACTACAACATGACCGTCGGCAACACCACGGTGTTCTTCACCGGCTGCGACGACGGCTGGAACGATTACGTGTACGACAAGAAGAACGCGGAGCACCCACTCAACACGGCTGTCACGGAGGCCGCGGGCTTCGCCGTCAACGCCGACGCCAAGGGGAATAAGATCGCGCTCGACAATGCTTCGTACACGTTCAAGGGAACGAGCTACGGCAACTTCGTCGGGCACGGCGACGACGTCGACTTCGTGAAGATCACCCTGGCGAAGGCCGGGAGCGCGAGCTTCAAGGTCGAGGCCGCCGACGCCGCGAAGATCGAACTCTGGCAGCTCACCTCGAAGACCGACAAGAAGGGAGTCACAACGTATTCGATGAAGTCGCTTCAGTCCACCGCGCTCAAGAAGACCGAGGTCGTCAACAACATCCAGATGTACGGGATCGAAACGAAGGCGTGCAAGTTCAAGGAGCCCGGTGAATACTACCTCTCCGTCACCTCCACGAACGCGAAGACCGGCGGCAATGCGTACTACAACGTGTCGCTCCTCGACACGGATATCATCGACAGCACGGGCGACGCCTCCGCGCTCGCCATGCCGGAGACCGACAGCCTCGGCATTTCAGATGTCCTGCGCTTCGGTCAGTTCGACACGTACGCCCTCGCTGACGCCTCCGCGTCCTCCCTCGCCGAGCTCGACGACAGATCCGCCTGGATGAATATCACCAGTCTGGCGTAAGCGGCCAACTCAAACGATTAAACAACTCGCAGCCCGCTGGCTCTGCAAGGCGTCCGCGGGCTGAATTCTTCTGTCAAAATCAATACCCGAACGCATTTCCGTTCAAATACGAGTTTTTCAGCAATTTATCGCGATTCAATCTTGACAAATCGGCTATATCGTGCTATCTTTATAGCAGTTTTGTTGAAGAACGAGGTGAAGATGGCTTGCAAAACAGACAGAATCCTTCAGGGTGGCCAACTCATTACGGTCAAGGAGG
>Ga0310690_10006336_pt1 | contig 15575 bp, 17 predicted proteins | sample AusTroGonzalo_MG_2_FD_207661 | JGI IMG/M metagenome (GOLD analysis project Ga0310690, IMG submission 207661) | Bovine rumen microbial communities from tropical cattle in Woodstock, Queensland, Australia - Gonzalo_04 (v2) (version 2) | ecosystem: Host-associated > Mammals > Digestive system >... | reverse complement strand
TTGCCTTGAGATATTGTAAATCACCGTACCAATACGAGGCGGTGCAGCCGCCGTCGATGAGGATGTCGGTACCGCTGATGAAACGGCCACGCGAGGACATGAGGAACTCGGCCAGGTCGCCAACCTCATCAGGGGTTCCGGCTCTGCGGGCGGGCATACCAGCAATCATGTCGAGGTAACCCTTGGCACGCGGGCCGTGCAGCTCGTCATTGGCCAGAGGCGTGATGATGATGCCAGGCGAAATAGAGTTGATAGTGGCACCGCGCTTGCCCCAACGGCAGGCCTCGTACATCACTCTCAGCACGTTGCAGCGCTTCGAGTACTGATAGGCTTTCAGTGTGTCATTAATCTCGCGGATAAACGGCAGCCGCAGCAGTTCCTCCACGGGCGCTGTGGCCAGCGCGTCGTTCTGTTCTACTGATAATGCTGGCAAGCGGTGACCGCTCTGCGACGAGATAATAACGCCCGAACCGCCCTCGGCAATCACCTTTCCGAACTCTTCTAACAAGACACTTGTACCATAGAGGTCAACGCGCAAGATTTCTTCCACAGGAGCCTGCGAGGGAGAGACACCAGCGGCATTCACCACGTTCATAATATCTCCTTTCGAAGTGGCAAACTCCACCAGCGCCAGGATGTCCTCCTTGCTTCCGAGGTCGCACCTGATGGTAGAGCACTCGAAGCCAGCATCTTCCAATGTCTTTGCAGCCCTGTTTGCATTATCCAACGAATAGTCTGCCAACACGATGTGCCGTCCAGCCGACACGCGACGGATAATCGCCTGTCCGATGCTGCCTGCACCCACTAATACTGTTATCTGTTTTGCCATAATCCGTTTTATCCGTTTGAACTGTGGTTTAATAACCTAATCCTTGCAGCCATTTTTCAACTTTTGACTTTTCTGTGCGAACCTCGTGGCCGTAGATGCTGAAGCCCTTCTGGACGTTGGCACCAGGGAAGGCCTCTTTCACATCTTCCACACAACTGGCCAGTCCGCTGCCCTCGTGAGTGGTGAAGGGGATGACGGTCTTGCCCTTCAGGTCGTTAGTGTGCTTCTTGAAAAACGTGAACATCACCTGCGGATAAGTGCCCCACCACACGGGACCGCCGATGAACACCACGTCATACGGCGAGAGGTCGATGTCGCCCTCATACTCAGGCAACTCGCCATTCTTCGCTTCTTTCTTGGCCAGCTCAATCAGCGGATTATACGCCATACCGTCGTACTTGTGGGTCACGATTTCGAACTGCTCCGCACCCGTCACTTCCGTGATGTAGTCGGCCACAATCTTCGTGTTGCCCACCTCGATATTCCCCACCGCGTAGTTGTCTCCCGCATGCGAGAAGAACACTACCAATGCCTTTCCTTTAGTCATAACACTGTCTGTTTCTGAGTTACTTACTGTTTGATTCTTTGCGCCGCCGCTGCACGCTGTCGATGCGAACAGTGCCAATGCGGCTGTGATAATTGTTTTAATTCTCATTTGTTTGCGATTATTGAATGGTCAGTTTATATTCCCCCGTTTTGATGGCGGCGATGGTGCCACCGTCCACCAACAGGTCGGTGCCGGTGATGAACGAGGCCTGGTCTGAGAGCAAGAACTGTGCGGCGTTGGCGATTTCTGCAGGATTGCCCACGCGGTGCATGGCTGAAGCCTCGATCATCTTTTGATAGCCCTCGCCAGCGGCACGGAACTCATCGTAGGCCAGTGGAGTGACCACCACACCCGGTGAGATGGTATTGATACGCGCACCACGCTTCCCCCAATCGATGGCCGCCTTGCGAACGCGCAACTGGTTGGCACGTTTTGACATGATATAAGCTATACCTGAGTTTACGATGACACTTGGCTGTAACATCGGCAATTGTGCCAGTTCGTCGGCTGGGGTCATTGTCAGAGCATACTCTTCTTCATTGGTAAGTGGCTGTGGCAACATATAGCCCGTCTGGCTGCTGATGAGTATGCCAGCACCATCTTTTGCCATCACTTCTCCGAAAGCATCCAGCGCATAAGCTGAACCAATGAGGTCAAGTTTAATCATGTGTTGCGGATTTGTTTGATTGGGCGATGCTCCTGCCGTGTGTATGTAGTACTTCACGGGACCCAGTTCCTTAGCTCTGGAGGCAAAAGCGTAGATGCTATCCTTATAGCTGGCATCCACTCGCATTGTCTCAACACTATAGCCAGAATACTCCAGTTTCTCGCGGGCCGTCTCCAGCGCCTTCTCGCTGATGTCGCCCAGCAACACCGTGCGGTTCTGTGCAACACGTTCGGCTATCGCCATTCCCATACTGCCTGCACCCAGCAAGGCTACCACTTCTTTGTTTTTGTTGAAATTGAATATCATAGTCGTATTGTTTTTAAATGGTCTTAATGAACTTAGCAGGATTGCCACCTACGATAGTGTTGGGGGCGACATCCTTGGTGACTACGGCACCGGCTGCGATGACGGCATTTTCGCCGATGGTGACGCCCGGCAGGATGATGGCTCCTACGCCAATCCAGGCGTTGCGGCCAATGTGGACGGGCTTGCAGCGCAGCACCATACGGTTCTGGAAGTCGTGGTTGTCGGTAACGATGCGCACATTCGGACCAATCATCACCCCGTCGTCGATGGTGATGCCGCCAGCGGCCATGCACGTCAGGGAGTGGTTGACGAACACGCCCTTGCCAATCTTCATCTGACGGGCGAAGTCAATCTGAAGGGGAGGCATCAGATAGCTCGTCTGGTCGAGCCCTCCCTCGAAGAGTTCCTCCTCCAGCGGACGGATCTTATTCATCTGTGGCTCGGTCTGGTTAATCTTAAAACAAATCTTGTTGCAGCGCATCATGTGATTGACGGCTTCTGCGTACTCTGGGGTTGCCATATCAACGTCGGCACCTGAACGAAGTTTCTCAAAAATATCCATATCTTTTAAGCGTTTAATTGTTTCTGGGTGCAAAGGTACGACGATTTTTTGAAATCATTGTTGCACAAAATGCGTCCAAACTTTCACATTTTGCGTCAATCGTTCGTTTATATAATAAATAATGTGTAATTTTGCGCTGTAAACAGCGCGAAGTTGCTCACGCTCGGCAAAATGAGCAAGCTCTTTTGCGCTTGCTTAATCGCAACATTGCCTCATATGATGATAGATTTTCAGTATTCCACCGACTTCTACGGCATGAACGCCAAGGAACTGAGCGACACCTGCATGCACCTATTGTGTACGGCGGGCGAAGGCAGTTTTGTGTTCAACGAGCGGTGCTACCATATCGCGAAGAATGACCTGGTGGTGATACCGATGCCCAACCGGGTCAGAAACCTTGCTGCCCATGCCGATATGCAGGTAGAATGGTTCGCCGCCGACTATAAGTTCCTGCAGAACCTGCTGCCATCGAACAACTACAGCATCGGAGGCAGTATCTCGCTAAACCACGATCCTGTCATATCGCTAACGGATGAACAGGCCACCATCCTGCTGGCAGACTTCCACCGCCTGCGTGACCGCATGAATGACCGCCACCTGCTGTTCTACCGCGAACTGATGGGGAGCCTCTGCCTGACGATGATGTACGACATCTTTGAGCCGCACGCCCAACGCGACGCCACCGATACGCACACCGACCGCACGGCCTACATCGTGAAGCAGCTGATGCAGCTGCTCTCCTCAGGCATCAGCCGCACGGAGCGCGAGGTCACTTATTACGCTGAGCGCCTGAACGTCTCGCCCAAGTACCTCTCTGACACCGTGAAGCGCGTCACGGGCCACAGCGTCAGTTCGTACATCCACCGCCACACCGTACCCATCCTAAAAAACTATCTGGGCGACGAGCGTCTGTCGCTCACCCAGATAGCCGAACTGATGGATTTCTCATCGCTCTCTCATTTCAGTCGCTACTGCACCAAGCACCTCGGCCAGTCGCCCAGCGACTACCGCCAGAGCCTGCAGCCGAAGAGAGAGTAATTTAGCTGTTTTTCTTGTAACTTTGCACGGCCCACGAGGCCATAAATACACCTATTGCGAAGAGGGCTACAATCTGATGCCAAACATGTTGCAGGGTGCCGCCGCGGATGAATACGGTACGGATGGCCTCGATGAAATAGTGCATGGGGTTGATGTAGGTGGTCATGTAAGCCAATGCGGGCATGGAACGTGTGGGAGTGAAGAGGCCAGAGAGCAGCATCAACAGCACCACGAAAAACCACATGACAAAGATGGCCTGCTGCATGGTGTCGGAGTAGTTGGAGATGATGAGTCCGAACGACGAGAAGAACAGGGCCAGCAGTATGGCGAGCAGATAGATGAGTCCGACGGAGCCGACAGGCACGATGCCATAGATGACCCATGCCAGCAGCAGACAGACGGTGATGACGAAGAGAGCAATGAGCCAGTAGGGAATGAGTTTGGCGAGGATGAATGCCCACTTCGATACGGGGGTAACGTTGATCTGTTCGATGGTGCCAACTTCCTTCTCGCCGACGATGTTGAGTGTTGGCAAGAATCCCGTCATCAGCATGATTACGATGGCAAAGAGGGCGGGAATCATGAAGAGCTTGTAGTTCTGGCCTTTGTTGTAAAGATATAGTGGAGAGAGGTGAGAGGTAAGAGGTGAGAGATTACCTTTGAGCGACGAGATATTGCCGCTGATAACCTGGCTCATATAGGCCGCACCCATCGAACCTTTCGTGCCGTTGACGGCGTTGGCAGCGATGAGATACTGACCGTCGCGAATTTCCAGAATCACGTCGGCGTTGCCGTGCTCTACGTCACGAAGGGCCTCGTTGTATGTAGATTTCTGACCGTTGAAGATGAAGTAGTTGCTGTGGGCAATCTGCTGGATGAGTCGCTGCGACTCGACGGTGTAGTCACAGTCCACCACATCGACCACAATGTTCTTCACCTCCATCTGCATCACCCATGGCATGACGCACATGATGACGATGGGGAACATGATGATGAGACGAGGTAGGAACGCATTGCGACGTATCTGCGTAAACTCCTTTTGAATCAAGTATTTTATCATCTTACTCCAGTCTTACGTTAAACTTCTTCAGGGCGACGGTGAGCAGCAGCACGGTGAAGCCCAGCAGGATGAGCACTTCCTTCGTCACGTCGCCGATGCCCACGCCCATGATCATCAACTTGCGCATACAGTCGATATAGTAGCGTGGCGGTACGACAGCCGACACCCATTGCAGCACGGTGGGCATCGACTCGACGGGGAACATCATACCTGAGAGCATTACGATAGGCATGAGCAGCACCATCGCCGACATCAGCAGTGCCACCAGTTGCGTCTGGGCGATGCTGGAGATGAGCAGACCCAGCGAGAGGGCCAGCAGAATATACAAGGTGGATACGGCGACAATCCAGAACAGCGAACCAGCCAGCGGCACACCAAGCACAAATCGCGCCATCAGCAGGATGACAATCATGATAGAGAAGGCAAGCGCCAGATAAGGCACGGCCTTCGCCACGATGACCATCAGCGGACGGACGGGCGAGACCAGCAGCACCTCCATCGTGCCGCGCTCCTTCTCGCGGACAATCGATATCGAGGTCATCATTGCGCAGATGAGCATCAGCAGCATGCCCATGATAGCGGGTACGAAGTTGTAGGCCGACTTCATCTGGGGATTGTAGAGCAATTTTGCGTTGACGAGTCCGCCAGCGGGATTCATCAGTACCTGCTGCGCGTAGTTCGTCCACTGTTGCGACATGTTAGGGTCGGCTCCATCGACGATCAACTGCACGCTGTGGTCCTTCCCGAACACGATGGCCATATCCGCCTTCTGGCCGCGAATCGTTCTTTCTGCCTCCTGGGGCGTAACAACGGTGCGTACAATGTTGAAATATTCAGAAGCGGCGAGACGCTCCACGGCTGCCTGAGTCTGGTGATCCATCTGCGAAGTTACTATCACCGTACGCACATTCTTCACGTCGGTGGTGATAGCAAAGCCGAAGATGAACATCAGCACGATGGGCATGCCGAAGAGGATGAGCATCGTGCGCTTGTCGCGCAGGATGTGACGGGCCTCCTTGATGACGAAACTCCAAAACTGTTTCATATACTAGTCGCTACTTCTTGTTGCTTGTCTTGCCAAATAGGTAAACACATGGTCCATATCGGGCTGATGGAATTCTGCCTTCAGCGCCTCGGGCGTACCCATCGCCTTAATCTTTCCGTCCACCATAATCGAGATGCGGTCGCAATATTCGGCCTCGTCCATGTAGTGCGTCGTCACGAAGACGGTGATGCCGCGACTGGCCGCGTCGTAGATGAGTTCCCAGAACTGGCGACGCGTAGCAGGATCAACACCGCCCGTCGGCTCGTCGAGGAACACCACGCCCGGCTCGTGGAAGATGCTTACCGAGAAGGCCAGCTTCTGCTTCCAGCCCAGCGGCAGCGAGCCCACGAGGTCGTGCTTGTGCTCCGTGAACCTCAGCCGCTCCAACAGTTCGTCGGTCTTGCGCGCTATCTCCTTGTCTTTCATCCCGTAGATGCCGGCGAAGAGACGGATATTCTCTGCGACGGTCAAATCCTCGTAGAGTGAGAACTTCTGCGACATGTAGCCGATGTGCCGCTTTATCTGCTCGTACTCCGTGCGAATGTCGTAACCACATACACGACCAATGCCCTGTGTCGGCTGGTTCAGTCCCGTCAGCATGTGCATCGCCGTGGTTTTGCCCGCGCCGTTGGCTCCGAGGAAGCCGAAAATCTCGCCCTTCTTCACGGTAAATGAGATGTCATCGACGGCGTGGAAGTCACCAAATGCCTTCACCAAATGTTCTACCTCGATGACGTTTTCATCCTTGGCCTCTGTATGATTCACGTGTTCGATACCTGGTGGATTGAAGATGTCCTTGAAGCGGTCGAGGATCACCTCTGGCGTATCAATGCCACGAATCTTCCCTTGGTCGAGAAACGCCACACGCTCGCAACATCTCACCTCGTCGAGATAAGGCGTCGAGGCCACGATCGTAATCCCGCGCTCCTTCAGCATCGAGAGCATCTCCCAGAACTCCTTGCGGCTCACAGGGTCAACGCCCGTCGTCGGCTCGTCGAGCAACAGCACGCTCGGCTGATGCACCAGCGCACAACTCAGCGCCAGCTTCTGCTTCATGCCGCCTGAGAGCGCACCAGCACGGCGATCCTTGAATCGCTCTATCTGCGAGTAGATGACCTTGATGCTATCGTAGCCCTCTTCCACGGTTGTGCCAAAGAGGGTGGCGAAAAACGTCAGGTTTTCCTCCACCGTCAGGTCCTGATACAGTGAGAACTTGCCCGGCATATAGCCTACGCGCTTCCTCACCTCTCGCATCTGCTTCACCACGTCGTAACCATCGACAGAAGCAGAGCCTGATTCCGGTAGCAACAGCGAACACAAAATGCGATACATCGACGTCTTGCCCGCCCCGTCAGGCCCGATGAGTCCGAACACCTCGCCCTTACCGACAGAGAACGACACATCGTCGAGCGCCTTCACCTTGCCGTAGCTCTTGCTGACGTTATTTACCTCTATAGCATTCATAATTTTACTTCACCGTACATGCCAATCTTTACGTAACCATCATTTTTTATCGCCACCTTCACGGCATACACCAGGTCGGCACGCTCATCGTCGGTGAGGATGGTCTTGGGGGTGAACTCGCTGCGGCTGCTGATCCACGAGATGGTGCCGTCGTACTCCTTGCGCTGGCCGTCGCCATAGTCAGCGAAGACCTTCACTTGCTGACCAAGCTTGATGTTCTGAAGCTGGGCAGAGGTGACGTAGGCTCGCAGATACATCGCCTCGATGTCGGCCATCTTGAAGAGGGGTTTTCCGACGGTAACGAATTCTCCACGCTCCACGTATTTCTCGAGCACGGTGCCCTTGGTAGGTGTCACGATATGGCATTTGCGCAGCTGGTCGCGCAATTGAGAAACCTGCACGTCCGTCGCAGCCATCTGCTTGTCGAGCGAACGGGTACTGGTAGAGAGAGCCGACTGCTGGGCAGCGAGCTGCTTCTGCAGTACCTTCACCTGATTGGTAGCATCGTCGAGCATCTTTGAGGGTGTGGCGCCGTCGGCCACCAACTCTTTGTAACGCTGTTCCTCCTGTTGCGCCTTAGCCAGTTGCTGGCGCGTGGCGGCAATCTGCGCCTCCATATCGGGTTTCTGACTCTGATATACCTCCTTTGTAGCTCCAAGTTGCTGAATTATCAGCCACACCTGTGTGGTGTCGATGAGTCCCACCTCCTTGTTGGTCTCGATGTTGTCGCCCTCGTTGACGCTGAATGTCAGCAACTGTCCGTTTTGCTCAGCAAACACGGTGGTCTCCGTGGCCTCGAACGTGCCCGTGGCATCGTACTCCTTCTCATTCCCTCCGCAAGCGGCCATCATCAGCGCCACGCTTGCCAATATCGTTATCTTCTTCATACTACGTTAATTATTTGTCGTAAACTTGTTGTCATAAATCTGTCTGAGCATCTCAATCTCGTGCATCGACTGACTGACGCGGGCGGCGTTCTCCTGATTGATTTCGCGTACCAAGTCGTTCACGTCGATGATGCCGTGCGAGAGTTTCGACTCTGCAGCCTTACGGACGGCAGAGCGTAGCGAGATAATTTCCTCGTCGTCGGCCATCAACTCACGGTAGCGGGCGATATTCTCGTTCTGCTGAATCTGCTCCAAATTGTTATTGAAGAGGAACACCTCGCGGCTGGTCTCTGTCAGGTCGCGCTGCAACTGTAACTTCGCCTTGTCGTTCTTGCGGGTATAGAGGGCGCCGATGTTCCAGGTGAGCTTAGCGCCAATCAAACCATTCAATGACCAGTCGTGGCGCATCATATCCTCAAACATATTCAGGCCAGGATAGCCGTAATAGCCCTGCGCAAACACACCCAACTTAGGCATCAATGCCGAGTTAAGAGCCCGCTGTTGAGCGTCGGCCAAACGAAGCTGAGCATCGAAGAGTCGCATTTCAGGACGGTTGTTCGTAGCATTGGTTTCGGCAATGGAGGGCTTCTGAGGATTCTTTACCTCAATACCGCAGAAAGTCGATAACATCGTTTGGAGCATGCGCTTTTGTGACTCCAGAGTGGTCTTCTGCTGGATGACGTTCAGTCGCTCGGCCTTCACACTCTGCCAGTCGCTCTCGGCAGCAGTCCCGTTCTTCACCATCGACTCCAGCTTCTTCTCATTGCCCAAGAGCAGTTCCTGCAAGTCGCTGTTCAACTTGATCTGCTCGTCAAGCAACAGCAGCGAGAAGTACATCTCATTCACGCGCTTACGAACATTATATAAATTTACTTCATTCTGTGCCGCCTGCACCTTGCCTTGCCCGCGGGCAATCGCCTTCTGACTGCTGATGGCACCACCGTCGTAGATGGTCTGGTTAACGTCGATGCCCACGCGATACTGATCTTTCGTCAGCCCCTTCATGTCGAGCCCCATCTGCTGGTAGAGCTGCTTAAACTGGTCAGGGAACGCCACGACATCGCTCTGATACGTGGCCTGCGCCGAAGCCGACAGCTGCGGCAACCAGCCTTTCTGGATGTTAGCCACCGTGAGGTTGGTGGTCTTCTCGATCAGGTCATATTGCCGTATCAGTGGATAGTTCTGTTCCGCCGCCCGCTGGCACTCCTCCAATGTCTGTGCAGACAAATTGATAATTGAAAATTGACAATTGAAAATCGTCATTGTCGCTATCAGAATCTTTCGCTTCATAATTATCTGTTTTGTAATTCTGCTGCAAAAGTACGATGAATTTTGCATACTATCGCTACCCATAATGAGCGGATAATGTTCTTTATGTAAGATTTATGCTAAGAAATGGTATTATTTGGGTAAAAATCATTATCTTTGCCGTCAAATTATGGTATTACGATGAACAAGCAGCCGAAATTATTAGACGTGTCGCTGATGCGCGACATCTTTAAGGACAGTTTCTCGCAGATTTGCCAGAATCTTTTCTTCAACGACGAACTGGCGATGATTCACGGCGAACCGAGTTTTTTCCAATTCATCATGCAGCAACAGCCGCCCTTTGTCATCAACGACCACCGCCTGGGCATCATCACTCATGGCGAAGGCCACATCAACTTCAACCTCATGGATCGTCACCTCTCAGCTGGCACATTGATCTACCTCGGCCCAGGCACCATCATCAATCCCATCCATTTCTCCGACGACCTCGAACTAATGGGCATCGGACTCTTCGCCGATTTCCCCATGCCCTTCGCCGTGGGAAACTTACCCACAGCCTTTAACGGTCAGGTGCGCGACTTCCAGTTGCCCGTCTCTGTCGAAGACCAGCAGACCGCCCGCAACATCCTCGAAACCCTCTGGCATCTCGTCCACCAAAAAGACTACCACCGCCCAACGGCCTCCAGTCTTGTCGCCGCCCTGATGCACCACTACGACCGTCTGTTCCATCTTCAAGCCGACACTCTCGCTGCCACCCGCTCCCGCGAACAGACCATCTTCGACCGCTTTATCCAACTCGTTAACCAGCACTGCCGTGAGCAGCACCAAATCAGCTACTACGCCGACCGCATGTGCCTCACCGAGCGTTACCTTGGCACCGTCGTCCGCCAGACCAGCGGCACCACTGCCAAGGAGTGGATCGACCGCGCCCTTGTCACTCAGGCCAAGGTACTTCTCCGCCACAGCGACAAATCCGTCCTCCAAATCTCTGAAGACCTCAACTTCCCCAATCCCGCTTTTTTCTCTAAATACTTCAAGCGCCTTACATGCATGACCCCACTGGAGTACAGAGAGGGGAAGTAATCAATTATCGAACTAAAAGCATTATCATAATATGACATGGTTTAGAGACATGAGGCGTAAGCGCCAACAGCTTTCCAATGAGGAGAGCATCGCTATTTTAGAGAAGGCAACGGCAGGTACACTGGCATTGCTTGGTGATGATGATTACCCCTATGCAGTTCCCATCAGCTATGTCTATCATGAAGGGAAACTGTATTTCCACAGTGCTTTGTCTGGTCACAAAGTGGATGCTATCCGCAAGTGTGAAAAGGCTTCCTTCTGTGTCATCGAACAAGATGATGTGCAGCCGAAGAAGTACACCACTTTCTTCCGTAGCGTGATAGCATTCGGCAGAATCCATATCATCGAGAATGAACAGGAGAAGTTAGAAACTGCCCGTATGCTTGGTAACCGCTACAATCCGAATGACGAGGAGAGTCTGCAAAAGGAGATTGAGAGTGGCTTCTCCCGTATGCTGATGATTCGCTTCGACATCGAGCACCTGACTGGTAAGGAGGCAATTGAGTTAGTAAGAAGAGAAAATCCCAAGGCATAATCAACCTGCCTTGGGATTTATGATTTTTATTCTGTTATCTCTATCTGGATACCCTCAGGACCAAGGATACAACTCTCGTAATAGCCATCGCCAGTGGTACGAGGGCCACTTGTCACTTTGTAGCCTGAATTGCGAAGCTCGATGGTCTTTGCATCCACAGCCTCCTTGCTCCCTACGGCAATGGAGATGTGGATGTAGCCAATGGCAGCAACTGAAGGGGCGGCATCAGCCACGTCAGGACGCTGCATCAGTTCCAATCTTGCCCCACCATTTGGAAATGTGAGGATATAAGTCCGTAATCCTGTACGTGGATTGTGGTACAGCTCGTTGCTCACAGCCTCGAAGTAATCGAGGAAAAACTGCCGCATCGCCTCAAGGTCGCGACAGAATAATGCTACGTGATCGATTCTCATATTATTTAGTTATCTTTTCTGCCATACGCTTGCCGGCATCGAAGGCATTCTGTAGTTCCTCCTGCCAATGCTCTTCGTGCCAACGCTGCTTGGCTTCCAAGTTGAAGCCCTGCATGTCGTAGCGGTCGTAGTTCTTTACCTGAAGGGTGTTTACGGCAAGGATGCGCTCAGGCTTCTCCAGGGCATTGCCGATAATCATCTCGTTCTCGTTCATGTTATTCTCCTGAACGTGAAGCATTTCTGCTGGAGCATTCATCGTGTAGATAAATGCCGTTGGTATGCGACCCTTCGGAGGATGGCTGCTGTAGTCCTTGTACGACAGCCAGGGGAAGAACAGACGTTCGATGAAGGCCCTGAGCTGTGCCGTAATCTGGAAGAAATACATGGGCGAGGCAAACACGATGCCGTCAGCATAGGCCGTCTCGCGCAGCGGTTCTGTGAAATCATCCTTGCGTGCGCAGACATCCAGATACTTCGAGTTTTTCAACTTACACGCCAGACACGACACGCAGCCCTTGCAGTTCATGTCATAGACGCGGATGATCTTCACCTCGATGTTCTCACTTACTGACTTGGCTCCTTTTGCAAAAGCCTCAACCATTGCGGCGGTATTCATGTTCTTACGTGGCCCGCCGTCGATAATCATAATTTTCTTCATAACTTTACTCTCCCATGCGGAAGTCGCCTACATTATCAGTGGTCAGCGACAGCTCTTCGAAGGTAGAGACACATGCATCCGACTGTGGAGCCTGGCTGCAGATGCCCAGATACAGCTTCGCGGGATAGCTGTTCTTGTAAAGGCGGACCATCTGCCACTGCTTGCCATCGAGCGAGTAGTAGCTGGCGATGGTGCGGGCATCGGACGAAATCTTGTAGTAGATGAAGTCTGCTTCGTTGAACACCTCGTGGTTGTTGTCATCAGAAGTGCCGATGGTGCGGACGGTGACTACGCGATGGTTGCCACGCTCGTCCTGCTCGAAACAGAACTTCTGATAGAGCGAGTCGCTGGCATAGACAAAGAGGGCGGCGGCATTGTATAGGCCGTCCTTGGTGAAACCGGGCTTCATCTTGGCAGAGAAGGTGAACGGTTTGGTGTTGTCAACCTCCGTAAGTAATATAGCCGAGTCGTCCTGCGAGAGTTTGCCGTCGTTAGGATCGTTGAAATAGTCGGCGTGGGGCTTGGCTCGGAAAGTCACGATGCCTCCCGAATCAGTCACCTGCTGGTCCGCCCCATTGAGTGCCTTTGTGAAATGCACGTTGCCGAAGGTGAAATCGCAGTCTGTCATCTTCTCGTTTTCTACCACTGTTGTTTGAGTCTCAGTTTGCTTGTTGCCACAAGCTGTTAATGCGAGCGCGATGGCTGCAGAAAAGATCATCTTCTTCATATTCTGTTATTTGTCAATACTTACCAACGTGTATTTCTTGGAGCCAAGGCCGATTTGGGCTGCATGGTCGATGGTGTGCGTGCCGTGTTGCTTGTCGATGCGTTTCAGAAGGTCGGTGGGGTCGTTCTTGGCCGTCACCTTCTGCTGATTAATGATGTCGATGCAGGCCTGGTCGAGTGCCACGGGGTCTGTAGAGGCGAGGATGCCGTAGTCCTCCAGTTTCACGGGTTCGGGATGGTCCACACAGTCACAGTCTATCGACATGTTGTTCATCACGCTGATGTAGATGATGCCCTGCTTCTTGTTGAAGTAGTTCACCACAGCCTGTGCCGCTGCCGCCATGCTTTCAAGGAATCCGTCCTGATTGCCGATGAACTCCGGTGTCCACAGCTTACTCATGTCCAGCTTCTCCATCTTGCCTGCCGAATGGATGTATGCCTTACCATTCTGACTGGCGCAGCCGATAGAGAGATTCTTTAGCGCACCGCCGTAGCCGCCCATTGGGTGACCCTTGAAATGGTTGAGGGCAATCATGAAGTCGTAGTTGGTCATGTGTCCGCCAACGATGTCGTACTTGATGTGCGACTGGTCTTTCACAGGGATGCGTATTTCGTCATACTCGTCCATGATATCGACAGGGAAATACTTTAAGAACCCGTGACGCTCTATCACCTTCCAGTGGCTGGCCGAAGAGTTGCGGTCGTCCTGCTCGTTGCCGGCCCCACTACTGTAGGCGGTGTTACACTCTACGATGGTGCCGTCCACCTCCCATATCAGATTCTTGACCAGCTCAGGTTTTAGGTAGTTGGGGTTACTGCCTTCACCAGTTGACATCTTCACTGCCACGCGGCCCTTAGCCTCTACGCCCAGTGCCTTGTAGATTTTTACTAACGACTCTGGTGAAATCTCCCTTGTGAGATACACCTTTGATGCCTGCTGAGCCATCACCGCGGCTGAAACCATCAACATGGCTGCAGCCAAAATAAAACTTGCTTTTCTCATATTATTCTCATTTATGTGTTTCCATCATATGCCTTATTATGTTTCGTCTGGCTTATATTTCAGCGCATCCGACGGCCAGCCAGTTACGTTCCTACCCGTATCGAGTTTGCGGATGGCCTGAAAGTCACCATCAGAAAGCTTGAAGTCGAACAAGTCGATATTCTCCTTCATGCGCTCGATGTGAGTGGTCTTCGGAATGATGATAACATCATTTTGAAGAAGGAACTTCAGGGCCACCTGTGCAGCGGTCTTTCCATATTTATCACCGATCCTGATAAGTGTAGGATTATTGAAAATGCCGTGTCTGCCTTCGGCCAACGGACTCCAAGCTTCGAGTGCCACCTCATAGGGCTTCAAGTATTCAAGCATCCTCCGTTGCTGATAAAGGACATGGGTCTCGCACTGATTCACGACGGGAATCACCTTAGCTCCGTCCACTATCTTTGGGAAGGTGTTGGGATAGAAGTTCGATACACCGATGGCCTTGAACATACCCTGACGGTAAAGCTCTTCGAGTGTCTGCCACATCACCTTCGGATTACCCACAGGCCAGTGTATCAGCATCAAATCGACATAATCAAGTCCGAGTTCACGCATAGAGTCATCCACAGAACGCAAAGTCTGCTCACGAGTGTAGCAGCTGTCACATATCTTGGTGGTGATAAATAGTTCTTCCCTCGCTATGCCACAAGAACGGACGGCTTGTCCCACACCGCTTTCGTTGTAGTACATGGCTGCTGTATCGATGCTCCTGTAGCCGACGCTGATGGCATCTTCCACGACCCTCTGCGTTTCGCGGTTTGATATGTTATAGACACCGAGTCCTATCATCGGCATCTTCACGCCATTGTTTAATGTCTTATACTCCATAGTTATTTAATTGGGTCTGTACAATACTCTCTACGCCCGCATTCCTTGCAGAACTTGCCTATCCATATGTTATCGAACTGCTCAATGGCTGCTTCAAGCATCTCTGGGTCATCAGTAAGGATACCGGCCTCGAAGTTCCTTTTCCGTGGCGACTTCATGCCCATGCCAGCACCTGTCAGGTTTGCTGAGCCGACGTAGGCAACGGCACTGTCAATGATGATGAGCTTGAAATGGACTCGCGGACACAGCACACGCTCCAATCCATCATAGAGAATCGGATGCTTTTCGTGATCCTCTCTCCATGCCGTTCCAGGTTCCTTGGCATGGATAAGCCTAACCTCCACGCCCTTTTTGAGCAAGGAGGCAATCAGGGCAAGGAATGGCTTGTCATCGACGTACAGGTCTTTGATGTCTGCCGTTCCTATCCACACCGTCCGTTTGGCTTTGGCAACCAATGACAGGACTTCCTTGTAGTGGTTCTCGTCTGCTATGTACTTAATGAAGCTCATTTTAATTGCTTATGTGTTCTGATTATTGTTTTTTTTACACCCACACAAACTTTTCTTTACCGGCACCGATTTCGAAGTGATACTTTGAAATGACCAAGTCCATC
>Ga0310690_10006334_pt1 | contig 15582 bp, 10 predicted proteins | sample AusTroGonzalo_MG_2_FD_207661 | JGI IMG/M metagenome (GOLD analysis project Ga0310690, IMG submission 207661) | Bovine rumen microbial communities from tropical cattle in Woodstock, Queensland, Australia - Gonzalo_04 (v2) (version 2) | ecosystem: Host-associated > Mammals > Digestive system >... | reverse complement strand
AAAAGGGCAACTATGACATTCTTCGCGACCTTGCCGAGAGTTTCCTCGCCAAGACAGGGCTCCTGACCCCCAAGACGCGCTTTTTCGTCAATCCGACCGGCAAGTTCGTCATAGGCGGGCCTTGCGGCGACTCCGGGCTTACCGGCCGCAAGATCATAGTTGACACATATGGCGGAATGGCCGCGCACGGCGGCGGCGCCTTCAGCGGGAAGGATCCCTCAAAGGTCGATCGCTCGGCGGCCTACTATGCCCGTTACGCGGCAAAGAACATCGTTGCCGCCGGCCTGGCCGACCGCTGCCAGATACAGGTCGCCTACGCGATCGGTGTCGACAGGCCCGTCAGCTTCTCGGTCAAGACGTTCGGATCCTCCCATGGCGCAACTAACGAGCAGCTCGAGAAGATGCTCGCCTCCGGGGAAGTGTTCGACTTCAGGCCCTATGCCCTCACGAAGGACCTGAAGCTGCTTTCTCCGAAGGGATGGTGCTACGAGGACACCGCGGCGTACGGGCACTTCGGCCGCGACATCTTCCCGTGGGAGAGGACGGACAAGGTCTCCAAACTGAAACGGCTTTTCGCTTGAACCTATACGTACACTTCCCCTTTTGCCGAAGGAAGTGCACATACTGCGCGCTGCACTCGCGCGCAGGCTCTACGGCCGACGAGCGCGCCCGCCATGTCGCGTCGCTCGTCAGGGGGCTGGATGGCGGCCTGGCCCTGAAGACCGTGTATTTCGGCGGCGGCTCGCCAGCCCTATGCGATCTCAAGCCCCTTTTCGCCGCGTTAAGGCCCCTCCTCGAACCTTCCTGCGAATTCACTGTCGAGCTCCATCCACTTGACGTCACGCCCGAGACGCTTCAGACGCTCAAGGCCGGCGGCGTGAACCGCATCTCGATGGGCGTCCAGTCACTTGACGACGCGACTCTTTGCCGCATGGGCCGCGGCCATACCGCCGAAGAGGCGGAAAAGGCGTTCGCACTTGTCAGGGAACACTTCGACAATGCCGGAATAGACCTGATCCTGGGGTACCCTGGCGACCCTTGCGACATGAAATCGATGGAGCGGCTTGCAGGCTGGGGCCTGAGGCACTGCTCCGTCTACTCGCTCATTCTCGAGGAGCGCTCGATCCTTGCCAGGCAGGCGCAAAAGCTGAATTTCCCGGATGACGACGAAGTCCTCGACAAGATCAGGCTTGTCTCGCGCTTTCTCAAATCGATCGGCCTGAACCGCTACGAGATATCGAACTACGCCGCGCCCGGCCGCGAATGCCGCCACAATCTCGCCGTATGGCGAGGCGAAGACTACATAGGCCTGGGGGACGGCGCCCATGGGCGGGTGGGGCTCACGAGAACCGCAGGCGGAGAATCCGAAACTGTCTCTCCCGAAGAGGACGAAAAGGAAAGGCGCATCTTTCGGCTGAGGACCAGCGAGGGTCTTGATGCATCAGGCCACCCCGAATGGCTGGAGCGCCTCGACGCTTTCGCAGCCGAAGGACTTCTCGTCAGGAACGGATCGACATACGTTCTGACCGAGCGCGGCAGCGAAGTCTGCGACTCCATGCTCGCCGAACTTGTCTAGCGAGCTATGCGAAGCGGACGCGAGGATCAAGCGCGGCATAGAGAAGATCCGTCGCGAGGTTGACGAACTGGTAGAGAAGCGCGCCAAGGACCACGACCGCGCGAACGACAGCCATGTCGGCCGAGTGGATTGCGTTGATCGAAACGCTGCCGAGTCCAGGGATCCCGAAGAAGCTCTCAAGAAGCAGCGAACCGGTAAAGAGCCACGGTATGGAAAGCGAAACGTACGTGACTATCGGTATCAGGGCGTTGGGCAGTATGTGCCTGACCATTATCGCGGTCTTTGAAAGCCCTTTCGCGCGTGCGGTGAGAACGTACGGTCTGTAGGACTCGTCAAGGATCGCAGTCCTGAAGAAACGGACATCCGTGCCGAGGGAGGAGACGATGCCTATCAGCACCGGAAGGACGAGATACGCCGCGCCTTCATATCCCCAGACCGGGAAGACCCCCGCTTTGTACGATAGGAGGAACTGTCCGAGAAGGACCCATACGACATAGTTCACGCTCATCAGGACCGTAGAGCAGACGAGGACCGCCTTGTCGACCGTCCTTCCGCGAAATGCCGCCGAAAGCATCGCAAGCATGAGTGCGACGGCAGTCCCGCCGAAAAGTATCGGGACGGTCAGAGAGAGGGAAGGCCCGACGCCTCTCAGGAGAACGTCCTTGACAGGCTCGTTCATCTCGATCGAGTATCCGAGGTCGCCCTTCGCGAAAGACTTCACAAAGTTCACGAACTGGCTGTCGAAGGACCAGACCAGCGGCTTGTCGTAGCCCCACTTGCGGTTGAAGGCCGCTATGGACTCGGCGGTGGCATTCTTGCCCAGGACGACCTCAGCGGGAGATCCGCCCACGACGTTGAAGAGGAAGAACGCCAGGAGAATGATGCCGAACGTCGTCGGCACCACCTCCGCAAGCCTTCTCAACGCATATTTCAGCATCCGATGGCGTCCAGGAGCTTTTGCTTCAGCTCCTCAGGCTCTGCGCGATCAAGGCGTGCGAGCGCTCTCGACCAGCGGTATGCGCCGGAACCGTTCGTGTCGAACGGACGGTCTGCGAAGAGTCCGTCGAACGCCTTGCGGCGCGAACGGTAGGATTCCTGCACTTCCGCGACCTTCGCGACGAACGCATCGACAAACGTCTTTGCGAAGGCGTCGTAGTCGGTGACGTACGCCTTGCGGCTCCTTACGGGCTCGGCATAGTCGGCGACGCCTTCGGCAAGCTCGCGCTGATAGTCCACGAAACTGCCCGCATGGTCGGTGACGCGTATCGAGGAAGGCAGTCCGTCGTCGCCGCAAAGGACTATCTCGTAGCTGTGGTCGAACAGTATCTCTTTCGTCGTGCCGGACCTGCGTCCCACTATGAGGTCCACCGCCGCCGCCTCGCCGAGGAGCTTCGCGAACTTCTGCGCGAAGGCTGGGTTGCGGTAGCGGGGCAGGGGGATCTTGTCGGTCGCGATTCCGCGCACATAAGGCCTTACGAAACACCCCGTCCTGACGGATATGCCGTTGTACTGGTTGTGGCCATGATACTTCTCGGTGAAGTATCCGAAGCCGATCCTCCGGGGAAGGTTCATTCCGAGCTGGCAGCACATCAGGCGACGGTCCAGGATGTATTCGGAATACTCGTCGGACTCGAGCATGGCGCGCATTAGGTCCTTGCCTTCGTCAAGATGCTCGGCGACGCCCCACTTCTGGAAGCGCATGATCATCATCTTCGCCTTGCTTGCACCGCTGTCCCGGTACTGCACGATGTATATGCTGCCCCGGTGGCCGTTCGGGTTGGGCTTCAGCGAAAGGGAACGGGCGATCCGGCCGATGTTGATGAAATCGATCGCGCCGAACACGCGGGTCAGGTTGAATATGAGCGACTTCGCACGGCTGTCGCAAAGCGAAAGGAGCACGGGGTCCTGGGTGCGCGCGGCCTCGTCGTATATCTCGTCGAATATGAGCTCGCCGTTGTCGATGCGCGCGCCGGGGAGCCACTCTATCTGGCGGTAGAACTCCGAGGCTATGCCGCTGACAAGTTCGCGCTCGTCCGCCGCGGTCTCGATCGGCTGGCGCGTTATCGTCTGGCACATCGCGTTGCGCCAGTCGTAGTTGGCGGTCGACTCGTCCCTGAGCTCGACGGGAACCGACGCGCGCCAGTCGGTTGCGATCTTGTCGACCGCGCGTCTGAGCTCGGAGTCGGAGAGCTCCGTTATCGGAAGGTTCTTCAGGGCCTTCTTGATTTCGATCGGAGTTGTTATAGGGAAGAGATCCACCTCCGGATGGCCAAGCCTGTTGCGCTGGTTAAGCCCGCTGACGACCTCCTTTATCTGTCTGCGGTAGTCTGCGTCAGGGAGGTGCGAAACGGCCGCATACCCGCCTGCCGTCACGAAACGCGTGCCTGTGGCGCTGTTGTAGTAATAGACGGGCAGGCACTCGATCGCGACGTTCGAACGCTCGATCAGGTTCGCCATGTCGTCGTCGGAAATGGGGTTTCTGGCCATGCGCCAGTTCTCGCCACGCTCGCAAAGCGTTGAGCGGACTTTGACGGAGTGGGTGTTTAGGAAGCGTATCTGCCGCTTCGAGACCATCTCGCGCAAGGCTTCGTCGGCGCGTATCGCAAGGTCCATGCGGTCCGGATCGGGACGTATAAGGACCGAGTCCTCGGTGAATATGAGGTCGACGGAAAGCTCGAGCTCCTTCTCCTCCTCCTCGGGAGTGAGCGGCGGCAGCCCAGCGGCGGCGCGCTCGGCATTGAGCGAATCGAGCCACATCATGCGCTGCATGGCATGGACGCCCTTCTCGGTGACGAGGCCGGGCGTATTGAAAAACATGGTTCCTATGCGGCTCAGGAGCCGTCCTTCCGAGTCCTTCGCAAAAATCTTTTCGCCTAATGTCTTCATGGGCACATTATAGCATAAACTGTGGCGTCACGCGCGGGGATGGGCCAGCCTGTAGGCATCCTGCAGGCGCGCGATCGAGACATGGGTGTACACCTGGGTCGTCGAAAGCGACGAGTGTCCGAGCATCTCCTGGACGCTCCTCAGATCCGCGCCGGCGTCGAGAAGATGGGTCGCGAAGCTATGCCTCAGCTTGTGGGGCGAGAGGTCCGTCGGCAGATCCGCCTCCGCAAGGTAGCGCTTCATGCGACGCTCGACGAGGCGGGCGGTGATCCTGCCGAAACGTTCGCCCAGAAACACGCATGATCCGTCATCCGCAAGATCGGGCCTTTCCCCGGCCATGCATTCGCGCAGCCTCCTCAGGGCATCCAGCGCCTTTGAGCCCAGGATCACAAGCCTGTCCTTGCGCCCCTTGCCGGTGACTATGACCCTGCCGTCCCGCCAGCCTATCATTCCCCACTTCACGGCTATCGCCTCCCCAATGCGGCATCCTGTCGAATAGAGGAACTCGAACATGGCCACGTCCCTGAGATACTGCATTTGCGCGATCGTCCTGTCGCGATAGTCCTTGTGGGGCTGTTCGAGGAATCGCTCCACCTCCTTTGGCGACAGCGTACGCGGCACCGACTTCGCCTTGCGCGGCCCGCGAAGCATCGAGAACGGATTGTCTATCACGACGCGCCGTCGCTGCAGATGTCGGTAGAAGGTGCGGAGGGAGGCCAGCTTGCGCTGCATCGTCGCTGCGCTCGCGCCACCCTTTGACAGCGAAGCCAGGAAGCGCCTGGCATCCGCGTCCTGCACCCCTGGCCAGTCAAACGGCGCCTTTGCGCCCGCTCCCCATATCTCGGCGGCGAACTGCCCGAGATCCGTCATGTAGCCGATGCGCGTGTTTTCCGTCACGCTGCGCTCGGCCAAAAGCCATGTCTCGAAGCCTTTGGCGAGAGGATCGGCCGCCACCTCAGGATTCGGCTTCGCCGGCACGGTCTATGACCTCCGCCTTCTTCTCCTCCGACGAGGGGATGTTCGTGAGGCCCAGCTCGTCCGCACGCGCGTCAAAGTCCGGTATCTGGGCACGGTAGGCCACGGCGACACGCTTGAGCGCCATCGTCTGGCGCGGGGAGAGGGAATGTCGCCTGGCGAACTGCGTCGCAAGGCTGTCCACGAATCCCTTGTCGTCGTACAGCTTGCGCCCCTTCTTCAGCGGTTCGCGCCACTCCTTGACGCCCTTCATCATCTCAAGTATCTCCGGGACGGCAGGATCGCTCGGCATGGTCGTGAAGCCCCCGGGGACGAACTCGGAAAGCCTTTCGCGGACCTCCTCGCAGTCGGGGAGCGATCCGGCGTTCTCCCCGACGGCCCTGGCCAGAATGGCAAGCTGCTTCGGAGAAAGGCCCCGACCGTGGTCGACCTGCTCGCGAAGGCTCTTCAGGAACGGATTCTTGTTCATTCCGCCGATGCGGTCCATGAGGTCGAAGCAGTACTTAACCATCTCGGGATCGGCCTTCTCGCCGCGGATCACGGCGTTGCCGGCGAGACCGAGCTCCTTGAGCTTCTTCTCGACCCCCGGTATCTGGTCGGCGTACACAAGCGCCATCCTTACCAGGAACTCGAGCTGCCGCGAGGAAAGGTCCCTTTCGCCCTTCTCGGCCTGTTCGCGGACGCTTTCCACGAAAGCCTTGTCGTCATAGACACGCTTGCCGACCTTCTTCGGCTCCTTCCAGGTCTTTACCTGCGACAGCAGGCTGAAGACCTCATCGAACATCGCCCTGTCGGGCGCGGGTTCCGCGCAGGCGGCGATCTCCTTGAGGAACTTGGAGTAGAAGTCGCTGAGCATGTCGTTCATGGGCTCGCCGCGCTCCTCGACCTTGTCGAGCTCGGCCTCCATCTCGGCCGTATAGCCCACGTTGAAGAGGCTGTCCAGCTTTTTCGTCAGCCAGTCGCTGACGAGGATGCCCCTCTCGAGCGGAACAAGCTTGCGCTTCTCGGTCTTGGCATACTCGCGCGCCTTGAGGGTCTCTATGGTCTGCGCGTATGTGGACGGGCGGCCGACGCCATTCTCCTCAAGGGTCTTGATGAGAGAGGCTTCTGAGTAGTGCGACGGGCCCTTGGTCTGCTTCTCGTCCGCAAGCCAACGCATCGCGTCCAGCTCTTCGCCGACAGACAGCCTGGGCAGCTTCGCGACCTCGTCGCTGTCCTCGTCGCCATCATCCTCGGAAGCCACCTTGCGCTTCCTCAGGGATATCTTCATCACCTTGAGAAAGCCCTCGAAGTCGACCTCGGTCGCGCTGGCCGTGAAGATGTACGAATGCGCAAGCGCGGGTTTGCGCGGCTCCAGCGAAACGGTCCTGAGCGTAGTCTCGGCATCCGACATCTGGCTCGCGACGAAACGCGCCCAGATGAGCCCGTAGAGCCGCTGCTCGGGAGTGTCGAGCCCCGCCTTCACGGGAGTCTCGGTTATGTCCGTCGGGCGTATCGCCTCGTGCGCGCCCTGCGCATCAGCCTTGGACTTGAAGAGATTCGGCCTTACGGGATAGAACCTCTCGCCGTACTCGGAAATGATGTATTCCTTCGCCGCGGCGCGCGCCTGGTCGCTGACGTTCACGGAGTCGGTTCGCATGTACGTTATCCGCCCCTGTTCATACAGGGCCTGCGCGAGCTTCATCGTCTTGCCGGGGGATATGCCGAGCACGCTCGAAGCCGCCTGCTGCAGGGTGGATGTCGTGAACGGCGGCAGGGCGTGACGGGTCTTCTGCTGCGCCTTCAAGTCGGTCACCTCCAGGTGGGCGCCGGCGAGGTCGAGAAGTATGTTGTCGGCGCACTGGCGCTCCCTTACGTCGGGCTTCTCGCCGTCATAGCGGGCAAGCTTGGCGGTGAAAGACTCGCCATGCCCTCCGCGCTTCTTGGCTTCGACGCCGAGAAGATAGTACTTCTCGGGCTGGAAGGCCTCGATTTCGCGCTGGCGCTCGACCAGAAGCCGCAGGGCGACCGACTGGACGCGCCCCGCGCTCAGCGTGCGGTTGTTGGGGCACTGTATGTACTTCCAGAGCAGCGGCGAAACCTTGTAGCCGACAAGCCTGTCAAGTATGCGCCGCGCCTGCTGCGCGTCGACGCGGGGCATGTCTATGTCGCGCGGCTCGGCGACCGCCTTGGTGACGGCCGATTTGGTGATTTCGTTGTAGGTGACGCGGCGGAAAGGCTTACCGTCGACCACCGGCTCAAGGACCTCCTTGAGATGCCAGGCGATCGCCTCCCCTTCACGGTCCGGGTCGCTTGCGAGATATATCTCGGCCGCGCCCCTGGCGGCGGCCTTCAGCTCGTTGACGACCTTCTGCTTGCCGTCCGAAATGATGTAGCGGGGCTCGAAGCGCCATTTTCCTTCGCCTTCCGGCGTGATCGTTATGGCGCTGTTCTCCTTCGGCAGATCGCGTATGTGCCCTACCGAGCTCTTGACGGAGAATTCGCCGCCGAGGTACTTGGCTATCGTCTTGGCCTTGGCGGGAGACTCGACAATCAACAGTTTCTTGCGCATGGCTATCGCTGGCTCCTGCTGCCTATTGCTTCTTCGGCTCGGGGGCCGTGCCCTTGTTCTTGTTCCTGCCGGGGAACTTCGGCATGAACGGGTTATTCGTCTCGTCCTGCTGCACGGTCGTCGACGTATGGTACCCTACGACGGCGCTGCGGCCCTCCAGAGCGTCGACGCCGTCCATCACGATCTGGGTGAACGAATCGTCGCTTACGCCCTCCGTGACGACGATCGGCTCAAGAGTCCCGTCGTCGTTCTTGAGCCAAAGCTTGCGCCCGCGAGGGATCTCCCCCAAGGTTGCGATATCCTCGTCATGCGGCCGGAACCTGAACGCCGCGGCCGCGACCACAAGGACATCCTCGGCGCGCGCGGTCTCTATGGAGAGCGTGGCGGTCATCCCCGGGAACAGCATCTCGTCGGGATTCTCGGCCTCGATTATCACAGGGAAGGTCACGACGTTGTTCGTCGTCGTCGCGGCCCGGCGGATCTGTATCACCTTGCCTGTGAACTTCCTGCGGTATGCGTCGGCCGTGAACGTCACGCTCTGGCCTACCTTGATGTTGCCGACATCCGCCTCGGGGACCGTGGCTTCGACCCAGACGGTCCGGAGGTCTTCCGCAATCGTCAGGACCGGCACGGCGTTCATGGACGAGACGACCGTTTCGCCCTCCTCTACCTTGCGGTCGATCACTATGCCGTCGACCGGCGACACGATCGTGCAGTAGCGAAGGTTCGCCTCGGCCTGGGACACGTCCGCTTCGCACTGCTCCACAGAGGCACGAGAGCTCTTCAGCGAAGCCTGGGCGGAGTCGAGGCTCGCCTTCGCCTTGGAAAGCGCCTCCTCGGCCGTATCCAGCTCGGCGACGGGGGCAAGGCTCTTCTCGACAAGCTGCCTCTTTCTCGCATACGTCTTCTCGGCAAGCTCCAGCTCGGCCTCGCGGGAACGGACCGTGGCCTCGCCGACCTCTATGTTCGCCCGACTGACATGGAGCCTTGCCACGGCGCTCTTGTAGTTGGCCTCGTACACCAGGGGGTCGATCAGGGCGACAACCTGGCCGTTGGTCACCACGGAATTGTAGTCCACAAAGAGTTTTATGAGGCGCCCGTTCACCTGCGCGCCCACGGGGATCCCGGAAGGCGAATTGCGCGGAGTGACGGTGCCGGTCGCCTCGACGGTCCTGACCACATCAGTCCTGGTGATCGGAGCCAGCCTGAATGAAGGCGCCTTCTTCTGGGCAAGCGGAGCGTTCTCTCCGCATCCGGCTGCCGCCAGAAGCGCAACGGCGAAAACAGATCTCATGTTCATCGAAAGATTCCCTCCTGTCTACTCCACATATTCCGGCCTTAGCCCGAGAAGCGCGAACAGTCTGGCCTCGGCGATCTGTCCGCGGTAGAACGCCCTCTCGCAGTTGGCGAGAGCCGTGACATAGTCGGCGACGGCGTCGGTGTACTCTATGCGCGAGGCATCGCCGACCGAAAGCTGCTCGGTGACCGTATCCAGGTTCTCCTTGGCGCTTGCGACGCTTACCGTAGCGGATTGAAGCGCCTCGCGGGCATTGTCCCGCTCCGCGACGGCCTGCTCTATGGAGAACGAAAGCGAAAGCTCCGCGGCATCAACACCGGCCGCGGCCAGCTTGAGCGCCACTGCAGCCCTGTCGACCGCCGTGGTCTTTCTCCATCCCGTAAACAGAGACTGCGCGGCATCCACGCCCCAGCGCCAGTACCACATCGGATCCGTCCAGTTCAGCGACAGCGAGGCGCCGAAGGACGGCCCGAGGTCGAGGATCGCGTAATCCACCGCGGCGGAGGCGGCCCGCAGGTTTGCGCGGCTTATCTGCATGGAGGGCTCGTTCGTGCGCGCAAATGCAAAAAGTTCCCTGGAGCCCTCGCGAGTCTCCGCAAAAGCCTTTTTCGGCCTTCCGCCGGCAAGAAGAGCGCGATACCGGCCGATATCCCCGCCGAAGCCCGTCTCGAGACCGAGGGACGCGGCAAGATCGGCAGTGGCGGTCACGAGCGTGTTTGACGCGGCGATGACCGCCTCCACGGCCTCGGCGTAGTCGAGCCGCGCGCGCGTGACGTCAAGCTTCTGCGCCTCACCCTGCTCGAGACGCGCCTTCGCGCGGTCGAGGTGCTCAGCTCGCATCTGTACGTTCGTGAAGGCGACGTCGAGAAGCGCCGCCGCCTGGAGCCGCTCGAAATATGCGCTGGCGACCTCCTCAAAGACCGTATAGCCTGCCTTGACGAGCGAAAGCTCGGCGGCGACGACCTTTTCCGACTGCGCGCGGACATTCGCGTCGTTACGCCCGAAATCCCACAGAAGAATGTCAAGGGAAAGCGACGATGACCAATTGCCGCGAGTCCTGCCCTCAAGGTCCGAGAGGTGCGTCTGGGCGCTTGCGGCGGAATAGCCCCCGTTCACGGACGCGCCGACGGCATTCCACGGCGTGGAGCTCGCCAGAGGCGCGTTCGCACGGATCTCCTTGAGAGCCAGGCGCGCATCGTCGACGGCAAGCCGGGCCGACACGATGGAGGGCCGGTTCGCCATTGCGAACTCGACGAGATTCGAGAGGGAACTCGTGGCGGCAGGAGCCGTCTTGGCGGCGGATTCCCCGCCGACGCCGCGCGCTTCGGCCTCCCGCTGCGCTTCGCGGGCGCGATTGACGGTGGAGCACCCCAGGATAGCCAGCACGGCGCATCCGGCAAGTGAAAGTCGTATAATAGCCATATTGCGTATTATACAGACCGAATCGCCTGAATGTCAACCCGCATGTCGGCGTTACGAACGGTTTTCCGGTTCTTCTTCGAGGATGACTACGGCGGAGCGTCCGCCTGTGGAGGCCGTGCCTATCGGCTGGACAGGATCGAAGTTCGTGCCCATGACGGCGGCCCTTCTGGGATTCGCGCTGTCGCCGGTGATCCAGGGGCGCGCCTCGTTCAGGAGGTAGGCGCTTGAGGAAAGGCTGGACATCGCCTCGAAAGGATGCTCGGTGACGACCTGCGGGGGAAGGACGCGGTGATACAGGGCAAGCGCGGCCTTCATCACGCCCGCCGCCATGGCTGCGCGCATCGTATGGCCTATGTTGCCCTTTATGGATCCTAGACCGACCAGCGGACCGCCGGGTCTGTGCTCCCCCCAGAGGCTCTGGATGGCGGCTATCTCGCGACGATCGCTCGCGGGGATGCCGTTTCCGTCAGCCTCGACGAGCCCGATGGTCCTCACAGGAACCCCGACGCGCTCGGTGGCGCGCGCCAGGATCGCGGTAGGGTCGTCGTCGGGGTTGTGGCCGATGGATATCGTACGGATCAGGGCGTAGATCCTGTCGTGGTCCCTCAGGGCGTCTTCGCGGCGCTTCAGTATGAAGAACGCCCCGCCTTCGCCCGGTATCGTCCCGTCGGAATCCTCCGAAAAGGGATGAAGCTCGGGCCGCGCCGAGAACTCTATCTCGCCGGAAAGCCCCTCCAGGTAGGCGCGCGACAGCGGCGGGGTGAGCGCGCCGGCGAGCGATACGTCCGCACGTCCCGACTGAAGGTCGCCGACGGCGTCCATAAGGGTCGCCGCGGCCGTCAGGACCCCCGCATCCAGGATCGTCGCGACACCGCCGAACGAACATTCGCGCGCGATCCACGACACGAACCTGTAGCCCGAGCCCAGCAGGAACGAAGCCGCGTTCGGCGTCGGGAGCGACTCGACGAGCTTGCCCTTCACGTCCTCGAGGGATTCCTCTGGGGCTGTCGGGAAGAAACGCCTGATCACGTCGATGGTCTGGTCCAGGACGGCAGTGTGCTGGAGCCAGTTCATCGTTGAGGCGTTGAAGGCGGGTGCATAGCCGAACCTCACCGAACCGGAGACGGGCTCGCGCCTGTGCGGACGCATCGAAGCGTCCGAGAGCGCGTCAAACGCTAGCTGCGTCGCAAAATACAGGTCCTGGTTCTCGCCCGCGTTGACCTGGCGAGGGAAGTTCTGCATCGCGGGGACGCATGCGTACAGATCGCCAAGCTGCGCGATTCTGGTCGGATACGGGCGGTCGAACACGTTGCGCTGCCCGATTGGGAGCTCCACTTCCGGACCCGGGACCGTCAGCATGCTGCGCTGCTGCATGACGACGTCCCAGAGCGCCGCCGGGCTGGTGCACCCGGCGAAGCGGCAGCTCATTCCGACTATGGCGATCGCCGATTCCATCAGTCGCGGCCCAGGGCCCTCCTGTAGCGGGCGATGAGCTGGTTGGTGGAACCGTCGTGCTTCATCGACTGCTTTTCTGCGACCAGGTCTGCGAGGACTCCCTTGGCGAGCACCTTGCCCAGCTGCACGCCCCACTGGTCGAAGCTGTAGACGTCGTAGATGACGCCCTGGGTGAACACCTTGTGCTCGTAGAGCGCGACAAGCGCGCCGAGGGTCTCAGGCGTCAGCTCCTTGCAGAGGAGAGTGTTCGTGGGCCTGTTGCCCTCGAAAGTCTTGAACGGCACGAGGTTCTCAGGGACCCCCTCGGCGCGGCACTCCTCGGCCGTCTTGCCGAACGCAAGCGCCTGGGTCTGGGCGAACAGGTTCGCCATCAACTTGTCGTGCAGGTCGCCTATCGGATTGTGGGTCTTCGCGCAGCCGATGAAGTCGCAGGGTATGAGGTGGGTTCCCTGGTGGATGAGCTGGTAGAACGAATGCTGGCCGTTGGTCCCGGGCTCGCCCCACTCGATCGGGCCGGTGAGATGCTCGACGGGGTTTCCGGACTTGTCTACGCCCTTGCCGTTCGACTCCATGTCCATCTGCTGCAGGTAGGCGGGGAAGCGCGAAAGGTACTGGTCGTAGGGGAGGCAGCAGTATGTCTCCGCGCCGTATCCGTTCGAGTAGAGGATTCCGAGAAGCGCCATTATGACAGGCATGTTCCTGTCGAGCGGAGCCGTGCGGAAGTGGGTATCCATCTTCCAGTAGCCCTTGAGGAGCTTCGCGTAGTTCTTGCGGCCGATCGCGATCATGAGCGAGAGGCCGATCGCCGACGGAAGCGAGTAGCGGCCGCCGACCCAGTCCCAGAATCCGAACATGTTCTTCGTGTCGATTCCGAAGTCGGCGACCTCCTTCGCCGCGGTCGAGACCGCGACGAAGTGCTTCGCGACCGCATCCTTAGAGCCGAGCTTTTCGACGAGCCAGTCGCGTGCAGCCTCGGCGTTGGACATCGTCTCCTGGGTGGTGAAGGTCTTGGAGGCGACGATGAAGAGCGTCTCGGCGGCCTTCACGGAGCGGAGTGTCTCGGCGAGGTGGGTCGAGTCGACGTTGGAGACGAAGAAATACTTGATGTTGCGCTTCGAATAGGGCGTAAGCGCTATGTTGGCCATGACGGGGCCGAGGTCGCTGCCGCCGATGCCGATGTTGACGACATACTTGATCTTCTTACCGGTGAAGCCGCGCCATGCGCCGCTCCTCACGGAGTCGGAGAAGTCGCCCATCTGCGCGAGGACCGCGCGGACGTCGGGCATGACGTCCTTGCCGTCGACGAACACCTTGGCTTCTGGATCGCAGTTCCTGAGAGCCGTATGGAGGACTGCGCGGTTCTCGGTCACGTTGATCTTCTCGCCCGTGAACATCTTCTCGATCTCGGCCTTGAGGTTGGAGGCCTCGGCCAGCTTCACGAGAGCCTTCATGGCCTTCGAGTCGACGCGGTTCTTGGAGTAGTCGAGGAACCACCCCGCCGCCTCCAGGGAAAATTTCTTCGCTCGCGCCGGATCCTCGGCAAAAAGCTCCTTGATGGTCTTCTTGCTCGAAGCGACCATCGCGTCGTCAAGATACGCCCACTTGTCGTTGTTCATTTGATGATTCTCCTTGAGTTTGATTTAGATTTTAATGACACCTATTTCTGAAGGTATCCACCAGCCGCGCGGCGACAGCTCGAACGGGAAGACCTTCACGCCGTCGCACTGGCAATTGCGCTTGAACGCCTGGGTGAAGAAGCGGCGCATGAAAATGGACAGCGTATTCGAAATCTCCTCCTTCGTAAAGCGCCCTTCAAAGTAGCGCTCCGCGGCAGATTGGAGGTCCTTCGAACCCATCTCGTTCATGATGAAGTTCCAGAGGAAGAAGTCGTGGAGCTCGTAAGGCCCGATCTTGTTCTCGGTTACCTGCCCTTTCACAAGCTCCGGCGAAATGGGCGTCGCGATGATGTCCATGATCGCCTTCGCGGCCGCCGTGCGTCCGGTCTTGGCCTTAGAAGAGAGGACCTTCTCCGCCCACCATGCGCAGACCTTGCGGACGATGGTCTTCGGCACGTCGTTGTTCACGGCGAACATGGCCATATGGTCGCCGTTGTACGTGCACCAGCCGAGCGCGATCTCGGAGAGGTCGCCCGTTCCGAGGACGATGCCGTTCAGCATGTTGGCCTTGTCCATCAATATGAGCGTCCTCATTCGCGCCTGGGCGTTTTCGAAGGTTACATCGGGCGTCTTGCCGTCGTGGCCGATGTCCTTGAAGTGCCTTTTGCAGGCAGGGACGATAGAGATCGTTTCGATCGCAAGGCCGAGGCCCTCGGCGAGGAGCTCCGCGTTACCCTTCGTACGGCGCGTTGTGCCGAAGCCGGGCATCGTATAGACGTGGATTCCCTTCCTGTCGAAGCGAAGGCGCTCGAACGCGGCGACGGTCACGAGCAAGGCGAGCGTTGAATCGAGCCCGCCGCTGAGACCTATTATGACATTGCGGCACCCCATAACCTTGAGGCGCTCGGCGAGACCTGCGACCTGCGTTTCGAAAACCTCCCGGGGCTTGCACGGGAAAGGCTCGACGCTCCCCTTCTTCGGAGGCTTTCCGAGGAAGGCGCGGTGCGTCGCGAGGCACCCGTACTTCTCAACGTCAGGCTTCATAGGTCACGACTCCTTTTCCTTGGCGGCCGCATGGCACGGACAGTTCGCGCATCCGCCGCAAAGCGAGACGTCCTCGCCCGTCCAGCAGTAGGTGCAGAGCTTTTCGCGCGGAAGGCCGATCGCCTGAACGAGGTCGTCGATCGTCTGGAAGGCAAGCGACGTAAGGTTGAGCTTCATGCGTATGAACTCGACCATCGCCTTGTACGCCGGATTCTCGGGATCGGTGTATTTCTTGAGCTCGGCGTTCTCCCCTTCGTGGCCCCTCACAAAGCGCCGCGTAATGAGATCGTACTCGTTCTTGGAGCGCGAGAAGTTGATGAAACGGCAGGGATAAACGAGCGGGGGGCACGCGATCCTGACATGCACCTCCTTGCAGCCCGAGGCGTAAAGACGGTCGGCCTGCTTGCCGAGCTGGGTTCCGCGCACGATGGAGTCGTCGCAGAAGACGAGCCGGCGTTCGTTGATGAGACCCGGGATCGGGATGAGCTTCATCGAGGCGACCTTGTCGCGCTGGCGCTGGTCCTGGGGCATGAAGCTTCTCGCCCAGGTGGGGGTATACTTGACGAACGGGCGCGCATACTTGATTCCAGCCTCGTGCGCAAATCCGAGGGCGTGGGAAGTTCCCGAGTCGGGAATTCCGCATGCGGCGTCGACGTCGGCCGGGTAGCGCCTCGCGAGCGCTCCGCCGCAACGGTAGCGCGCCATCTCGACATTGCGCCCCTCATAGCTGGAGGCCGGATATCCGTAGTAGATCCAGAGG
>Ga0310690_10006333_pt1 | contig 15583 bp, 15 predicted proteins | sample AusTroGonzalo_MG_2_FD_207661 | JGI IMG/M metagenome (GOLD analysis project Ga0310690, IMG submission 207661) | Bovine rumen microbial communities from tropical cattle in Woodstock, Queensland, Australia - Gonzalo_04 (v2) (version 2) | ecosystem: Host-associated > Mammals > Digestive system >... | reverse complement strand
TGCGAGGCTTCGTTCGAGGATGCACAGCTGACGCAGTACATTGAGCAGGAGCAGTTGCAAGTGACGCATATCCTGCTGACCCACGCTCATGTGGATCACATAGCAGGCTTAAGGCAGGTGTGCGAGCATTACAAACTGCCCGTCACCATGCACGCCGAAGGACGCAAGCTGTTGAAGCAGGCCGAGGCCTACGGCTCAGTGATGGGCTTTGCTGTGGACAATATGGGCGACCTTGAAGTGCAGGAAATAGAGGTCGACGAGATACTGCATATCGGGAGTCTCGAGGTGGAATGTCGCTATGTGCCTGGCCATTGCCCCGGAAGCATGTGCTTCGTAGTACCAAGCGAGAAGGCCGTCATCACCGGCGACGCACTGTTCCACTTCAGTATCGGCCGCACCGACCTGCCGGGCGGCGACTACCCCACCCTCATTGAGAAACTCAAGGAGCGTGTGCTCACGCTCCCCGACGACTACCGCGTACTCCCCGGCCACGGCATCAGCAGCCAAATCGGCAAGGAGAAGAAGTACAACTCGTTCCTAGTGTAACGGCGAATGCTTCTTATGGAAACGGCGAATTACTCTAATTACTCGAAGCTACGCAGTCAGGATCTTAGCGAATTACTCTAAGCTACGCAATTATGGAAGAGAATGGATTGTTGTTTAAAAACGAATCATTTAAGATAATTGGAGCTGCTTTAGAAGTACACAAAGTACTCGGATGTGGATTTGTCGAGGTTGTATATCAGGAAGCTTTGGAGGAGGAATTCAAAAAGAGGAACATACCCTATGAAAGAGAGAAAGAACTGACGATAAATTATAAAGGAAAAAACCTGTCAAAAACATTCCGTGCCGACTTCATCTGTTATAACAAAATAATACTGGAACTAAAAGCCGTCAGCGATTTCACTGACGACCATTATGCCCAAATCTATTCCTACCTTAAAGCCAGCAATATGAATCTTGGAATGCTAATCAACTTCGGCAAAGCCAATCTTGACTATTACCGCATACCCGCCAGTCGCAAATGGAATAACAATAACTATGGTAACGGCGAATTACTCTAATTAAATTAAAATTAATAACCTGCGTAGCTTCGAGTAATTAGAGTAATTCGCCGTAAAAACAAAATAACATGGCAGTAAAGATAGATTCCAGTTGGTACGCGGTGCTGCAGCCGCAGTTCGAGGCACCGTACTTCGCCGAGCTTAAGCAGTTCCTCGTAGCCGAGCGCAGTCAGCATACCTGCTATCCCCCGGGAAGCAAGATATTCAACGCTTTCGACAGCACGCCGTTCGACAAGGTGAAGGTGGTCATCCTCGGACAAGACCCATACCACGAGCCCGGTCAGGCCATGGGGCTATGCTTCTCGGTGCCACAGGGCATACAGGTGCCGCCCTCATTGGTCAATATCATCAAGGAAATCAACGACGACCTCGGCACTCAGATACCCGTCACCTGCGGCGACCTCAGCGGCTGGGCTGCACAAGGAGTGCTCCTCCTCAACGCCACCCTCACCGTTCGCGCCCATCAGGCCGGCAGCCACCAGCGTCACGGTTGGGAGACCTTCACCGACGCCGCCATCCAGGCCTTGAGCCAGCAGCGCACAGGTCTCGTCTTCCTTCTCTGGGGCAGCTATGCCATCGCCAAGCGCGCCCTCATCGACCAGAGCCGCCACCTCGTGCTCACGGCTCCCCATCCCTCGCCGCTCTCGGCATACAGGGGCTTCTTCGGCTGCCGCCATTTCAGCCAAGCCAACGCCTACCTGCAATCGCAGGGGCAGCAACCTATCGACTGGACAAGGATAGGCTAAGCATTACGCCGCAAGAGGAACTGCGGCAGCAGCAACAATCCCACCACAAGCAACGTCACCGCCGCCATCATCGGCGCGGAGAGGTATATATCCTCGGCTACTGCATAAGGCAGCGAGCCCACCCACGCGGTGAGCGCGTCGGTGCCGCGCAGCAATAACTGCAGAGGCCAAGCCGTTACGGCACAAGGCAGCAGCATATAAAGCAACGAAAGGCCAAGTATAAAGCCTGCGGCGGGCACCACAATCACGTTGGCAATAATAAAGTATAATGGCAGGCGGTGGAAGGTAGCCACCACCACGGGCAGCGTGGCCAGCGTGGCGGCGACACTCACGGCGGCGGCTTGTCCAAAGGGCGTATGCAACGCACGAATGGCCGGCTGCGCCAGCAGTATTCCGGCGACGGCGCTGAACGACAGCTGCCAGCCGACATCGTAGAGCAGCAGCGGCTCGGCGAGGAGCATAACTATAGCCGCCAGCGCCAGCAGGTTGAGCGGCACCACACGGCGCGACGCCATATCGTTGACGATGAACATAGAGAACATAAGCGCCGCACGCAGCGTGGAGGGCGCAGCGCCGGTGATGAAAGCGAAGCCCCACACCGCCAACAGTTGCAGCGAGCCGCGGATTATGCGCCCGCGCCGCTCACGTCCCGTCCACCAGAAGAGGACACCCACGATGCCAGCCAGTATACCCACATGCAAGCCGCTCACCGCCAGCAGGTGCGCGAGACCGGCGTTGCGGTAGTGCGCCTTGGTGTCGCGGCCGATGTCGGCCTTCCAGCCGAGCGCCAACGCCTCAGCCACACCGCCGTCCTGCAACGGGCCGCCCTGCATGCGGTGCAACAGACGCGTACGCAAAGGGTCGCTGAATGTGCGCAACGGTGAAGAATCGGACACACGCCGTCCACCAGCATGCCACAGGCCGCCAGTGAGTAGCACCAATGCCATCAGCACCAGCGCCACAGGCACCAGAGGTGCCCTACGCATGATTTAGGATAAGGTCGTCGAGGCGCACCTTGGGCACATAGTGCACTCCGTCGCGACGGTAGTAAGCCCGCGGAGCGTCGGCGTCGGTGGGCACCAGCTCTATGCGGTCGGCTCCTTTGCCAACAGCCAGCAGCATCAGCGGCTCGAAAGGCAGCGAGAAAGCCTCCTTGACTTTCTCGCGGTTGAAGGCGCCTATCATCAGCGTGTTAAGCCCCATCTCAACCGCCTTGAGTGCCATACTCTGCAGCGCAATGCCGAGGTCGATGTCGACGAGCTTGCTCTCCGGCACCACCGAACAGCAGATTATGAACGCCTCCGGCTCTGTACCTTCGACAGGCAGGTGGAGTTCCGGCAAAGCGGCGCCCATCTTGAGGAGCGGCAACAGGCGGTCGGCGCCGCTCTCCTTGGTCACCAGCCAGTAGCGCAGCACCTGCTGGTTGCAGCCCGAAGGCAGTTTGGTGCATACGCCCACGATGCGCTCCAACTCGGCGCGCGACACCACATAGGCTTTCTTGTAGGCGCGGTGGCTGCGGCTGCGCAGCAGCAGGCTGTCGACGGTGTTGCCGATGCGTTTCACCTTGGGCTTTGCCGAGCCGAGGGTCTCCTCGTAGCGCTTCTCCAAATAGTTGTCAGCCATAACTATTGAATTCTCTTCCAATATACGCTCTCGCTGATGAGCAGCACCGAACCCGTAAGCTTAAGACGGCCGTCCTTTTCGAAGCTTGCCGTCATCTTGGCCCTAATGCCGCGCTGCGGGTCATATATCTTGGTGCCGTTCCACTCCTTCTTCTTGGCGTCGTATTTCAGGCCGCTGAAGAGCACTATGCGGTCGGCGGGAGTGCTGCGGAGGCTCTTGTCGGGGTTCTTCTCGTCGAGCCTTTTGTTACCATTCGCGTCCTTGTCGTTCTCCACCCAGAACACTTGGGCGCGGTAGGTTCCATCCTTCAATTTTTCGATTTTTGTCTTAAAACGGTCGCCGTTTTGAGTGCTTTCGTACGTCCCGACGATATTGTCGCCGTTGTTGTTGAGTTCATTCTGCGCGAAGCTCACAGAGCAGCCCATAAGCATGACTGCCAGCAACATAAGAACAGATTTCCATTTCATATCATTGACATTTATGACTGCAAATATACATTTTTTTTCAAAATAATTTTGTCAGTTTGAAAAAAGGTTGTAATTTTGCACCCGCTTTTGAGACAAAAAAAGCAACCAAAATGATCTGTTAGCTCAGTTGGTTTAGAGCGCTTGCTTGACAGGCAAGAGGTCACAAGTTCAAATCTTGTACAGATCACCAAAGCAGTCCTAACGGGCTGCTTTTTTTTGTCACAAATCCAACCCTTCTCATACCCTTCTCTCGTCCATCTCATACCCATCTCATACCCATCTCCTACCCACACAGGTAGCTCATATTTGAATTGGTTTCTCAGTATGTCAAAGAACTCTTTTCGAGAGTTTTGGGAAGGTTCGCGCTGGCCAGTTCGTACCCCTTTCCGAATGCAAAAGTACGACCCCCGCATTGCGGTCTACGAATGTGAACGAAATTTTCTTCATATTTTTCATAAAACACTAATTGCCACACAACTGGCCATCGAACATTCCCCATGTGGGACAGTTGGGACAGTTGTGACAGTTAAAAATAGAGGTATGCAAAAGTCAAAAGTAAACTCTTATATTTATATATATAAATATAAAGAGTAATTTGGGGCATAGTATAGCCCGAAAACTAACTGTCACAACTGTCCCACTGTCCCAGATTTTGTCAACTATTTCAGTATAAGACATTGTAAAAGAAAGCCTCTGCGGTGTATCCGCAGAGGCCATATCCCATTAGGAATTATCGTTCAATAGCTCACAGCGTCACCTAATCACTACCACGCGGCGTGCTGGTGCGCTGCCAATCTTAATCATGTAGGTACCTGTCGCAGGAACGTCGAACCTCAGCGGCATATCGTAGTCCTGCTTAGTAGCCAACACACGCCCATTGAGGTCATACAGTGTCACCGTGTTGCCCTCTGCACCCTCGACTACCACCTGTCCATTGCGCTGATATATCTTCGCACTGATGGTCTCAATACCATCGATGCCAACTGTAACGGTATCATAGATAATTATGGTGTCATAAACGGTGATTGTGTCGTTAAAGGTTATAGTATCGTAAACTGTAATTGTGTCGAGTAGCGTTACAGTGTCAGTCACAGTAATATAAGTGGTGTCGTACACCACTACCGTATCTTGCCACGGTTCTCCTTGGGCCACAAAGTAAGCTGTTAATGCCGAGTCTTGTAATACGGCAAATGTATATGGATTATAAGTTGAGCCATCGCTCCAGTGGGTGAATCGGTATCCGCTGTATGGTTCAGCCGAGACTGTGATAGGTTGACCATATTCTCGGCTGCCACTTCCGTTGACAGTGCCGTGTGCCAGATTGTCAACTTGCACACTTACTATATGCACGTCAATGGCGAAATACGCCGTATAGCTGCGGTTGTCGTCGAACACAAAGCGCCGTGGGTATCGGTGTTGTAGTCACTCCAGCGCACAAAATGGTGGTGAGGTATTGCCGTCGCATGAATCAGTACCGTGTCTAAGTATTCTCCGCTTACGCTTGTCGTGTCCACCACACCAATGCTACTGTTATTGCTCTGAAACTCCAACGTGTATATGTTCTTATCAAACATAGCAACAAACTGTGTGTCCTGCGTCAGTGTTATGGTGCGCGGGTTATCGGTATTGCCATCATCCCATCCAGTGAAATGATAGCCATAGTTGGCATTGGCGCTTATAGTGCATACCGAAAGGTTGTTGTAACTACCAGTGCCGGTAACAGTGCCTCTCTCAGGATAATTGGCCGAACCACTAATATTAAAAGTAATAACGGTAGAGTCGACACCTACGAAGATGTCGTCAATGTTAAGCCTGTACATGTCTATTATGTCATGGTGACGGAAAGCAATGTAAATGGTTTGGCCTGCATATTCAGCAAGGCTTATGTAGTGCCGGGTCATGTCGTGGGTGGTCACGCCTTCGTAGATGGGAGCGGAGGTGAAGTCGTTAACGGTGTTGCCATTAGAGACATAGACCGAGTAGTGCTCGCTGAAATAGGATTGGTCTTGGCCAGCGGCCCACCAGCTCAATATGAAACCGGAAGCATCATCGGGCAAAGTGAGGGCAGGGGTAATCATCCAGTTATCAGGGCTAAGAGCTCCTGTGTTGTGACTATAGGATTCGGAGTACATAATGCCATTACCACTATGTGTCATCATGGTTGCTCCATTATAGTATACCCAGTTAAAGCCGTCACCGTCGTTGTCAATGAAGGTGAAACAGGGATCAGGTCCGTCCTCGAAGTCCTCTGTCCATGGAAAACTGGTGACAGGATCACATGACACAACAGTCATCAATATTGTGTCAACAAATGTGCCGTAGCTGTTGCTGGCAGTGAAGATGATTGTATCCAAACCACCTTGAGTGTAGATGACAGAGGTGGTGTCGTTGTCAGCATCAATTATGGTTCCAATCTTGGAGGTCCAGCTAAGCTGCATATCTGTCAGGCTGCCTTCAAGATATTGGGCAATGAGCTGATTGTTTCGCCCTGTATAAGCAGTGGTTCCACTGGGAAGAGTAATATTGTATAGGGGCTTGTCGGCCGTGCGAATAGCAACTTTGGAAATCATGAGATAGGAACCGAGATACTGGTCATTTCCGAACGTGAAGGTAATCTGAACGGTCTTGCCAGCCCAATCGGCGAGAGAGACGATTCTGTGGCCGGGGTCGTCATCGGCGAAGTCGGTTAAGCCATCAACAAGGACGACCTCATTGCTGGGATCATTAACATCGACAATCGTAATCTCATAGCCGCCTACATAATCATACACAGCATACATTGACTCGCCATGTAAGTCACAGATAAAGCTATAATCGGTAGCTTCTGCGGGAATGGTGATTTCGGGAGTGGTCATGTTGGAAGTGGCGCCATAAAGGACGATGGTGTTATGTCCTTGAATTCTATAGAATACAACCGTGCTGTCGGAAATGTAGGGGTATACGGTCCAACTGTTTGCCCATGCGGCGGAGTCGCTGAAGTCTTCAAACCACAGCGTGTCTGGTACCTGTGCACGCAGCGATGTGGGAAGCATCATAGCGACAAATGCTAAAGATAATAATACTTTTTTCATATTTCTTTTTTTAGTTAATATTGTTCGTTCCTTATCAACACATAATAGAGGTGAGGACATTAGGTATCAACGTTCTGCTCTGTCGGTTTGGTACGCCGAGACGCACTGATGAATGACGGTGCAAAGATACGAAATGTTTTCCAACCGACAAAATAATTCATGAAAATTCGTGGTCATTTGTGGTAATTTGTGTTAAAAAAGATGATGTGTGCCGTACCCCTTCCATAGGTCTTCAAAAGGTCTTCAAAAGGCCCTGAGCACCTCTCCACTGGAGTATCTTTGCAGCGTGTTATGAAAAATTGTTAAGAAAATATATTTTTTCGCGTACAAAATAAAAAAAGCGTATCTTTGCAGATTGAAATTTTGCGAAAGAATATATAAAATATAAACATATGAACATAAATATCAAACCATTAGGTATGGTTGAGGTGGCTTCGCCATGCTCTATCATTGATTTGATACTGCAGAAAAAGCCCGAGGATTTGAACAACTATTGCGCCGCCAAGATTGACGGCAATGTTGTGGATTTGAGAGATATCGTGGACAAGGACTGCGAGATTGAGCTGCTCGACAAGGAGGCTCCCGAGTCGTTGGCCATCCTGCGCCACACCACCGCCCACATCATGGCCGAGGCCGTGAAGCACCTCTACCCCGAGGCCAAGTTGACCATCGGCCCCTCGACCGACAAGGGTTTCTTCTATGACTTCGACTTCCGCCCGTTCAACCGCGAGGACCTCGACGCCATCGAGAAGGAGATGAAGTCCATCATCAAGAAAGCCACCCGCCTGGAGCGCAAGATCGTGAGCCGCGACGAGGCCCGCGCCATCTTCGCCGAGAAGAACGAACCCTACAAGCTCGAACTGCTCGACGCCATCGCCCCCGACGCCCGCATCACCATCTACAGCCAGGACGACTTCGTCGACCTCTGCTCCGGCCCGCATCTGCTGAACACCCGCCTCATCAAGGGCTTCAAGCTGATAGCCAACTCGAACACCTACTGGCGCGGCGACCGCAACGGCAAGTCGCTGACCCGCATCTTCGGTGTGGCCTTCTTCAGCAAGGAAGACCTCGAGGCCCACATGGAATACTTGGAGAACATCAAGAACCGCGACCACAACAAGCTGGGCCGCGAGCTGGAGCTCTTCACTGTGGTCGACGTCATCGGCCAGGGTCTGCCGCTGCTGCTCCCCAAGGGCGCCAAGATCGTGCAGACGCTGCAGCGCTGGATCGAGGACCTCGAAGACAACGAGTGGGGCTACATCCGCACCAAGACGCCGCTGATGGCCAAGAAAGACCTCTATGAGATTTCGGGCCACTGGCAGCACTACCGCGACGGCATGTTCGTCATAGGCGACGTCGACGACCCCGAAGTGATGGCTCTGCGCCCCATGACCTGCCCGTTCCAGTACTTCGTCTACAAGGCTTCGCCCAAGTCGTACCGCGACCTGCCGAAGCGCTACAGCGAGACCTCGACGCTCTTCCGCAACGAGGACAGCGGCGAGATGCACGGCCTGACACGCGTGCGCCAGTTCACCATCTCGGAAGGCCACCTCATCGTGCGCCCCGACCAGATGGTTGAGGAGTTCAAGAAGTGCTTGGCTTTGGCCAAGTACTGCCTGACGACCCTCGGCCTGCAGGACGATGTGACCTACCACCTCTCCAAATGGGATCCCAACAACACGAAGAAATACATCGGCACCGCCGAAGAGTGGGAAGACAGCCAGCAGCACATACGCAACATCCTCAACGAACTTGAGATACCGTTTGTCGAGGACGACGACGAGGCCGCCTTCTACGGTCCCAAGGTGGACATCAACGCCAAGAACGTCTACGGCAAGGAAGACACCATGATCACCGTGCAGTGGGATGCCTTGCTGGCACCGCGCTACGACATGTTCTACATCGACCAGAACGGCAACAAGGTGCGCCCGAACGTCATCCACCGCACCAGCCTTGGCTGCTACGAGCGCACTCTGGCCTGGATGATAGAGAAGTACGAGGGAGCTTTCCCCACCTGGCTCTGCCCCGAACAGGTGCGCGTGCTCCCCATTTCGGAGAAGTTCCTCGACTACGCCAACGCCGTCAACGCCGAGCTGGTGAAGGCAGGTGTACGTTCCACGGTGGACGAGCGCTCGGAGAAGATTGGCTACAAGCTGCGCGACCTGCGCCTGCAGCGCATACCATACGCCCTCATCGTTGGTCAGAAGGAGACCGACGAAGGCGTGGTGTCGGTGTGGAACCGCAAGGCCGGCGACAAGGGTGCCGCCAAGCTGGCCGACTTCATAGCCGAGATTCGCAAGGACATCGACACCAAAGCCCTATCGCCTGAAGCATAATAAAATAATTTTGTCAGTATAATAAAAAGTTGTATTTTTGCAGTCCGAATTGCATAAAGGATAATTGCGTTAAAAACAACAAAAACAAATAGTTATACCCTAAAATAGGAGAACCAAGTTATAGCAACCCCATTCAATCCCAACGCATCGCGCGTGCCGATGAGAGGCCGCGGACCCGTAAAGAAGGAGCCTGAGCACCTGATTAACGAGCGCATCGACGTGCCGATGGTGCGCGTGGTAGGCGACGGCATGGAGCCCACCATCATGAACACCAAGGAGGCGCTGCGCCGCGCTTACGACGAAGGTCTGGACCTCGTGATGATTTCGCCCACCGCCAATCCGCCGGTGTGCAAGATTATCGAGTACCAGAAGTACCTCTACGAGCAAAAGAAGCGCGAGAAAGAGCGCAAGGCCAACTCGACGAAGATTGTCATCAAGGAGATACGCCTCAGCCCGCAGACCGATGACCACGACTTCGAGTTCAAGCTCAACCACGCCATCCGCTTCCTCAAGGAGGGCAACAAGGTGAAGGTCGACGTGTTCTTCCGCGGACGCTCCATCGTCTACAAAGAGCAGGGCGAACAGCAGCTGCTGAAGTTCGCCGAGGCGCTGCTGGAATACGGCAAACCCGAGCAGATGCCGAAGCTGGAGGGAAAGAGAATGCTGATGATTATCGCTCCGAAGAAATAAAGAATTATCCAAACCGTATCAATATAGTCTAAACTTAAAAAACAGTAAAGTAATGCCTAGAATGAAAACCAAAGCCGCTGCCAAGAAGCGTTTCACCTTCACCGGCACCGGTAAAATCAAGAGAAAGCATGCTTACCACAGTCACATCCTGACCAAGAAGGAGACGACCCAGAAGCGCAACCTCGACCACACCGCCCTTGTGAGCCGTGACGACGAGGCCCGCGTGAAACGCATGCTTTTAGCGTAAACAAACGGAGTTATTAACCATTGTTCAGCGCCGACAAGAGCAGCAGGTTAGAACAATAAGGCACCGAGCTGCCGCCTGAACGAAAAACAAATTGAATTATGCCAAGATCAGTCAATGCTGTGGCCTCCAGAGCCCGCAGAAAGAAAATCCTCAACCGCACCAAAGGTTATTGGGGCAGAGGTAAAAACGTATGGACCGTTGCCAAGAACAAATGGGAAAAAGGTCAGACCTACGCATACCGTGACCGTAAGAACAAGAAGCGCGAGTTCCGCTCGCTGTGGATCAACCGTATCAATGCCGGTTGCCGCATCAACGGTATCTCGTACTCCGTCTTTATGGGCGAACTTCACAAGAACAACATCGAGCTCAACCGCAAGGTGCTTGCCGACCTCGCTATGAACAATCCCGAGGCCTTCACCGCTGTTGTCAAGATGGTCAAGAAATAAGTCTAACCGCTAAAGAATCTAATAGTCATGGGAAAAAATCAGATAATGCAGTTCGTTGAGACCCTTGTCGAGCGCAAGGAGTTCCCCGAGTTCAAAGCCGGCGACACCATCACCGTCCATTACAAGATTAAAGAAGGTAACAAAGAAAGAATCCAGAACTTCCAGGGCGTTGTCCTGCAGCGCAGTGGAAGCGGAGCTACCGAGACCTTTACTGTCCGCAAGATCGCCAACGGCGTGGGTGTGGAGCGTATCTTCCCCATCGCCAGCCCGTTCATCGAGCAAATTGATGTCAACAAACGTGGTGCTGTGCGCCGCGCCCGCATCTTCTACCTGCGCGACCTCACCGGTAAGAAAGCCCGTATCAAAGAGAAACGTTTCTAAGCAAATCTCTTTGGCGATACGGATTGGATACAACAAAACACCTGCACTCATGTGCGGGTGTTTTGCTTTTTTTAGAATATTTTATTTTGCCGTTTCGAAAAAAAGTTGTACTTTTGCACCATGAAACGGATACTATTTGTTTGTCACGGCAATATTTGCCGCAGCCCGATGGCTGAGTTTATACTGAAGAAGATGGCACGCTCGGCTGAGCGCGAGGCTGACTTCGAAATAGCCTCGGCAGCCACCAGCGTCGAGGAAGTGGGCAACCCTGTCTACCCAATGGCGCGACAGGAACTGGCCAAACACGGCATAGGATGCCCGGGGCATGTGGCGCGTCAGATAGACGAGAGTGACTACGGGCACTACGACATGATTATTGGCATGGACGCCGATAACATGGAGGAGATGATGCGCATCTTCGGCGGCGACCCCGAAGGCAAGTTGAGCTTGCTGCTCGACCATACTCCGGAGAGCGATACCAAGCACCACAAGCGCGATGTGTCTGACCCTTGGTACACGCGCAAATTCAACATAGCCTGGGACGATATCTACACCGGCTGCACCGCACTCTTCGCAAAACTCAATGACGGAGCAACAGATTGACTACGAGCAAGCCGAAGCGCTGGGCATCAGCCATGAAGCCTACGACGAAGTGCTTGACATCATTGGGCGTATACCCACAATGGAGGAGCTCTCCACTCTGCTGGCCATGTGGGAAAGCAACGGACGGCAGCAAAGCCTATACGGCTGGCTGCGCGGACAGCGTCACACCGTGGAACGCGACGAATACCTCTACAGCGGCAATGCCGACCACAAAGCCATCAAGGAGCCTAAGGTCAAAGAGTGCGTGGATATAGCCCACAGCCTCTGCAAACACCTAACTCTTAACACTTCTCACCTCACACTAAACACAGGCACGCTGCTCTATATGGTCGGCAATGTCAGCACAGAGTTTGCCGACAGCGAGTACGCACGGCAGTGCCTGCACCTCGTCGGTGAACCCATGGCCACCGGCGGCCACGACGAAGACTGCCAATACATAGAGATGATACTTGCCGCTCTGCAAGACGGTGAACTGATACAGACCTCCGACGCCATCGGTGCCGGGGGCCTTTTTTGTTCTGCCCTAAGGCTCACCACACCCTTGGGATATGACATCCTCACCCCGCGTGAGGTGCGCCTCGACGCATTCCTCTTCGGCGAAGAGCCTGGTCGCTACCTCGTAGCCGTCAGCGAAACCTCTGACGACCAGTTCCTTCTCAAGCTCAGTGAGGCCCGTCTCAACTGCTGTTTCCTCGGTCGTACCACCAAGAACCGCATCATGGTCGACGGCTACGACTTCGGCCCAGTAGCTGACTACACAACCGTCAGCAGATAAATATTTTGCCATATAAATATTATTTATTATATTTGCATTTCAGATACGATAAACGATAACAATATAAACAGTTGATAATGAGACCCGATTTCAGCAAAGTCAACATCCAGAGTGCTGAGGAAAACAAGCATTCCTTCGCCGAATGGGAGAAAGAAAACCATATTGAGAAGAACTGGAAGACGCCCGAGCAGATTGACGTCAAGCCCGCCTATGGCAAGAAAGACCTCGAGGGCATGGAGCACCTGAACTATGCCGCCGGTATAGCGCCTTTCCTGCGTGGCCCGTACAGCACCATGTACGTGATGCGTCCCTGGACCATCCGCCAGTATGCCGGCTTCTCCACCGCCGAGGAGTCCAACGCCTTCTACCGCCGCAACATCGCCGCCGGTCAGAAAGGTCTGAGCTGCGCCTTCGACCTCGCCACGCACCGCGGCTACGACAGCGACCACGAGCGCGTGGTCGGTGACGTCGGTAAAGCCGGTGTTGCCATCGACAGCATCCTCGATATGAAGATACTGTTCGACCAGATTGACCTCGGCAAGATGTCCGTCTCCATGACCATGAACGGCGCCGTGCTGCCCATTCTGGCCTTCTACATCATCGCCGCCGAAGAGCAGGGCGTGCCGCAGGATCAGCTGCAGGGTACCATCCAGAACGACATCCTCAAGGAGTTCATGGTGCGTAACACCTACATCTACCCTCCACTTCCGTCGATGAAGATTATCGCCGACATCTTCGAGTACACCTCGAAGCACATGCCCAAGTTCAACAGCATCTCCATCTCCGGCTACCACATGCAGGAAGCCGGTGCCACCGCTGACATCGAGCTGGCATATACGCTGGCCGACGGCCTCGAATACCTCCGCGCCGGTGTCAAGGCAGGCATGAGCGTCGACGACTTCGCGCCGCGTCTGTCCTTCTTCTGGGGCGTGGGCATGAACCACTTCATGGAGATTGCCAAGATGCGTGCCGCCCGTATGCTGTGGGCCAAGATAGTGAGCCAGTTCAATCCCAAGAACCCCAAGAGCCTCGCCCTGCGTACCCACTCGCAGACCTCTGGCTGGTCGCTCACCGAGCAGGACCCCTTCAACAACGTAGCCCGCACCTGCATCGAGGCTATGGGCGCCGCCCTGGGCCACACCCAGTCGCTGCACACCAACGCCCTCGACGAGGCCATTGCACTGCCTACCGACTTCAGCGCCCGTATCGCACGTAACACGCAGATATACCTCCAGGAGGAGACCAACATCTGCCGCGTTGTCGACCCGTGGGCCGGCAGCTACTATGTAGAAACCCTTACTCACGAACTTGCCCACCGCGCCTGGGCCCACATCCAGGAAGTGGAGAAGCTCGGCGGAATGGCCAAAGCCATCGAGAGCGGCGTGCCCAAGATGCGCATCGAGGAAGCCAGCGCCCGCAAGCAAAGCCGCATCGACTCCAACGTCGACACCATCGTGGGTATCAACAAATACCGCCTCGACCACGAGGATCCCATCGAGACCCTCGAAGTCGACAACACCGCCGTGCGCAAGGCCCAGATTGAGCGACTCGCCAAACTGCGTGCCGAGCGCGACAATGCCGCCGTCGAGGCCGCCCTTAACGCACTGACCCGCTGCGCCGAGACCGGTGAGGGCAACCTCCTCGACCTCAGCATCGACGCCGCCCGCAAGCGCGCCTCACTCGGCGAAATCAGCTACGCACTGGAGAAAGTATTCGGCCGTTACAAAGCAAAGATAAACCTCATCAGCAACGTGTACAGCAGCCAGACCAAAGAGAGCGAGAGCTTCAAGAAAGCACAGGAGCTCACCGACAAGTTCGCTAAACTTGAGGGCCGTCGCCCCCGTATCATGATAGCCAAGATGGGCCAGGACGGCCACGACCGCGGCGCCAAAGTGGTGGCCACCGGCTATGCTGACCTCGGCTTTGATGTGGATATGGGGCCGCTGTTCCAAACCCCGGCGGAGGCTGCCAAGCAGGCCGTCGAGAACGACGTGCACATCCTCGGCGCCAGCTCGCTGGCCGCAGGCCACAAGACCCTGCTGCCGCAGGTCATCGAAGAGCTCAAGAAGCTGGGCCGCGAGGACATCATGGTGGTCGCCGGCGGCGTCATCCCCCCGCAGGACTACGACTTCCTCTTCAAGGCCGGCGTCGCCGCCGTCTTCGGTCCCGGCACCGTAATCAGCGTCAGCGCCATCAAGATGATGGAGCTCCTGCTGGCCAGCAGAGAATAATCTCATCATGAAAAGACTTACAATTACATTAATGCTCCTCGCCACCGTCATGGTGGCGAGGGCTGTTGTTTTCAGCGAGACAGCCCCCACGGGACAGACGCTCTACTACGAAATCACCTCGGCTTCGACCGTTAAGGTCGTCTCCGGCACCGACAAACCCACGGGGCGCCTTACCATCCCTGCCACAGCGCAGGGCTATAGTGTCACAGAGATTGCCAGTATGGCTTTCAGCGGCTGCACTGGACTCACCTCGGTGAGCATTCCAGGCAGCGTCGCCACCGTTGGCATGCGTGCCTTCGCCAGCTGCAGCGCGCTCACGTCGGCACACTTAGCCGAAGGGGTGCAGACAATAGGCCAGATGGCATTCTCCAGCTGCACCGCACTTGACACCATAAACCTGCCCACCACGCTGACGAAAATAGCCGCTGGAGTTTTCGGCAACACCGCTATAATCAACAACATCGATGATTGGCAGGATTCCGTGCTATATATCTGCCACTACCTGATTACCTCACGCCAATTGCGCACCGGCACTCTCATGGTGACCGACGGCACCCTCGGTATCGCCAATCTTGCCCTCGATAGCCGCCAAATCACCAAGTGCGTGCTGCCTGAAGGGCTTCACTTCATCGGCGAACAAGCCTTCCTCCGCTGCTCGCAGCTCGACACCGTGCACACGCTCGACAGCGTGCCCACAGCCCTTGGTGACAACGCCTTCCAAGGAGGCTCGGCCAACCTTACCATACTTGTCCCCTGCGGCTGCGCGGCAGCCTACAATGCAGCACCTAATTGGAACACCCTCAACATCGTTGAGGACACCTGCCCCACGCCTCCAACACCACCCGACCCACCGGTGAGCATACAGAATGCCGGAAAGCCCATGTTTAAGGCGACCGTTAACGG
>Ga0310690_10006332_pt1 | contig 15585 bp, 16 predicted proteins | sample AusTroGonzalo_MG_2_FD_207661 | JGI IMG/M metagenome (GOLD analysis project Ga0310690, IMG submission 207661) | Bovine rumen microbial communities from tropical cattle in Woodstock, Queensland, Australia - Gonzalo_04 (v2) (version 2) | ecosystem: Host-associated > Mammals > Digestive system >... | reverse complement strand
TGCCGCATCACGCTGATGGAGCATGGCAGCTCCGTGCGAATCGGCGCCGACTGCATGATTTCGACGGGCGTCGAGTTCCTGGCCTCGGACACGCATGCCGTATTGGACGCGCAGGGGGCGGTGGCCAACATCGGGCGCGGCATTTCGCTGGGCGACCACGTATGGATCGGCCGCAACGCGGCGCTCCTGAAGAATGTCGAGCTTCCCTCCGGCTGCATCGTAGGCTACGGTGCGGTCGTCAGCCGGATTCCGGACATTGCCGAGCGGTCGGTGGTCGTCGGCAACCCCGGGGCCGTGGTGAGGACCGGGGTTTGCTGGGACCGTCGCCGGCCGGACGAGGTCGCGGAGGGCGTGAAGGCATGAAGTCCGCGCTGGACGCATATTCCCGCCTGATGGGCTACGAGGACCCGGTTGCGCTGTGTCCTACGGAGAAGATTCCGTGCGAGGAGCTGTCGGATCCCGAAAGGCTATGCCGCCACCCCCTGGTTTCGGTCGTGATGACGACTTTCAACCACCGGCAGTGGATCGGGGAGGCCCTTGAGGGCGTGCTGGCCCAGCGGACCGATTTCGAATACGAAGTTCTAGTTGGCGACGACGCGTCGACGGACGGCACGGGAGATGTTTGCCGCGAATACCAGCGCCGCCATCCGGACCGCATTCGCTTCCTGACTTCGGACCAGAACGTGTACAGGGTCAACGGCAACAACAGGCGGCTGATGGCCCGGGCGCGCGGGCAGTTTCTGGCATTCTGCGAGGGAGACGACTACTGGACGGATCCCGGAAAGCTGCAGAAGCAGATCGACCTGATTCGAAAGACCGGCTCGGTCGCCTGCGTGGCGTTCATCCAGATACTGCGTCCGGACGGCTGCCTCGTTCCCTGCGAAAGGGTATGGGGCGGCTTTGCCGATCTTGTGGACCAGCGCGTCAACTACTACCACACCTCGACGCAGGTCATACATCGCGACGTCTTCTCGGCCTATCCGGACATCCATGCCTGGTATGACTCGGTGATGACGAGCTGCGCCGCCGGCTTCGGGCGGGTCTGCATCCTCCCCGAAGTCGTTTCCTGCTATCGGCAGACGGGCAAGGGGATCTGGACCGGGTTCGACGGCCTTGCGCGAAGCCTCATTTCCCTCCATCCGTTTCTGCTTTTGCACTACTTCGGCCCGGATGCGGCCGGCAATCGGTCCTTTTGCGCCCATACCTGCCTTGAGCGAATCATGTCCGGCGTCAAGTGCCGGGATGCGGAAAGCGTGGCCTTTCTCGCGGCGCACGGAGGCGAACTTCTCGAGCTGTACAGGCTGCTGATGTCCGAACAGCCGCTGATGGACCGGCTGCGCTGGACGGACCTGTGGGGCGGAAGCCGGAAGGTCCGCGCCAGGATCAGGGCGGCATGCAATGCAAAAGGGGAGGGATGACCGATGGGCCGGCTGAAACGGTGGCTGTCGAAGAGGCGCGCCCTGCGGGAGGCGCAGGAGCTTGTTGCGCGAAGTTCGGAGGGCAACACGGTGGATGTCGCGGACAACGACGTTCGCCGGCTGAAGCTTAGGATTGTCGGGCGGGGCAATGTCGTCCGGATCGGAAGGCTTCTGGGCGGAGGCGAGCTTCGCATTGACGTTTTCGGCGACGGCAACGAGATCGTCATCGGCGATGATGTGGCGGTAGGGGCGTCGTTGGCGATTGGAGCCGGGGCAGACCACGCCAACTTCGGGCCGGTCCACAACTGCCGCATAGCCATCGGCCGGGGCAGCAGCTTCGAAAGGGCGAGGCTCCTGACCCTGAACTCCAACGCCTCTTTCGCAATCGGGGAGAACTGCATGGTGGCCTTCAACGTGGAACTCTACCATACTGACGCACACCCCGTATACGAACTTGGCGGCGATACTCCGATCAACCGCGTTCGCGAGCTGCGCATAGGCGACCATGTGTGGATCGGGGCGAATGCGACGCTGCTGAAGAACACCCATGTCGCCGACGGATCGATAGTCGCGTGGGGCAGCGTCGTCTCAGGCAGGTTCACGGAGCCAAACTGCGTCATCGCAGGGAATCCCGCCCGCGTGGTCAAGCGGGGCGTTTGCTGGAAGCACGGCGATTCGCACTACATTGAAAACGAGACATGAAACGCTTTGACGACCCCATACTGGTGACACGGCCGTACCTTCCCCCGCTTGAAGACTTCAAGCGCGGCTGCGAAGAAATCTGGAGCAACAGGTGGCTGACCAACGACGGGCCGGTGCTGCATCGGTTCCAGTCGGAGCTGGCGAAGTGCCTGGGTGTGCCGGAAGGCAACCTTGCGCTTTTCGTGAACGGGACCTTGGCGCTGGAATTGGGATATTATGCCCTTGGGCTTCAGGGCGGGGAGGTCATTACAACGCCGTTCACGTTTGTGGCGACTTCCCATGCAATCAGGCGGATAGGGGCCACGCCGGTCTTCGCCGACGTCGACCCCGACACGCTTTGCCTCGATCCGGCCAAGGCGGAGAAGCTGATTACGCCGCGCACGAAGGCGATCGTCCCCGTGCATGTATACGGGAACGTGTGCGACGTAGATGGTTTCGAGAGGCTTGGCAGCAAGTATGGAGTGAAGATCATCTACGACGCGGCGCATGCATTTGGCGTGAAGTCGGTGGTCGGCTGCGGGGACATGAGCATGTTCAGCTTCCACCCGACGAAACTGTTCCATTCGTGCGAGGGCGGGTTGCTGGTGTTCAGAGACGGATCGATCAAGGAGCGGCTTTCCCAGCTTCGCAACTTCGCAATCAAGAGCGAGACGGAATGCGTAGGCGTCGGAACGAATGCGAAGATGAACGAGTTCCAGGCGCTGATGGGGTGCCTTTGCCTGGACAAGATCGACGAGTTGCTTGCGTACAGAAAGCGCATTTCGGACATATACAAGGCCGCCTTTGCGGATTCCGCCGTGAAATTCGCCGACAGCAGCGCCAATCACTCCTACTGCCCTGTCCTTTTCAGGGACTTTGAAACGCGCGAAAAGGTCTACAGCGAGCTCAAGGGCAGGTGCAATGTCTATTCTCGCCGTTACTTTTATCCGCTGGTGACGGATTGCGAGCCGTATCTTTATGCAAGGAATGCATGCCCGGTCGCCGCCGACATTGCGAGGCGCATATTGACGCTTCCTACATACTATGGACTGCCAATGGAAGATGTCCGTTCGATTGCCGAGAATGTACTGGAAATCGTCGGGGCAGATTGTTGACGCGGGCAATTCCGATTTGATATAATGTCCCCGACAACGTATGGAACATTTCATGTAGTGAGAAAGAATCTTTACATAATCGGAGCGAGGGGCTTTGGCCGCGAGACGGCCGTATGGTTGCCGACTTGGCCCGGGTTCGCCGACCAGTATGTCATTAAGGGTTTTTTGGACGACAAGGCGGACGCCCTGGACGGCTTTGGCGGATATCCGCCCATCGTGTCTTCGGTGGAGGATTTCCGTCCGGGCGAGCGCGACGTTTTCATCTGTGCGCTAGGGGCGGTGGAGTGGCGCAGGAAGTACATCGGCATCGTGCTTTCCAAGGGTGGCGTGTTCGACACGTTTGTCTATCCCCTTGCGTATGTCAGGGCAAGGGAGATCGGCGCTGGAACCTTTATCGTGGGGGCAGTGGAAATTTCCCCAGACGTGTCAATTGGCGATCATGTGTTGTGCCATCCTAACGTGGTAATTGGACATGACGTCAAGATTGGCGATTATGCCGTCCTTGAAAACGGGGTGTTCTGCGGTGGCTATTCGGAAATAGGCCCAGGCGCAACGCTGCATACGCGATCCACAATTCTTCCGCACAAGACGATTGGCGCGAACGCGACGGTGGGGGCGTGCAGCTGCGTAGCAAGGAATGTCAAAAAGGCGTCGGTCGTCTTCGGGGTTCCGGCGGTACGGATTGACGAGTGAACAAAAGGAGATGCAATGATAAAGAAGTTCAGCGATATCAAGATGTCGGGCCTTAGCCTTGTACTCCCGTCGAGGGAGATAAGCATATACGACGAGTTGCAGTACTATGGCAATAGCGAAAAGAAGGCCGAGCGCGCCCACAAGATGGCGGGATTCTGGAAACGACGTGTGGCCGATGGCGACGTGACGGCCGCTGATCTCGGCGTTGCCGCGGCGGAAAAGCTGATTTCGTCTATGTCGCTGGACAGGTCCAGGATAGAGGCGATGCTTTTTGTCGTGCAGCAGCCCGACTACGGCGGGCCCTGCACGTCGTATTCGGTGCACCACCGCCTCGGGCTTTCGAAGGACTGCTACGTGACGGACATCGTCCAGGGATGCGTCGGCTGGTGCTTTGGGCTGCTGAGTGCCTTCCAGATGATTGCAAGCGGGGCGTACGATTCCGTCCTGCTGGTGAACGGCGATACGCCCGCTAAGCACCTCGACCCCTCAGACCGCATAAACGCGCCCCTGTTCGGGGACGCCGGGGTGGCGACGCTCGTAGAGCGCTGCGAGGGCTCGCCCGAGGTGGTCTTCAACCTCGACACGTTCTCCGACGGATTCGAGGCGCTCATTACGCCCGGGGCGGGGGCCAGGCTGTCGTTCGACGTGCGCAAGCGCAGCGACCTCGACGAGCTGACGGCGACGTTCGACACCGCCAACGGCAGGAAGGCCTGCATGGCCGAGAGCTATATGGACGGGCCCGCGGTGTTCGAGTTCTCGACACAGAAAGCGCCGGCTGGGATCCGATATCTCATGTCGCATGTCGGCAAGGGCGTGGACGACTACGACATGCTCTTCCTCCACCAGGCAAACAAGCAGATCATCCAGACCGTCGGGTCGAACGCCGGCTTCCCGGCCGAGAAGGTTCCGTATTCCGGGTTCGAGAACTTCGGAAACAACACCATGTGCTCGATTCCGTCGACGCTTCTGCACGAGAAGGGCGACCTCCTTCGCAGCGGAGGTTCGCTCAGAGCGCTCTTCTGCGCGTTTGGAAACGGGCTTGTGTCATGCGCCATAGACATGCCGATATGCGGCATGAAGTTTGTCGAAACAAGCGTTTACGAGAGGCCGGAGGGCTTCAAGACGACCGGCGAATGGCGCACGTACTGGCGCGAGAAGTTCATCAACACCTGATTTGCCACATTCTGTGGCGACCACGAAAACAGACAACAGACAAGGAGAAAGAAAATGACTAAAGAAGAGTTCCTCACCGAGATGCAGGACGTGCTGCAGACGGAAGAAGTGCTGAACATGGACACCGTCCTTGCCGATCTCGACGAATGGGATTCCCTCTCGATGATGGCGACGATGGCGTTCCTCGACAAGAACTTCGGCGTAAAGGTGAAGATCGCCGACCTGAAGACCCTTGGAACCATTGGCGACATTGCGGCCAAGGCCGGGGTGTAGTAGCTTGGCGCAGTGCCAATGTCGTGCGTAGATGGGTGATGGCGTGATCGATCTGAATATCAAGACGCTTGAGGCTTCTGTTGTCAATGACTTGGCAGAAGCCTTGATGCGACTTCCCGAAGAGCTGCACGTGCGCTTCGGGGACGGTGTTTGCTGCCCGCACCATGTTGTCCCCATCTACGCATTGATTGACTGCTACCGGTCGCGAGGCGTCAATGTCGAGACCTCTTTCGACGAGCATTCGGATATTGCCTCCGTTTTTTGCAAGGGCAGCCTTGATCGCCCATTTGGTGCCGTTTGGCGATTTGGCGATCAAGACGCCTTGTTGAATCTCTTTGATGCCACGCAGAAAGAAGTGCTTAAGTTGCCGCGTATCGGCAAGGGGTTCAAGACGGCCTTTGGCTGGTGCCTTTCGGAAGTAATGGACAACGTGCTGCAGCACTCCCAAGAGAAGAGAGGCAGGCCGGCGGTCGGATACATGATGGTTCAATACGTCCATGCCGAACGGTTGTTGAAATGCTGTGTCTTTGATCTTGGAATCGGACTGTACGAATCGTTCTCGGGGACCAAGTACAACCCGGCAACGCCGACTGATGCCGTCAGGCTTGCTGTTCAGCCAAACGTCACATCAGGCAATGGACAGGGCAACGGCCTTTACGGGCTTAGGGAGCTTGTCAAGCAATCTGGTGGCGGCAGGTTGGAAATCAAGTCCGCGGGCGCCAGATATTTGTTTGAGAACGGCGTGGAAAGTGTGGCTGATGCGTTGGCTATTCCTGGTTTTGCCGGCACGACCTCCGTCGATTTCCAGATGCGGTTTGAGGACGAGTTCTCCATTGACGCGGTTTTCCCCAATCGAGGGGGAAGCGTTGATGTCTGGATGGAGGATCACGAGGTTGGCGATGATGTAGTGAGGCTGAAAGTCCTTGAAATAGTAAAGGGAACCGTGTCTCGTGATTTTGGACGGGAAATGCGCAATGCGGTGGAGAATGTAATCGAGAACGAGCACAAGCGCGTGATTGTGGATTTCGCCGGGGTGGAGATGTGCAGCTCGGCGTTTGTCGACGAGCTGATAGGGAAGATGCTTGATCGATACCAGTTTGTCCGCTTCCTGCAGCATGTCGAGCTGGCAAACGTATCCGGGTTGAATTCGATGTTGATCGACCATTCAATACGCCAGCGCCTTGGCGCGGAGTACAACTCATCTAAGGAGACAGCATGATAAGTTTCAAATCAGACCAGAAATTTATCGTCACCGGTGCGTCGTCGGGGATCGGCGAGGGCGTCGCCCTGCTGCTGAACGAGCTTGGCGCGACGGTCGTCGGCATTGCGCGCAACAAGGAACGGCTTGAGGGGATGAAGGCGAAGGCCAGGCATCCCGAAAACGTCTTCCTCGAGCAGAAGGACCTGGCCGAAGACATAGCCGGCCTTCCCGCATACGTCAAGGCCCTGAAGGAGAAATACGGAAAGTTTCACGGGCTTGCCTATTGTGCCGGGATCACGCTGAATCAGCCATTGCAGTTAAAAGACTATGAAACGTCTCGCAGGCTTTTTGACATAGACTATTTTGTGCCCATGTTCATGGCAAAGGCGTTTGGAGACAGACGCAACACCATTGGACGGGGAACGTCGATGGTGTTCCTGTCGTCTGCGGCTGCACGGTGCGCGTCTAGAGGCATGTCTGACTATTGCGGCGCAAAGGCCGCGCTGTCTCATTCTGTTCATAGCATAGCGAAAGAGCTTGCCCCCCACGGCGTGCGCCTCAATTGCGTGCTGCCGGCCGATATCGCTACGCCCATGACTCTCGCCGATCCGGAGATACTGGATTCGAAAAGCTATCCGATGGGCGTGGGTGAGGTCTCCGACGTGGCCAATATTGTCGCGTTTCTGCTGTCGGACAAGGCCAAGTGGATAACCGGCCAGAACTACGTTGTCGATTGCGCAAGTTTCTAGGATTGTCGTTGCAACTATACGGTGGGTTATGGTTAAAAAAGGATGCATAAATAGTTCTGCTGATGAAATCGGCGAAAAGATGCCTTCGCTTCTGTTGTCCTATCTGAAATCCTCAAAAGTGAACTATGGCCTTGCGGTTAATGGTGTTTGGGGGTCTGGGAAGACGCACTTTATTGAGCATGAATTATCTGATTATCTGAAAGCATGTCGGCTCAATATGATTTATGTTTCATTGAATGGGGTGAGGTCATTCAATGAAGTGGCGACACAGGTTGTATTCGGTGCGGCACGGTCATGGGTCGGCAAGGTCGCAAAAAATTTCATGCTGCCATTTGCTATCCGGTATCTGCCGGAGAGCGTTTATGAGAATATAGTTCATGGGCTTAAACATGGATCAGAAAACATTCATAAAGTATGCGACATCACGAAAGGCGATTTGACTCCACAAACGCACGTCATCGTCTTTGATGATCTTGAACGTACAGGTTCAAATATTTCTGTAGTCGAGTTGCTCGGCTCAATCTATGAAGAGTTCATAAAGAGTGGGTATCATGTTGTCCTATTCGCGGACGAATCAAGAATCGAGGATGGCAAATATGCGTTGACGAAGGAGAAGTATATACGGCGGACAATAGTCTTCGAGCCTGATCTCGGTAGAGCAGTTGATGCGATGATTGGGCAGATGCCGTCACAACGCAAGAGATATGTGCAAAAGATACGTAATGCCATCATAGATCTATTCAAGAAGACAGGTACCAACAATCTGCGTTCAATGCAGATGATTCTGGACTGCTATGCTGATTTATGTGGGGTGGTATCGGATGCGGCATTGGTCAACAATCAATGGAAAGTGATTTTTGAATGCCTAGCTCCATTATGCCTTGAGCAAAGCTCTGGATATGATTTTTCCACATCTGAGGCGGAAGAGGCGTTTATGGGCATGGGCATAATTCGAACGGCAATGGTAGCCGAACGGATGTACGGTAACGGCGATTCCAAGAACTCGTTGAAATCACAAGCGGAATATCAGCGACGTTTTGTTGAGAAATATGATCCCGTATTAAGTTGTCCCTGGCGATATATCGCTCCTATAGTCGAATATTTCATCACTGGACAAACCGATGTTCAGTCCCTGCAGAATGAATTGCGGAAATTTGAGGTTGTAAAGCCAACAAAGGTTCAAAAAGCACTTGCTCGCCTTGAGCGGTGGGAAATTCTCGAAGAAGAGGACCTGATAAATTGTCTTGGTGTTTTGCATGACGCAATAGATAGGGATGAAATCAAGTTGGGCGATTTCTTAGATTGTTTTGCACGTTTTCTCGATATTAAAACTAGGGGATATTTGTCGAAATGGCCATACGAAGATAATTTGCTGAAATACTTTAAATCGGCCGCACGGAATCGTGCTGAAAGACATCCTAATGATATGCTTTCTAGAGATCTTCTTTCATATGTGGCAACGCATGACAATACGGAACGAGGAGAACTAGCGAAAGAGCTTCTTAAATATGCCGAATCAGAAGTCCGAGATCTTAATAAGGAAAATGCAAAAAGGTTTTTTGAGTCTCTTTCAGAGGGGAATGAAGATGCGGCACGTTCAGTTTATCCACAATCCATTGGCTTGTGGCATTTGGTTGGCGACATATATCGTGCTGGAGAGATGTCCAGATTTGCGGATCTGAACAATTTGGGCATTGTTTTTGTCCGCGACCAGTTGCGCGCATTTGTTCTTGCGGACAGTTTCGCCGGGCAGACACTTCAGAACGATGTGAAGGGCTTTGACGCCTTGTTGCAGATGTTGCGAGATAAGCCTTGCAAATGGACTCCGTCTAAAGCAAAGCGGATGGAAGAACTCACTAACATCGTTAAGAAATGCGTTGACCATATCGCTAAAACACAGAAAGAAGTCCAAAATGTCTAGATCGCGATTTGAACATGTGCGCATAGCCGGCATCGCTGCGGTGGTGCCGGAGAAGTGCATTAGCATTGACGACGAGATCGAGTTCTTCAACAACGACCCGAAACTACTCGAGCGCAACAAGAAGATACTCGGCCTCGGCACGAGGCATGTAATTGACGGGAGGACGAATTTCTCGGACCTTTGCGAGAGTGCGGCGAATCGCCTGATTGGCGAACTAAAAGTGGACAGGGCGACGATTGACGCGTTGCTTGTGTCCTCGACTTCGCACGACTATAGATATCCGGCGACCGCATGTGTGTTGCAGAACCGGCTTGGGCTACTTGAGACCGTGATGTGCAACGATTTGTGCGGCTTGGGGTGTTCGGCTTATGTCCACGCCCTGTTGCAGGCTTTCGCCCTGGTTGAAAGTGGCGCCTCGTGCAGGTGTCTGATTTGTGCGGGCGACCTCAAGAGTCTGCATTCCGATCGGCGCAACCGCAATTCAAACATGCTTTTTGGCGACGCGGCCACTGCAACGATTGTGGAGCGGTGCGACGAAGTCAGACCGTCCTATTTCATAACTGGCACGCGTGGTTCGGGATGGGACAAGCTGATTGCGCCCGCCGGCGGGCACGATCTGCCGGTTTATTCCGATATCGCAGGCCTGGAAGTGCGTGACAATGCAGGAAACGTCTGGCACATGTGGGACGACATCATGAAGGGGATGGAGATATTCAAGTTCTCCACCGAGGTAGGGCCTAAATGCGTAAGCGATGTCCTCGAACTCGCCGGGTGCAAGCAGGAAGACGTGGATTACTTTGCGTTCCACCAGGCAAACAAGCAGATAGTCCGATCTGTTGGCATGTATCTCGGGCTGCCTCAGGGCAAGTACTCCGCCGACGCCTTTGGCAGGTATGGGAACAGCGGGGTTTCCGCAGTTGTTACGGACATCTGCCACAATCTGCATGGTTGTTCGCTGGGCAAGGTCTGCATTACGGGATTTGGAGTCGGATTGTCGTGGGGAAGCGCTCTGGTTGACATGAAGGGCGCCTACATCGGACCTGTGGAAACCTACAAGACGCCGGCGGGAAAGATGTCGCGCGAAGAGAAAATTAGGCACTGGATTTCACATTTCAAGGGAGAATGACATGTTGAAGGGAAAAAACATCCTGCTCACAGGAGCGGACGGGGGCATGGGGAGGGCCATGACTGCCAGGTTCGCAAGGGGCGGCGCAAACCTTTGGGCCAACATCATGCGGGACAACGCCGATTTTTGCGAGTATGCCCAGAGACTGGCGGCCGAGAATGGCGTTTGGATAAAGCCCATGGTGTTTGACTTGACGGATGGCGAGGCGGTCAAGGCCGCCATCATGTCAATTAGGTCGGAGAAGCTTGCGATAGACGGACTCGTGAACAACGCCGGCATTCTGCGCGAGGGGATGCTCCAGGCGATGCCCGTAGTCGACGCGCGCCTGCTGTTTGAAGTCAATTTCTTCGCGCCTTTTCAGCTGATGCAGTATGTGACGAGGTTGATGATGCGGCAGCCAAGTGGCGGCTCAGTTGTCAATATGTCGTCTATGGCGGCGTTCGACGGTGTCGAGGGGGAGACTGTCTATGGCGCGACCAAGGCGGCCTTATCGGCGTTGTCAAGATCGCTGGCAAAGGAGCTGGGGCGCTTCAAGGTCCGTGTCAATTGTATTGCGCCAGGCGTGACGGAGACGCCGCTGATCTCGAAGATGAGCGAAGAGGTGCTTAGTCGGGATCGCGCGAACACCTATCTCGGGCGACTGGGGCGGCCTGAGGACGTGGCGAATCTTGCGGCGTTTCTTCTGTCGGACGCGTCGTCATACGTAACAGGGCAGACTATCCGCGTCGATGGCGGAAGGAATTAACGTAAAGGGAGAAAGACACATGACTAACATCGAAAAGTACACGCAGGCGTTCATGGATGCCTTCAGCATTGACGCCGAGACGGCGAAGACGTTGAAGTTCCAGCAGATCCCGGCTTGGGATTCCGTCGGCCACATGGGTCTCGTCGCCCAGCTCGAGGAGCAGTTCGGCATTATGATGGAGCCGGACGATATCGTCGATCTCAACAGCTTCGAGAAGGGCAAGGAGATGCTCGCCTCGAAGTATGGCGTTGATTTCGGTGCATGATCGAACCGTTGTTAAAGCTCGATTTTAATGGAACGGCCGTTGTCACGGATGACGGTCGGTGCGTGAGCTATGCCGAGCTGAAGTCGCTGTCGGACGGGTGGGTGGCGAAGGTGCCGCCGCGATCGCTGGTGTTTCTGCTCGTCGGGAACAACTTGGATTCTCTCGTCGCCTACGTCGCGTGCCTCAACCACGGCATCGTGCCGCTGATGCTGGACGCACGGATCGACGCGGCGCTGCTGCAGCGGTTCATTGAGATATACCGTCCCGATTTTATATGGCGGCCAAGGGAGTCGGGCTATGTCCTTGAACCACGAAATACGCTAAATACGCGAAATGAGGATCGGCTCCATCCCGAGCTGGCCCTGCTTCTGACAACGTCCGGCTCGACCGGCTCTCCGAAGCTGGTGCGTCAGTCGTACGGGAACATACAGGCGAACACCGCGAGCATCGTGGAATATTTGAAGCTCGATTCGTCGGAGCGTCCGATAACGACGCTTCCGATGAACTACACCTACGGTCTTTCAATCATAAACTCGCATCTGGCCGTGGGCGCGACGATCCTTCTGACTGAGAAGAGCATCATGCAGCGCGAGTTCTGGAATTTCTTTTCCGAACAGGGCGCGACAAGTTTTGGTGGTGTTCCGTACACATACGAGATGCTGGACAAGCTGATGTTCTTCCGGCGCAAGCTGCCGAGCCTGAGGACGATGACGCAGGCGGGCGGCAAGCTTCTCCCGTCGCTACACCAGAAGTTTGCCGAGTACGCAAGCCGCGAAGGCAAGAACTTTGTTGTAATGTACGGGCAATGCGAGGCCACCGCGCGCATGAGCTACCTTCCGCCGGAACGCGCCCTGGACAAGGTCGGGAGCATGGGCGTCGCCATCCCCGGCGGCCGGTTCGAGCTTGTCGACGGCGAACTCGTCTACTACGGCGACAACGTCACGCTTGGCTACGCCGAATGCGCCGACGACCTCGCCAGGGGCGACGAGCGCAACGGGCGGCTGGCGACCGGCGACATGGCGCGCGTTGACGAGGACGGCTTCTACTACATCGTCGGGCGGAAGAAGAGGTTCCTGAAGATATTCGGCAACCGCGTCAACCTCGACGAGACGGAACGTCTTGTCAAGGGCGCATTCGCCGGCGTAGACTGTGCCTGCAGCGGCGTCGACGACAAGATGAGCATATTCGTGACCGACGGGTCCAGGATCCAGGACGTGCGCGACTTCGTGGCCGGGACGACGCATCTCAACTTCGTGGCGTTCGAGGTTCGGCACCTTGCGCAGATCCCCAAGAACGCAAGCGGGAAGACCCTCTATTCGGAGCTGCCGCAATGAGCGAAATATACGAAATAGCAGGCAGGAGGTACGAGCGCGAGGTGTTGCCGAGCTGCGCTGACACCGAGTTCGAGATGGTTCGGCGCGGCTGGTACTTCGCGGACAGGACGCTCCGCGCCTCGATACCCGTAGCCAAGGTCGCAGTGGACCTGAAGCGCCTGCAGCGGATGCCCATTGTCGAGACGGAGGAATGCAAAGAGGACGTCTTCCGCATTGCGCACGAGAGCTTCACCCGCGACCGGCGCTTCCACGTTGCGCCGAAATGCGATCAGGCGATAAGCGCGGTCGTCTTGCGCAAATGGGTGGACGAGCTCGGGCCTACGTTCGTCTGCATGTACCATGACGCACCCGTCGGATTCCTGAACTTGAGGGAAAACTTCGTCCATCTCGCGGCAGTGGAGGCCAGGCACAGGATAACCGGTGCCGCGATGGGACTGTATGCGCGCGCAATAGAGGTCTGCCGCGACAGGGGCTTCAAGACGACGGAGGGCCGCGTCAGTTCGCTGAACACGCCGGTAATGAACCTCTATGCGTCGTTTGGCGCGCAGTTCTCCGAACCCGAGGACGTGTTTCTAAAGGAGTTGCCATGACATTGGACGACCTCTTCATGATTGACCCGTACAGCCTGAACGAAGCGGACAAGGAGTCGGCGCTGTCCGGGATACTGTCGGACAGGACCCGCCGCCATTACGCGAACTGCCCGGAGTACAGGGCGATTCTCGACGGTCTCGGGTACAGGCCCGATGCCGGGGCCGTCGCCCTGGAGCGACTGCCGTTCATGCCCGTGCGCCTCTTCAAGGCGCTTGAGCTGCGGTCGGTGCCGAAGGAAAGCGTCGTCAAGACGCTGACGTCGAGCGGAACGAGCGGGCAGGCGGTTTCCCGCATCTTCCTGGACGCAGAGAACGTGCGCAACCAGACAAAGACGCTGAACGCGATAATCTCCTCGTTCATCGGCAAGGGCCGCCTTCCGCTTCTGCTGCTCGACACCGAGATGATCAAGAAGGACAGGTCGATGTACTCGGCGCGCGGCGCCGGAATCATCGGATTCTCCATCTTCGGGCGGGACAGCACGTTCGCCCTCGACGCCGACATGAAGATGGACGTCGACAAGGTCGCGGCGTTCTTCGACAGGCATTCGGAGGAGCCGATCCTGATGTTCGGATATACATACATGATCTGGCAGTTCGTGGTGAGGGCGCTTGAGGAGTCGGGCCGCAGGTTCAACGCGAAGAACGCGATCCTCTTCCACATAGGCGGATGGAAGAAGCTCAAGGACCAGCAGGTCGACGCCCTGGAGTTCAACCGCAGGGTGCAGGGCGTCCTGGGCAACGTCAAGGTCTACAACTACTACGGCATGGCCGAGCAGCTCGGCAGCGTGTTCGTCGAGTGCGAACACGGGCACATGCACTGCTCCAACTATTCCGACGTGATCATAAGGCGCCCCTGCGACTTCTCCGCCGCAGGCATTGGGGAAAGGGGGCTGATAGAGCTTCTTTCCGTCCTTCCGACGAGCTATCCAGGGCACGTTCTCCTGACGGAAGACGAGGGCGAGATACTTGGCGTCGACGACTGCCCCTGCGGGCGCAAGGGCAGGTACTTCAAGATACACGGCCGCATCAAGGCGGCGGAAGTGAGGGGATGCAGTGACACGTTTGAGCATAAGTAATGCGCCGTTGCGGGTGTTCGACGAGAGCGTCGTGGAGTTCCTTGGGGAGCTCTCCGCGGAACTGCTCAAGTCCCCGATAGTTCGCCGGCATCCTGACCTGTCGGCATTTGCGTTCTATGTCCGCAAGGCCAACCTGGCCAGGCTCCAGGGGACCATGAACCCGGGCGGCGGGCGGCTGGGCCGCGGGCTTTGCTTCCACATCGCCCCGGCCAACATACCGGTCAACTTCGCATTCTCGTGGGTGTTTTCGCTCCTCGCCGGAAACGCGAACGTAGTGCGCCTTCCCAGCAGGGACTTCCCGCAGGTGGACGCGCTTCTCGAAGTCGTCGACGGCGCGCTTGGCAGGCATCCTGCGCTGAGGGAGCGCAATGCGTTCGTGAAATATCCGCGCACGGACGTCGAGACCACGGCAATGTATTCGGCGATGGCCGACTGCCGGATGATCTGGGGCGGCGACAGGACGATCGCGGCCATCAGGGCGATGCCGACGATGCCGCGCTGCGTCGACGTCTGCTTCGCGGACAGGTACTCGGTCGCGCTGATAGACGGCGCCGCGGTCCTCGCCGCGGACGACGCGCGCATCGCGCGCCTTGCGGAGGACTTCTACAACGACACGTACCTTATGGACCAGAACGCGTGCTCCTCCCCGCAGGTCATTCTCTGGGAGAGCGATTCGCCGTCGGCGCGGGAGAGGTTCTGGACGGCTGTCGAGGCGGTGGCGAAGAGGAAGTACGTCCTTCAGGACGCCGTTGCCGTCGACAAGTACACCATGCTCTGCGAAGAGGCCGCCGGCAGCCTTGCCACCGGCAGGGTGACGCGCGCCGGCAACCTGCTGTACAGGGTCGAGCTGGAAGCGCTGCCGAAGGACGTTTTCGCGCATCGCGGCAGGGGAGGGCTCTTCTTCGAGCACTCCCTGAAGAGCCGCGAGGGGCTTTTCGAAGTCGTCACGGAGAAGTTCCAGACCGTCACGCAGTTCGGCATAGACGCACTTGCCCTGCGCGACGAGATCGTCTCGCACGGGCTCCGGGGCATAGACCGAATAGTTCCAATAGGGCAGGCGATGGACATTGGCGCCGTGTGGGACGGCTACAATCTCGTCGAAACTCTTTCGCGGACCGTTTCGGCGAGCTGAGCCGCCGCATGTGGAATCTGCAAGGCCACATTCGGGCGCGATTTTTGGTATAATACGCGTGTATGAGCGAAGAGGAGAACATAGACGGCGGGC
>Ga0310690_10006331_pt1 | contig 15586 bp, 9 predicted proteins | sample AusTroGonzalo_MG_2_FD_207661 | JGI IMG/M metagenome (GOLD analysis project Ga0310690, IMG submission 207661) | Bovine rumen microbial communities from tropical cattle in Woodstock, Queensland, Australia - Gonzalo_04 (v2) (version 2) | ecosystem: Host-associated > Mammals > Digestive system >... | reverse complement strand
CGCTACCCGATCTTCACCCTCTGCGGGCGCAGCGGATACGGTTTCTCCTCCGCCGCGCCGGATTACTCCGAGGCGCTCCCCGACGCGGTGCGCGTCCTCGCCGGACGGGGACACCGGCGGATCACCTTCGCGCTCTTCGAAGGCAAACGCGTGGACAACGCCCGCAACGCGGAACTCTTCGCGGAGTGCTGCCGCCGCCTCGGCGTCGAAGCGGATCTCCGGATCCACTCCGACCGCCGTCAGGCGGCATCGCTGGCGGAGCAGCGCCTCCCCGCGGTGATCCTCTACGGCAAGTACTCCATGCGCATCTACCGGGACCGCTGCGCCGAACTGGATCTCCATCCCGACGCCATCGGGATCTACAACGAGTGGACTCTGGCGGCGGCGCAGGAATTCCGGCTCCGCGGGATCATCCTGGAACAGGCGGAAAACGCGGTCCGTGCCGCGGTCCGGCAGATGCTCGCGGAGATCGGCGGCGCGCCCCGCCGCCATCTGCGGCTCCCCGCGCGCTTCGTGCCTGAGGAAGAGGTCCCCGCGCTGAAGGTCAGGAACCTCGCCAACCAGATGCTCTTCGAATCCTGAGGCGGTTGATTTTTTCCCGGAAGCGTGATACTGTATGTACGCACGCATACCGCGGGAGAAATTCATGGCAAACCGAACCGAAGATGTGGTCCAGTACATTCTGAACGAGGTCCGTTCCGGCGCCTGGGAACCGGGCAGCCGCATCCTTTCGCAGCTTTCGCTGACCCGGATCCTCGGCTGTTCGCGGACCACGGTGGAACGCGCCGTCGCCCGCCTGTGCCGCGCCGGAGTGCTCGACAGCCGCCGGGGGAGCGGCACATTCGTGTGCGGCGGCGACCTCCGCCGCGACGACGAACCGCCGCAGGAGATCGCCGTGATCGCCGGAGTCTTCGCCCACCTGCAGCGGTTCAGCTTCGGAGAGATGTTCAACGAGCTGGATTCCTGCGGACTTCCGGTCCGGTGGATGACCGCGGGACAGGCGCTCGCCGCGCTGCCGGAACTCCGCCGCCGCCGCTCGGCGGTCATCGCCTACATGCCCGATCCCCCGATGCTGCTGCTGCTCGAAGAGCTCCGCGCGCTCCATCTCCCGGTGCTGCTGATCAACCGCGCCTACGGCGGCTTCGACTGCGTCACGACCGACGTCGAAACGAGTTTGCGCAACGGCATCAGCTGGCTCGCGGGCAAAGCCGGTCCCGACGCGGTTCCCGCGCTGGTGAGCGCCCTGCCCGACCAGCGGCGCCCCTACCTCGCGGAACGGATCATCGCCGGCTACGAGATCTGCATGGAACTGCAGCTTTCCCTGCAGCCCGAACACATCATCAAACGTGATTTCGACCGCGACGGCGACGAAGCCGGCAACCTGATCGCCGACACGCTCTTCCGGCGCGTCAGAAAGCCGCTGGCGATCATCACTCCGACCTATGAGACGGCGGGCATATGTCTCGAGATCGGTTCCCGGTGTCGGAAGCTGTGCGGCAGGGATTTCTTCCTGCTTTCCTTCGACATGATCCGATCCTCCGGCTGGATCACCGGCGCCGCGGTGCTGGTGCAGCAGTATCCGTTGTTCCGCCCGCGGATCGAGCAGTGGATCCGGCAGCATCTCGGCGGCGACCGGAGTTTCTTCTCCGCCCGGATCCCCGCGCGGCTGATGACGACGTAGGCGGTCCCGCCGCTCCCATACGCCGGATCGCGCTCCCCTCCTCCGGTTCCCTTGCGCACCGCATCCGTCGGGAAAGCCGGATCGTCTTTCAATCATTCAATCATTATTTTGCAGCGATTTTCCGCCTTGACATGGTTGACAGGCATGAATTTCTTCAATCATTCAATCAACTTTTCATCCAAAAAAACATTTCCGCGTCTTGTTTTGCCGTTCGCGGAGCGTTATGTTGTCCAGCAACAGGACGATCGGACTCCTGAAATTCAGAAACGGAAAAACAGAAATGACCCAGAAACTGGTTCGCTTCGGCGTGATCGGGATCGGAAACATGGGTTCCGTCCACGCCCGCAACATCCCGACGCTCCGCAACTGCCGCCTCACCGCGGTCTGCGACTGCGACCCGGCGGCATTCGACCGCCTCGATCCCGCGCTCCGCGCCGCAGTGAGATGTCACGCCGCCGCGGAGGAGCTCTGCCGCGACCCCGAGGTGGATGTCGTGCTGATCGCGGTGCCGCACTACTTCCATGTCGACATGGCGATCGAAGCCATGCGGAACGGCAAGCATGTGCTGGTGGAGAAACCCATCGCCGTCCACAAGGCCGACGCCGAACGCCTGCTGGCGGAAAGCGCGAAACATCCGGAGCTGGTCCGGTCGCTGATGTTCAACCAGCGGACCCTCTCGGCGCACGTCAAAGTGAAGCGGATGCTCGAACGCGGCGAACTCGGTCGGCTGCACCGGGTCTGCTGGTGCGTCACCAACTGGTTCCGCACCCAGCACTATTACGATTCGGGCGACTGGCGGGCGAGCTGGCGGGGCGAAGGCGGCGGCGTGCTGCTGAACCAGTGTCCGCACCAGCTGGATCTCTTCCAGTGGTTCTTCGGCATGCCCGAAAGGGTGCGCGCCTCGGCGAAGCTCGGCAAATACCACGACATCGAAGTCGAAGACGAGGTCAACGCCTACATGGAATACGCCGACGGCATGACCGCGAACTTCATCACCGGAACCGGAGAAAGTCCCGGGATCAACCGCCTCGAGATCATCGGCGAACGCGGTCTGCTGACCTTGGAAAACGGTCAGATCCGCTTCCGCCGCAACGAGGTGGAGACAAGCGAATTCAGCCGCACCTCGAAGAGCAGCTTCGCGCCGCCGGAATTCTGGGAATGCGCCATCCCGACCGCCCCCGATCTCGGCGGCTCCGGTCACAAGGCGATCATCGAAAACGTCGCGGCGGCGGTGCTCGGCGAAGCGGAGCTGATCGCCCCGCTGGAAGAGGGGATCCGCGGGCTGGAGCTGGGCAACGCGATGCTCTTTTCGGGACTGAACGACGTGACGGTGACGCTGCCGCTCGACTCCCGCGCCTATGCGGAGATGCTGGAGAAGCTCGTCAGGGGTTCCCGCTGGCACCGGAAGGCTCCGGCGGGCGGCGCCGCCGCCGATCCGAACGAATTCAACAACTCCTTCTGAGACGGGAAGAAAGGGGGACTCATGTTTTTGACCGGATTCGCCGACGAAGCGGGCGCGGATCTCTCGACCCAGATCCGCGCGACCCGCGAACTCGGCTGGCGCCGCATCGAGTGCCGCCGGATCGGCGGCAAGAACCTCGCCACGCTGACCGACGCGGAATTCGAGACCGTCGCGCAGCAGCTGGCGGCAAGCGGCATCTCCTTCAACTGTTTCGGGAGTTCCGTGGCGAACTGGAGCCGCCATCCCCGGAAGGAGGAGGATTTTCAGACGGATCTGCGGGAGCTGGAGGCGGCGTTCCCCCGCATGGAGAAACTCGGGATCCGGCTGCTGCGCGGGATGAGCTATCTGACGCCCGCCGACGAGATTCCCGATTCGCCGGAACTGGAGGAGATCATCTTCCGCAAGGTGCGGGTGCTGGTCGCGATGTGCGCCGACCACGGCATCGTCTACGGTCACGAAAACTGCATGAACTACGGCGGACTTTCGTACCGCCACACCCTCCGGCTGCTGGAAAAGGTCGATCATCCCGATCTGAAGCTGATCTTCGACACCGGAAACCCGACCTTCAACTACCGCCGCCTCGGATCGCCGCCCTACCCGCTGCAGTCGGCGTGGGAATTCTACCGGCAGGTCCGCGAACACATCGTCTACATCCACATCAAGGACGGGCTCGCGCTGCCGCGCGAAGACGGCGCGCGACCGGAGCCGCTCTACACCTTCGCCGGAGACGGCGCAGGCGATGTGCGGGCGATCGTCCGCGACCTCTGCCGGAGCGGGTACGACGGCGGCTTCTCGATCGAGCCGCATATCGCCTCGGTCTTCCACTCCGCCGATCCGGCTCAGACGCCGGAGAATGTTCGTTTCGCAAGTTATATCGAGTACGGCCGCCGCTTCGAGGCGATGCTCCGGGAGATCCTGCGGGAGACCGGAAGCCGTGCCGTTTTGTCATAAAGCGATCGTCCACCGACAACAGGAAAGGGAATCAGCTATGATACGAAGAAATCCATGGATCGCGATCGCCGCTCTCACCGTATGCGCGATGAGCGGATCCGGGGCGGATCTGCCCCGGCACCTCCATTACCAATTCGACAGCCGCGTCTATCTGCGCGGCTCCGCCAGGATGACGGCGGATCCGGAAGCACGCCACCGGGACCACGGCTCGCTGAAGATCGAGCACGCCACCGGAGCCAAGAGCAACGCCTACAGCAACTTCAAGGTTCCCGCCGCCCCCGGCGATCTGCAGATCCGTTTCAACATCCGGGGTGCGAAAGAGGGGAACTGCACGCTGATCCTGAATTTCAACGGCAAGAACGGGCGCAACGGCTCCGCCGGTTCCGCCAAGTTCACCGTGCCGATCACCACGGAGTGGAAACTTCAGGAGTTCCGCGTGACGCTCCCCGCCGACACGGCGGCGGTCCAGTTCGTCTATTCCATCACCGGAGCGGAGAACACCGTCTGGCTCAACGACCTCTACTTCGGCTACGCCGCGGACCGGATCTCGATCCCGGTGACGGATTCGGTCGGGTTGAAGACGCCGCTGAACCGTCCGGGCTGGAACCCCAAGACCCCGATCGGCGGGTTTTACACCTACGGAACTGCCGCGAAGAACTCTCCGACCGTTCAGCTCGCGGCGACTCCGAAGGGGGTGCTCGTCGCCTTCCGGAATCCTTGGAAGCCCGAGAAGAAAGTCTTCCCCGCCGACCGCCGCGACGCGGCGGTCTGGCAGGACGACTGCGACGAATTCTTCCTCTTCGACCCCAAGACCGACCGGGGCTGGCACTTCATCGTCAACGCCAACGGCGCGAAATACGATTCGCTGCTCTATCAGCAGCAGGACGGCGATCCGTGGAAGAACAATGAAAAGTTCGATGCGCGCGGGTTCCAGACTCTCGTCTCGGTCGGCGACGACAGCTGGGAGGCGCGTCTCTTCGTGCCGTGGAGCGACCTCGGGATCAGCCTCGATGAAGGCTTGACCCTCGGGATCAATTTCGCCTCCGAAAACAAACGGGAGCGCGAAAACTCCGGCTGGAACCTCTCCGGTTCCTACGGCGAACCCAATCGCTTCGCGACGATGACGCTGCACGACAATGTCTTCACCGTCACCCGCGCCCGCGAGACGGAAAAAGTCTCCTACACCATCGAGCGTGCGAAGCCGCAGTTCGACGCGCTGCTTCAAAAGGGCGTTCCCGGCGGTTATACCTCCACAGAAGGAGGACAGAGCTACCACAAGGGCGGCTGGCCGAAGGCGCTGATCGCCAAGATCGGCGACGACGCCTTTCTCAACTGGCAGGAGGGATATCTGAAGGCGACCGCCGAAGCGGGAATGTGCGGTCCCTCGCTTCCGTGGGTCCCGAACCACCTCCGGAAGGGCATCACGACGCTGGCGGAGCTCAACAAGACCTGCGGACTGCGGTTCAATTACAACATCAGCTCCTCCGCCCACCAGCGCATCGCCAGCGAAAAGGGCGCTCACTTCGTCCTGCCCCGCATGCCGAAGCGGGTCTCGCCGATCGACCCGCTGCTGCGCGCGGAGATCACCCGCTCCATCCGGGAGATCCCGCGCCAGCGGAATTACGCGGTCTTCAAGGACACGGTGAGCTACATCATGGGAGTCGACGAACCCCTCAACGGTTATGCCGAGATGTTCAGCATGACGCTGAACACCGCTCACCGGGAGGCGCTCGCCGAAGTGGACCGGGAGGTGAAGAAGCGCTTCGGCTTCGGCAAATACGGTCTCGTCGACGAATTCGGCAAGCACGACGCGGAGCTTCCCTTCCGCCGCATCGCCTTTCTGCGCTACTTCAACCAGGAGTACCTCGACGCCTGCCGGGAGTGGCGCGCCGCGCTGCGCGAAGTCTTCCCCGGGGTGCCCTACGAAATGTTCTGCAACAACACCTGCGGCGGCATGGCGTCGATGGACTACGCCCTCTTCGACGGCGAAGCCGACGCGCTCAAGGTCGATCCCTACCCCACCAGCGCGACCTACAACTCCGGCTTCGCGCGCGGTCTCTACCACACCGGCTTCTCCACCCGGGTGCTCCGCGATCTCGCCCCCGCCGCCGAGACGTGGGTGACGCTGCAGGGATTCATCTACTGCGGCGGCCGTCCGCAACCCTCGGATCTCCGGGAGTGGACGGCGCAGGCGCTGAAAAACGGCGCCACCAAGCTCGTCTGGTATACGCAGGAGGCGCACCTCAACCTGACGGACTGCCTCCCCGAAATGTTCGCCATCGGCAGCTTCGTCACCAAGATGGACCGGCTGAAACTGCCCGAAAAGCCCCGTACGGCGATCCTCTTCTCCAATTACGACCAGTTCGCGCTCCGCGACGGCGCGCTGCACGCGGCATACTCGCTTTACAGCATTCTCGGCGAACACCTCAAGAGCGATTTCCGCTTCGTCTCGCCGACGCAGCTCGCCCGCGGCAGGGCAAAGCTCGGCGACTTCAAACTGCTCTATGTGCCGAAGCTCGCCTACACCGATCCGGAACTGACCGTCAAGCTCAAACAATTCGTCGCCGACGGCGGCACGATGGTGGTCTTCGATCCCCGCTTCCTCGCCTGGAATATCGACGGCACATCGGCGGCGGCGGCGCGCGCCGAACTTGTCGGCGTCGCCTCGATCGCGCCGCGCGGAGCCGCGAAGGAGCTGTCGAGTTCCTTCGGCACGCTGCCGCTCGCGCCGAACGCCAATCTCGAACTCCCCACCGGACGGGCGGTCGAAAGCTACACTCCGAACGGCGTGAGCGGCAAGGCGATCGCCAGCTACCCCGACGGGACTCCGGCGGCGGTCGAGAAGGCTTACGGCAAGGGCAAGGTGATCTACTTCGCCAGCCAGCCCTTCGGGAACTCCGCGCTTGCGCTCAAGCCGGGCAACTGGCTGAAGTTCTTCGGCGCGATGGCGAAGGAGGTCGGCGAACCGACCGGACTGCCGATCTGGGATCTCACCCTCCCCTCGGAGCGTCTCCGGCGGCCGAAGTTGAATTTGCTTCAGAAGTGACCCGTCGCTTCCCGACAACCACGAAAAAGAAAGGATTTTCATGATGAAGTGCATCGGCAAACAAAGATTCACGTTGATCGAGCTTCTCGTCGTGATCGCGATCATCGCGATCCTCGCGGCGATCCTGATGCCCGCCTTGCAGCAGGCGCGCAAACGCGCCCATTCGGCGGCGTGCACCAGCAATCTGAAGAATATCGGCATGGCGGCGAACATGTATTCCGACGCCAACCGGGATTACGTTCTGCCGCTCCAGAACTCCTATATCCTCGTGAACAGCAAACTCTCCGGTCACCTCTGGCCCTATCTTCTCCTCACCTATGTCAAGGGCAGCACGGCGACGACCCCGTCAAACAGTCTGAACAACTATCTCCAGTATGCTTCCGACGCCGAGAAGAAGCTCCTGCTCTGCCCCGGCGGCGGTCCCGGCGTCTACGGGATCGGCTACGCGCTCAACGACGATCTCTCCAGGTATCCCAAAACCAGATTGAACATCGCTTCCTGGCTGGATTACAATAAGAGCAAAAACAAGCAGAGCAATTCGGCGCAGTCGCTCTCCGACGTCGGTCTGCTCGGCGACAACAACAACGACGTTCCCGCCGACCAGCTGAACGGTCTTTCGACGAACGTCAACACCCATTACCAGCTGCGCGGCAATGCGGATCCCAATACCCGCCACAGCATGGTCAACATCCTCGCCCTCCCCGGCAACGTCTATTCGTGGAAAGCCACCAAAAACGGAACCAAAGGCTGGGCGATCACCCGCGCCGGCGTATACGGCATCGAAAACGAGAAGATCACCTGGTAACAGGGAACGGGAAGCGCCGCGGATCTCCTGATCTTCGCTCCGCTTCCGTTCCCCGGCTCCGGAGAAGGACGTCATCATGCTTACTGCCATCATCGTCGGCGCGGGACACCGGGCGCTGGGATACGCGAAACTCGCGGAGATCCGGCCGGAGAAAATGAAGATCGTCGGCGTCGCCGATCCGCTGCCGGACCGCCGGAAGTACGTCAGGGAACGCTTCGGCTTCCCCGAAACGATGTGCTTCGCAAGCGCCGAAGAGCTGGCGCGGCGCGGCAAACTCGCCGACGCGGTCATCAACGGCACGATGGATTCCGACCACATCGCCACCACCGTTCCGCTGCTGGAGGCGGGATACGACGTGCTGCTCGAAAAGCCCTTCGCCGCCAACATGCGCGAGTTGGAGATCCTCGAAGCCGCGGTCCGGAAGACCCGCCGCAAGGTCATGATCTGCCACGTGCTGCGCTACGCCCCCTTCTACGCGGAGATCAAACGGCGTCTCCTCGCCGGAGAGATCGGGAAGATCATGCACATCAGCACCGCGGAACATGTCAGCTATCACCATTTCTCCTGCTGCTATGTGCGCGGCAAATGGAACAACACGAAAGTCTGCGGGACCTCCGTCCTGCTGGCGAAGTGCTGTCACGACATCGACCTCATCGCATGGTTCATGAGCGGCATCGCGCCGGTTTCCGTGGACAGCGTGGGCGGACTTCACTTCTTCAACCGGGCGAATGCGCCCGCCGGTTCCGGCACCCACTGCCTCCGCGACTGTCCGATCGAGGCGAATTGCGATTTTTCCGTGCGCCGCATGCATCTCGACCATCCGACGGCATGGAGCGCCTACGTCTGGCCTGAACAGGCATACGACCCGAAGCTGGACAGCCGCGAAGCGCGGCTGGCGGCGCTCATGCGGGAGGACTGCCCCCACAGCCGCTGCGTCTGGAAGTGCGACAACAATCAGGTCGACCGCCAGAGCGTGGCGATCGAATTCGCCGACGGCACGACCGCGGTCCACAATCTGGTCGCCAACGCGAGCCGTCCCATGCGGAAACTGCACATTCTCGGCACCGACGGCGAGATCGAGGGCGTCTTCGACGACAACCGCTTCGTCATCCGCCACCGGGACCTCGGCACGGATCATCCGCTCTGCGGGAACACCGAGGAGACGATCGACGTCGGCAACCTCGGCGACACGACCGGAGCCGCGGGCGGGCACGGCGGCGGCGATCTGCGTCTCTCCGCCGACTTCGCGGATTTCGTCACGGGCGGAGAGACCAGCATCAGCTGCACGGAGCTGGCGGATTCCCTCACCGGGCACAAGCTCGTCTTCGCCGCCGATACCGCCATGGTGCGGAAAAACCGCGTTTTTCTGGAGAACTTCGACTCCGCCGAGGCCCGGTATTACTGATCGCCGGAGCGGTTTCCCCCCGGACTCCCGCCGCGCTCTTCCGAACGCGGCGGTTTTCTTTTTGGGGCGGCGTCCGCTCCCCCGCCGCTCCGGGACGGCTCACCGCCCCGCGGGAGTGAATTCGTAGATCCGGTAGACGAAAACCGGATGCAGAAAGAGCGATGTGCGGATCTTGGCTTCATGCGCGACGCGGACCGCGGTCGGAAAATCCGCCCGAAACGGTCTGCCCCCGAGTTCGGGACGCCACTGGGGAGGCATGTGGTAGATGAAATACCGGCAGAACACCTCCTGCGGAACGATCTTCACGCGCCGCTGCTCCGCCTTCGGCAGAAGCCCGACGGCGGCATGGTTGACCGCATTGAGCGCCACGGTGGCGACTTCGTTCGAGCGCTCCATCGATCCGGCGATATGCCGGAGCGCGTCGCGGCTTGCCGTGTACCAGTAGTCCAGCTCGAACCTCCCGTTCGGGTCTCCGGCGAGAACGTTGAAAAAGAGATTCTGGTACGGGTGGACATGCCACATCCAAACGGCGGTGCTCGCGATCCACAGCGCCAGTACCGCCGCGCACGCTCCGCGGACCGCGGGAGCGGCGCCCCTTCTCAGGAACAGCAGCACACCTTCCGACGCGATGAAAAGCATCGGCCACGCCAGAAAATAGAACTGCCGCCAGCCGTTGTAACAGGTCCGGCATCCCGCCATCGCCGCCAGCAGGGAGATCCAGAAGAATGCCGCGAAAAGGATGCCGCACCTCCGCCGGAAGGTCCCCCCGCGTTTCCCCGCCGGAGCGCAGCGCAGATGACCGCAGAAAAAGAAAACGAGAAACGGCACCGGCAGCGTCACCGCCATCCAGCCGGGGAGATAATACCACGGCACCTGCGATGCCGGATACTCCCGCCCGAAAAACAGCACGCCGCCGCTCCACGGATAATGCGTCAGACTCCGGATCGCATCAAGAAAAAAGCGGAGAGGATCCGACCACCCGATCGGATAAAGCAGGATCAGCGCCGCTCCCGCCGTCCCCGCGCACGCGAACAGCGGAAACAGGCGTTTCGCCGGCGATTGCCGGGAAGGAATGCAGGCGAAGAGAGCGATTTCTCCCGCGACGAAAAGCATCCCGCCCGACAGCCGGATCGAAGAGGCGAAGGCGGCGAAAATGCCGAAGACCGCCGCATTGCGCCAAGTCGGGAACTTCATCATCCGCAGCAGAAAGAACCCGGCGATCGCAACCGCCGCCAGAAAACTCATGTCCTTGCAGTTGTAGAACGCCTCCGCCCAGAAGCGGGGGATCAGCAGAAACAGCAGCGCGGGGATCAGCGCCGGAAGCGTGCGCCGCCACAGCAATTTGCCGCTCAGGAAGACGGCGATCCATCCGCACCATACCAGAAGGAAATTCAGCAGATGCCGCAAAAACCATACGCGGGGATCCAGCCGGGGCGACAGATCGACTTCGCCGCCCGTCATGCAGTATTCCGCAAAAACAAGCAGCATCTCGAATCCCATGCCGTAATAGCAGTCCGCGCCGATGATTTGCCGGACCTCGGAGACGGGAACCAGCCGTCCTTCGCTCAACGGGCTCAGCGCACACAGCGCGGCAATGCAGCCGAAATGCCGATCCTCGGCTTCATCCCAGGACAATCCGTAATCGCGGCAAAGGAGGATCCCAAGCCCGAGCAGCGCCGCGAACAAGCAGACCGGCAGCCATCTCAGCCGACGCTCCGCGGCAAAAACGGCAAGCCGCCCGGAAGCGGCACCGGAATTCCTCCGCATGGCTCCTTCCTCCTCCCGCTTTCCGAAGGAACGGCTCCGCGGCTACCGGATCGGCTCGAAGTCGGCGGCTCCGTGCTTGCAGAGCGGACAGATGAAGTCCTCGGGCAGCGTGTCGCCTTCGTAAACGTATCCGCAGATCTTGCAGACGAAGCCCTTCTTGCCTTCGGTCGCTGGCTTCGGCTTCACGTTCTTCTGGTAGTAGGTGTAGGTCATCGTCTCGATGCGGTTGAGCACCCGCGCCTCGGTGATCGAACAAAGGAACATCCCGTGGGTGTCGAGGTCGATGTACTGCTCGACCTTGAGCGACAGGAAGGAGTTGATCCCCTGCGGCAGAAAGACCAGACCGTTCGCGGAACGCAGCACCGGAACGTCTTTGAACTTGTCGACCGAGCGGCCGCTGTGGAATCCGAAACGCTCGAAGACTTCGAAGGTCGCCTCGGTGGAGAGGCAGTTGAGATTCATGATCCCGGTCTGCCGGATCACATGGTGCGAATAGTTCTGCTTGTTGATCGTGACCGCGATCCGGTTCGGCGAATTGGTGACCTGCGAAACGGTGTTGACGATGAGACCGTTGTCCTTCTTGCCGTCGTTGGAGGTGACGACGTAAAGTCCGTACCCGATGTTGAAGAGCGCCGAAAGGTCGCTGCCCGCCTGCTCCGCTTCGCTGCGGTTCACGAGATAGGCGCTGCACAGCTCGCGGGCGAGCGCGTCGATCTCCTCGAGATTCGCGGAGGAGAGCGCCGATTTGATCGTGATCTGATGTTCGGCGAAAGTGAGGTTCCTGCTGTCGGCGAGCATCGACTTCATCGTCTTGGCGGCGAGCGGCGCCCAGCTGCCGTTCTCGATGAAAGCGACGGTGCGGTTCTGGAAATTGCGCCCGACGAGACGGCAGATGAAGTCGCGCATCGGCGGGAAGATGTCGGCATTGTAGGTGGTGGTCGCCAGCACGATCTTGCCGAAACGGAAGGCATCCGCCACCGCCTCGGAGAGATCCGAACGGCAGAGGTCGCGCACGACCACCTTCGGGCAGCCGTAATCGCGGAGTTTTTCCGCGAGCAGCTCGACCGCCTTGCGGGTGTGACCGTAAACCGAGGTGAAGGCGAGCAGGATCCCTTCGCTTTCGACCGCGTAGGAGGACCAGGTGTTGTAGCAGTTGAGATAGAATCCGAGATTTTCGGTCAGCACAGGTCCGTGAAGCGGACAGATGATCGAAATGTCGAGGTTCGCCGCCTTGCGGAGCAGCGCTTGCACCTGCGCGCCGTACTTGCCGACGATCCCGATGAAATAGCGCCGCGCCTCGTCGATCCACTCCTCGCGGGCGTCCATCGCGCCGAACTTGCCGAAGCCGTCGGCGGAGAAAAGCACCTTGTCGCAGGCATCGTAGGTCACCAGCACCTCGGGCCAGTGGACCATCGGCGCAGCGACGAAGGCGAGCGTATGGCTGCCGAGGGCAAGCGTATCCCCTTCCCCGACGACGATCCGGCGCTCCTCGAAGGAGGAACCGAAGAAATTCTGCATCATCGTGAACGCCTTGACGGAAGAGACCAGCTTCGCTTCGGGATAGGTCGCCATGAAGTTCGCGATGTTGGCGGAGTGGTCCGGCTCCATGTGCTGAACGACGAGGTAATCCGGCTTGCGGTCGCCGAGCACCCTGCCGATGTTGTCGAGCCACTCGTGGGTGAAGGCGGCGTCCACGGTATCCATGACCGCGACCGCCTTGTCGACGATCACATAGGAGTTGTAGCACATGCCGCTGGCGACGCGGTACTGCCCCTCGAAGAGATCGACCTTGCGGTCGTTCACGCCGACGTAGAAGATATCTTTGGTGACATTCATAGTGCTGTTCCGCCTTTCCGCGCCGCATCCGCGGCATTTGAAATTGAATTGGCGCGGCAAAGCCGCGAAAAACCGGTGAAATCCCTCCGCATAATATAGCACCGCGCCCCCTGAAATCAAGCTCGCCGGGACGAAGATTCTCCGCTCCGGCGCGGGAATTTCGCCGATTTCACGCCCATTGCCCCGGATTCCGACTTGACGAAACGCCTTTGACGATGTATGCTTCACCAGTGCCGGAATCCCTGCCGCTTTCCGGCAAAGATGGACGCCCAGCATTTCCCGATGGAGAAGAAACGATGAAACACTCGGCAGCGCATCATGCCGCCCTTCCCGCCGACGATCCGCGCCCCCGCCTCGCCGGGAGCTTCCGCCGCTGGCTCGCACCGGTGCTCCTGCTCTGCTTCGCGCCCGCGTGGCTGCTGCGCGATCTCTGGTTCGACGAAGCGCTCACCGTGATGAACTTCGCGTTGCTGCCGCGTCCGCTCGACATCTATCTCAACTACGCGATCCCCAACAACCACATCGTCTTCACCGCGCTGCTCAATCTGTGGATCAAACTGATGCCGGGAGCGGTCCCGCCGGATCTCTGGCTCCGGCTGCCCTCGCTCGCCGCCGCGGTCGCGCTCCTGCTCCTCCTCCACCGCCGTTTCGCGCGCCATGCCGGAGCCGCCGCGCTCTGCGGCGCCCTGGCGCTGCTCGCCGTGTCGCCGCCCTTCCTCACCTATGCGACCGCGGTGCGCGGCTACATGACCGGAGCGCTTTTCGCCGCGCTCTTCCTCGCCGCCGCGACGGAGTTCCTGAAGAGCGGGAAGCCCCGCGACGGATGGCCCTGCGCCGCCTTCGCACTGCTCGCCGCCGGAGTCGCCCCCTCGAACCTCGCCGCCCTCGCCGCCGCTTCGCTGATCGCCGCGAGCCGCGCGCCGAAACCCCTGAGACGGGGGAGGATCTTCGTTCTCTTCCTGATCCCGCCCGCGATGACGCTGCTCTTCTATTTGCCGATCTTCCGGCAGCTGATCCACTGCTACCGGCTCGGCGAAGGATGGCACGACGGCGCCGCCGCGCTGAAGCAGTTCGCCGTCGCCGCGCTGCTGCCCTTCCTGCCGATCCTCGTCCCCGCGCTGGCGGGCGGAGCGATCCTGCTCCGCCGCCGCCGCAAAAAGGCGCTGCGCGCGCTCGCCGCCGGAGCGGTATGGCTGCTGCCGGCGCCGATGATGCTGCTCCCCCGCGTCGCACCCTTCCCCCGCGTCTTTCTGCCGCTGCTGCCGTTTTTCGCGCTCCTCGCCGCCCGCGGGATTTCCCACTTCGCCGCGCTGCTGCGGCTCCGCCGGAGATCTCCGCGTCGCCGCCTTTTTCCCTTCCCCGCGGCGATCCCCGCGATCCTCGCCGCGCTCTGGGGGATGCTGCTGAACCCCGCCGCGGTCCGCGTCGCCGTCTCGGAGCGGATCGGCGGCGCTTACGGCGACGACTTCTTCGCCCCCTACTACCTGCGGACGGAGTTCCGTCCGGCGGCGGCCGCAGCCGAAGCGCTCCGCCGTTTCCCCGCCGAAGGGGATCCCGTACTCTATTTGAGCTTCAACGCCGACCCGTGGGCGGTCTCCTTTTACTGCAATATCTTCAACACCTCCTCCGGGCGTCCGGACTTCCGCTTCGACGGACCGCGGGGGACCGTGCCCTCCCTGCCCGACGGCGCCGCGATCGTGCTGCGCTTTGACGAAGACCCCGCCGCCGTCGCCCGCCGCTTCGGAGGGATCGCGCTCCAGGCAGCCGAAACGAAGTTCCACCGCATCTTCCGTCTGGTGAAACGATGACTCCCGACTCCCCTCCCCCCGTCGTCGTCATCATGGGTCCCACCGCGTCGGGCAAGAGCGCCCTCGCGCTCCGGATCGCCCGCGAACGCAACGGCGAAATCGTCTCCGCCGACTCGATGCAGCTCTACCGGGGACTGGAGATCGGCACCGCCCAGCCGACCTCCGCCGAACGCGCGGAGATCCCCCACCACCTCGTGGGATGCTTCGATTTTCACGAACGCATCGACGTCTTCACCTTCTGCCGCCTCGCCGACGAAGCGATCGCCTCGATCCGCAGCCGGGGACGGCTCCCGATCGTCGCGGGCGGCACCGGTTTCTACCTCAAATCGCTCCTCTACGGACTGGACGACCTCCCCTCCGACCCCGCACTGCGCCGCGAACTCGACGCCCGCTACGATTCCGACGCCGCCGAAGACGAACTCCGGCGGCGTCTCGCCGAAGCAGATCCCGCCGCCGCCGAAAAATTCGCCCGCTGCCGCCGCCGCATGCTCCGCGCCCTCGAAGTCGTCGCCATCACCGGCAAGTCGATCCTCGAACTCCAGAAGCGGCGCGTTCCGCGTCTGCGCTTCGCCGTCGAGGCGATGCGGCTCGATCCCGCGCCCGAGGATCTCAAGCTCCGCATCGCCCGCCGCACCGACGCGATGCTCGACGCCGGATGGATCGACGAAGCCCGCGCCGCCATCGCCCGCGGACTCCTCCATACGCCGACCGCGTGGCAGGCGCTCGGATACCGTCAGATCGCCGATTTTCTCGACGGCAAATGCGATTGCGACACCATGCGCCGGAATATCGTCACCGCCACCTGGCAGTTCGCCCGCCGCCAGC
>Ga0310690_10006330_pt1 | contig 15587 bp, 7 predicted proteins | sample AusTroGonzalo_MG_2_FD_207661 | JGI IMG/M metagenome (GOLD analysis project Ga0310690, IMG submission 207661) | Bovine rumen microbial communities from tropical cattle in Woodstock, Queensland, Australia - Gonzalo_04 (v2) (version 2) | ecosystem: Host-associated > Mammals > Digestive system >... | reverse complement strand
TGCCCGCGATGAACTTGACAATGACGAGGAGCACGTTGCCCGCGCTCCCCACCAAGGTTACTTTGTAGATTTCTTTTTCCCTGTTCACGGTTTAGAATTTCACTTCGACGGGCTTCCCGTCGTACTTCACCGCCACGCCCGGCGCATCCGGGTCATAGGCCCACGGGCGCTCCGGGTCGACTACAATCACGCGGAACTTGCGGTTCTGGAGCATCCCTTCGAAGGAGCCCTTCCGCTCGCCGACGGTGAGCGTGCGGGCGGCCTCATTCCAGACAATCGGGATGTTGGCGTAGAAGCCCTTCTCATAGTTGTAGTTTACATTCTCGTCCTCGTAGAGGTTGAAGCATGCATCGGCCCCGGCGTACACCGCGAGGAGGATGTCGTCCGCGGGTTTCTCATCGGACCATTGCATGGCCGGACCGAACGGAATGATGGAGCCGGCGCGCACGTAGAGCGGCATGCGGGAATAGGGAGCATCGACCGTAACCCGTTCGCCGCCAGGGACATACGCGCCCGTATAGAAGTCATACCAGCCGCCTTCCGGGAAATAGACGCTGCGGCTGCGGGCCTTGTACTCGTACACCGGGCAAGGCATCAGGGCCGGGCCGAAGAGCCACTGGTCCGACAGGTCGCGGACCTCGGGATCGCCCGGGAAGTCCATCGGCAGGCCGCGCATGATCGTGTAGTCATCGAAATGAACGGCACCCGCGAGGGAATAGATATACGGCATCAGACGGTAGCGCAGGCGCATGTACCACAGGATGGACTCGTAGGTCTCCGTGCCGTCCGGGGCGATGTTCCAGAGCTCGCGGGCGGGGGACTGTCCGTGCGTGCGGAACAGCGGCACGAAGGTGCCGAACTGGTGCCAGCGCGTCTGGAGTTCGCGCCATTCGTCGATGTTCGCAGGATTGTAGAACTTGGACATCACGCAGAAACCGCCGATGTCCATGCCCCACATCGGGAGGCCGGCCATCGAGTAGTTCAGACCCGCGGCCATCTGCATCCGCATATCATACCAGGATGTGCCGATGTCGCCGCTCCAAGAGGCCGTGGAGTAGCGCTGCAGGCCGGCGAATCCGTTGCGGGTGAGCAGGAATACGCGCGTGTCGGGATTCACCGCGCGCTGGCCGTTGTAGATGGCGTCGGCATTCACGAGGGAATAGGCGGTGAAGTACTCGGTGGAGGGGCCGAGCTCGGTCGGCGTGAGGAGCCATTTGAAATAGTCCCAGGGGAGACAGTCGCGGAGGTTCGGCTCGCTGGCGTCCATCCACCAGGCGTCGATCTTCTTCCCGTAGCGGCTGTACAGCGTTTCGTCCATCTGACGCCAGAACATCTTGCGGCCACCCTCGGAATAGGCATCGTAGAAGGTCTGGGGATGGTTGAGCCAGTCCACGAGGCCGGTGTCCTCCGCGTGCGTGTAGGCATAACCCGCTTCCTTGAGTTCCTTGTAATGGTCTGTGTTCGTGTAGAACTTGGGCCAGACGCTGATCATGAAACGGCCGTGCATCGCGTGGACGTCGTCCAGCATCTTTTCGGGATCCGGGAAGCGGGTTTCGTCGAACTCGTGGCTCCCCCACTGGTCCTCCTTCCAATAGTGCCAGTCCTGGACGATGTTATCGACCGGAATCTCCCGCCGGCGCAGTTCCGCCAGGGTGCTCACGAGCTCTTCCTGGGTGGTGTAGCGCTCCCGGCTCTGCCAGAAGCCGAAGGACCATTTCGGATAAAGGGAGGCCTTCCCGGTGAGGGTGCGGTAGCCGCTGATGACCTCGTCATAGTCGTCGCCCGCCATGAAGTAGAAGTCCAGTTCGGGCTCGAACTCGGACCAGAAACTCAGGCGAGACTGCTGCTCGGGGCTCTGGGGCACGGCCACCTTCAGGCTGATGTAAGACACGCCGCCGTCGGGCTCCCAGACCACCTTCACGGGCTTCCGTTCGCCCGCGTCGAAATGGACCTTGTAGCGGAAGCTGTTGGGGTTCCAGGCCGGACGCCAGCGGCGGGACATCACTTCTTCCCCGCCGATTTCCGTGCTCTGGAAACCGGCGTAATACTGCGTGAAATAGTAGTCTCCGGCGGCCGGGGCCTCGATTTCGCCCTCGTACGTCACGACCGCGCCCGCGAGCGGGAGCCGGGGCAGGTTCCCGATCAGGCGCTCGTTGTCATAGGCGAGGGAATCCTCGCGCTGGACGAGCGTCTGGAAACGGGTGGCATAGGTCCCGGTCAAGGCGCCTTCCTTCCCCTCCTTGTCATATAGCTTGAACACGTCCCCGAGCTGCTGATACGGCTCCGGATTGCCCCAGCGGCTCCAGGAGTAAGCGTCGAACAGGAGTCCGTAGCCCTTGGAAGAGACGACGAACGGGATGCTGATCTTGGTATTGTACTGATAGAGTTCCTCGTTGAGCCCCTTGTGGTCGAATTCGCCCGTCTGCTGCTGGCCCAGGCCGTAGAAGGCCTCGTCGGCAGGGGAGTCGAAGACCACCTGCGTGGAAAAAGCCTTCTTGCCTTCGACCTCGATGGGCGAGAACGCCATCTTCCCGCCTTCGCCGGAAGCAAGGAGCGTCTTGCCGGCGGCGTCCCGGAAGACCAGCTTCCCGGTCGCCGGATCCGCCGTGACGGTCACCGCCGAGGTAGACACCTTCACAAGCCCCTCATCCATCGACACTTGGAAGGGTGTCTTTTCCTTCCGGGGCAGCACCACGAGGCTCTTCCGGTCGTTGAACTTCCGCTCCGGCGTCGCAGACACCCGGATAATCTTCTCGCCCAGCACCTGGAGGCGGATTTGAGATGGCCGATCAGGTCGGCCATGACGATCCGCTCCGTCTTTCCTGGCTTGATTCTTTTCGTCATTCCCGGCTTGACCGGGAATCTCAAGTTTCACGGTCACGGTATTGCCCTTGACGGAATAATCCTTCCGGGCGCAGGAAGGAGGAAGGATTGCGATAGCAGAAAGGAGGAGAAGAATCTTGGGAAAGCGCATAGGTCAGTGTGTTGGTCCAGTCAAAATTACGACTTTTCTCCCAGAAAGCCAACGAAGCGGTGCGGACATTCCCGAAAAATCACTATCTTCGTGAAAATCAACATGACTCAGATACCGATGAAAAAGATCCTGATCGCCGCCGTGGCCCTGCTCGTGGTCGCCGCGCCGGCCTCCCTGGCCCAGCGCCCCGGCCCCCGGCCGGCCGCCAAACCCGACACGGAAAAGAAAGACGAACCGGAGAAACCGGCTCCCGAACTGAAGGTTACCGCCGGCCTCGTCGGCGTCGCCCACCACGAAAAGGACTGGTATTTCGACGTTCCCGACAGCCTCCTGGGCCGCCGGATCCTGGCCGTGACCCGTTTCGTCAAGCACACCCAGGGCGCCTCGGAATACGGCGGTGAAATGATCAGCAACCGCATGATCTACTGGGAGAAAGCCTCCAACGGGAATCTCCTCCTCCGCATCGACCCGAATGTCATCCATGCCGAGGACGGCGAAGAGATCAACCTCGCCGTCAAGGCCAGCTCCGAGAATCCCATCGTGGCTTCGCTGAAGCCTGAGAAGAATGCCTCTGCGGGCTGCACGCGGGTGAAAGTGACCTCCCTGTTCGAGGGTGATACCCAGCCCTTCTCGCTGTCCGCCGCTACCAAACGGTCCTACAACCTGGGCGCCGTCAAGGGCGATGCCAGCTTTATCGAGAGCATCCGCACCTATCCCATCAACACCGAGGTGACGACCACCAAGACCTTCACCTACAATGCGCCCACGCCTTCAGCGCCGGGCCCGGCCGCCCGCGGGAGCGTGCTCACGGCGGGCGTGCAGGCCGGCGTCGTGACGCTGGTGCTCAACACTTCGATGATCCTCCTGCCGGAGAAACCCATGCAGCCCCGCTGGTTCGATTCCCGCGTCGGTTTCTTCGCCGACGGCTACACCGAGTTCTCCGACGAGCAGCAGGCCGTAGAGCGCATCCGCTTCATCGCCCGCTGGCGCCTGGAAGCCCGTCCGGAGGACGTGGAGAAGCAGAAGCGCGGCGAGCTTGTGGAACCCATCAAACCTATTGTGTATTACATCGATCCGGCCACCCCGAAGCAGTGGCGCCCGTACCTGATTGCCGGCGTCAACGACTGGCAGGCCGCCTTCGAGCAGGCCGGCTGGAAGAACGCCATCCACGCCGAGGAATGGCCCGAGGACAATCCGGACATGAGCATGGAGGACGCCCGCTTCTCCGTGATCCGCTACCTCGCCTCCTCCACCGCAAACGCCTATGGACCGAATGTCCATGACCCGCGTTCCGGCGAAATCCTAGAGAGCCACATCGGCTGGTACCACAACGTGATGACCCTGGTGCACGACTGGTACCAGGTGCAGGTGGGCGCCGTGGACCCGCGCGCCCGCAAGATGAAGTTTGACGACGAACTGATGGGCGACCTCATCCGCTTCGTCTCCTCGCACGAGGTGGGCCACACGCTGGGACTGCGCCACAACATGGGCTCCAGCAGCCAGACCCCCGTGGAGAAGCTCCGCGACAAGGAATGGGTGGAAAAGAACGGCCACACCGTGTCCATCATGGACTACGCCCGCTTCAACTACGTGGCGCAGCCGGAGGACGGCATCGGCAAGGCCGGCCTGTATCCGCGCATCAACGACTATGACAAGTGGGCCATCGAATTCGGCTACAAGCCCACGTACTTCAAGACCCCGAAGGAGGACCATCTCTATTGGAACAAGGTCATCATCGACCGACTTGCGGAGAATCCGCGCCTGTGGTTCGGCGGCGAAGGATCCGACTCCGACCCGCGCGCCCAGCGCGAGGACCTCGGTGATGACGCCGTCGCGGCCAGCACCTACGGCATCATGAACCTCAAGCGCATCATCGGCCAGCTGCCGGATTGGAACGCCGAGGAAGCCGACCAGTTCGAGAACGTGAACCGGATGTACACGTCGCTGCTCGGCCAGTACAACCGCTACCTGGGCCATGTCGCCGCGAACATCGGCGGCCGCTTCGTCACGAACCACAGCATCGAACAGCCCGGCAACAAGTACGAACCCGTCCCGAAGGACCGCCAGAAACGCGCCCTCAACTGGCTGAACGACAATCTGTTCAAGAAGCCCACCTGGTTGGTGGACGTCCCTTATATTTGGAACGTCACCGACCGGCCGGACAGCAAGATCTATCCGTACGTGAAGAATACCGTCACCAGTCTCCTGAATGCCCAGAAGCTCGAACGCCTAGGCCAGTTCGCGGACTATGGCCCCGGCAACTACACGCCCGAAGAGTATCTGGATGACCTGACCGGCATGGTGTTCGAAGAACTCTACAAGGGCCGCGCGACCGACAGCTACCGCCGCTACCTCCAGCGCCAGTTCGTCTCCTCCGCCCTGAGCGTCGTCACCAGCAAGGCCGCCGAGGGCACCGACGCCCGCACCCTCCTCCTCGGCAAGCTGGCGGAGCTCCAGAAGAAGGCCTCCAAGGCCAAATCCTCCGACACCGCCACCCAGGCCCACTGGCAGGACCTGGCGAAGATGATTGAAAAAGCGCTGAAATAGAATCTCTTACGGCAGCACGAAGATGACGGGAAGCGTGTAGGTTACCCTGCATGGCTTCCCGTTTTTCATGCCGGGCTTCCACTTCGGGGAACTCTTGACCACGCGGACGGCTTCGGCGTCCAGCGAAGGAAAGACGCCCTTTTCCACTTCCACTTCCTGGATGCCACCGTTGGTACCGACGACGAACTTGACCTGGACGGTTCCGTCGATGCCGGCGTCTTTGGCGTCCTTCGGGTATTTCAGACGGGCTGTCACCCAGGCGGAGAAGGCGTCCGTGCCCTTCCCTTTGAAGGTGGGCCACTGGTCGGGGGATTTCGCCTTTTCCACTTCCTCTGCGTGCCGGGGGCCGTTCGCCTTGCGGAGAAGGTGCCCGCCGGCCATCTCGATGGTGGTACCGTTATAGACCGTACGGCGCCCGACGACCGTGAGGGTGTCGCCGACGGCAACCTCCATCTGGGGGTAGCTCACGTTCGAGCCGGGACGGCCGTCTATGAGGCCGTAGATATAGGCCTCTCCCGTTTCATCCTTCAGGTAGAACACGCCGCGCTGGTCGTTGGCGCGCGTCCGGCTCACCACGCCGTGCAACACCACCAGCGACGTGTCGCTGCGGGACATCTTGTTGAACTCGTCCGCCGTCCTGCGGACGCCCTGGGCCACGGCGGGAAAGGCGGGGGCGAGGGCTGGGAGAAGGAAGAATAACCGCTTTATCATCATCACTTTGTCTTAGATTTCTCGACTTCGCTCGAAATGACAGACTTCTTCCGTGCCGGCAGGAAAAGTCCCGCGACGGAGAGGAGGAGGAGCAGAATCAGGGTGATGGAGGAGGCGCGGGAGATGTTCGCGCCGGTGCGGTAGGAGGCGGGGGCGAAGCGCATGACGAGGTCATGCTCGCCCGCCGGGAGTTCCGCCGCACGCAGGATCCAGTCCGCGCGCAGGACATCGACCGGCTGGCCGTCCACGGTCGCCTTCCAGCCGTCGGGGTAGTAGATTTCACTGAAGACGGCCAGGCGGTCCGCCGAGGCCGTGTAATGGTACCGGAGCTCGTTCGGCGCGTAGGAGGTCAGGACGATGACATCGGACGTATCGGCCGGAGCGGCGGTTACCGCGGGCATGTCCTTGCCGATGACGGCCTGATGCTTCAGGTCCACTCCGCCCAGGAAGGCGATCTCCTCGTCGGGCGTCGCCGCCGGGACGGTTTCATCGACGAACCAGGCGTTGCCCAGGGCGTTCGCATTCACCACCGGGGGATACTCCCCGCCGATGATGATATACCGGGTATTCAAGGCATTCAGGACGGGCGTCTCGGGCATTCCATTTTCCACGTCGTCGATGGTTTCGGCCGTCTGGAGCACCCCGTAAATCTTGTTGATTTCACCGGTCAGGTAATGCTCGATGAGGTCCTGATAACGCTGGAGTTTGGCGGGGGAATACCCGCCGATGCTCTTGTGATGGTAGGATGGTACCGAGGAATTGAACACATTGACACTAAGATCCAAAACACGGTACGACGGGTCCGGGTCGGCCTTGATCAGCTGGTCCACGGGGCGCTCGGCAAAGGGTTTCTTGAAGTCCTTCGGCGTGGTGAAATGGTTCGCATTCAGATAGCGCTTGCCCGTGGCGAAGAGGTTCACAAGCACGAGCGCGCAGATGGCGAGGCTGGCAATGACCTTGCGGGCAGGCTTCTTCTCCTTGGGCAGGCAGGCCCAGAGTAGGAAGCCCCATGCCACCGCGATGAGGAAGAAGGACATCAGGGCGTCCTGGCGCAGCAGGGCGATGCGGTCCGCCTGGAAAGCCTCCACGAGGATATCCTGCTGGCCCGCATCGGAAGCCGACGTGAAATCGCCGGCGAGCGTGGGAATCAGGAAGAACAGGAAGCTCAGTCCGCCCGTGAGGGCGAATGCGATGCCGCTCTTTTTCAGGAACGCTTTCCGGTCATAGCCGTCCTTGACGATACGGTCGAGCGTCAGGAAGCCCAGCACGGGTAGCGTGACCTGCAGCACGACGAGCGCCATTGACACCGTCCGGAACTTGTTATACAGCGGCAAGACATTGAAACAGAGCTTGGTAAAGGCCATGAAATGACTGCCGACCGCCATGAGTACGGCGATGACCGTGCCCACGATGAGCCACCATTTCTCCTTCCCCTTATACAGGAACAGGCCCAGGATGAAGAGGAACACGGAGATGGCGCCCATGTACATGGGACCCGCCGTGAACGGCTGCGGCCCCCAGTAGAGGGGCAGGCCCTTCGCGATTTCGCGGGTGTTCGTCTGGCCGGCGCGCTTCAGCAGCTGGATGGTCTCGGATTTCGCCGGGTCCACCGCCTGCGACGACGAGCCGCCGTTGAAGTTCGGAATCATCAGGTTGGGCAGTTCCTCCCAGCCATAGGACCATGCCGTGGCATAATCCAGGTCCAGGCCGCCGCCTTTGACGGCACCGTCCTGCGTCAGTTCGGACCCCCCGCGCATGGTGTTGGGGGTGTATTTCGCGAGCGGCAGCAACTTATTGACATTCGTGGCGATACCCACCCCGCCGACAACCAGCAGGAGGGCCGATGCGAGGAAGAACCGCCCGATGCGGTCCTTGCGTTTCCGGAGAATGTCGATGAACTCGACCAGCGCGTACAGCAGCACCAGGATGGCCAGGTAATACGTGATCTGCTGATGGTTCGCCTTGATTTGCAGGCTCAGCGCCAGGCTGAAAAGGACTGCGCCCAGGAGCACCTTCGCCAGCCAGCGGTTCTTCGATTCGATGCTCCGGTACGTATAGACCAAGGCGGCCAGCACCCACGGGAAGAAGGCGATGGCCTGCATCTTCGTGTTGTGGCCCACCTGGATGATCTGGAAATTGTAGGAGCAGAAAGCCACGGCGATGGCGCCGCCTATCGCCAGCGGCCAGCTGATGCCGAGTGAAAGCATGAGCAGGAAAGCGCCCAGCAGCGCGATGAACAGGTAAGTCGCGGGCCGCTTGCCTGTGAGCAGCAGGTTGTAGATTCCCTGCGTGACATCCCCGCCGTTCTGCGTGGAAATGGCCGTCGTAGGCATGCCGCCGAACATCGCATCCGTCCAATACGTGGGGTCGTCCGGATGCGCGGCGTTCCACTCCGACATCTCGTGGGACATGCCCATATAACCCGATATGTCGCTCTGGTTCACAATCTTCCCGTCCAGCACCTGCGGTACGAAGGCGTAGCTGAGCGCCAGGAAAAACACGACGGCCCCGAGGCCGATACCTATGTTCTTGAGCAGTTTCTTCTTGTCCATATTGTTCCCTGTCGGATGACCCGCCCCTCTTTCGGGGTTGGCACCTGTTGTTTTGTAACGTTTTCTGTATCAGCTCTTTATCTTCCGCCCGGTTCCCAACCTCTTCGTTATTGTTGGGGTTTGGCACCTCTGTTTTTATAACCTATTGTTTATCAGCATGTTCCAAAACCGATGGTTCCAAACCTCGGGAACTCACCTCCTCCAGCAGGGCGGCGAGCTCGCGGGTCAGGTTCCGCCGGGAGAAGCGGGCAATGTCGCCCTCCACCGGCGGGACGCCGCCGGCCTTGTGCTGATCCCAGGCCTTGTCGATGAAATCGCGCATCGCGGTCAGGTTGTCCCAGCCGGCCGTCACGCCGGCGCCGGTATCAGCCAGGACACGCGCCATAGCGCCGTCCTCCTGGCCGATGCCGAGGACCGGCCGCCGGGACGCCAGGTATTCGAACAGCTTGCCCGGCAGGATGGGCCGATACTCCGGGTCGTTGCGGAGCGGGAGGATGAGGACCGAGGCGGCGAGCTGCTCGCGGACCGCCGTCAGATGGTCGCAGTAGCCGAGGTCCACTACGTTGTCGCGGAGTCCCGCCTCCTCGATGGCCGCATACACTTCGCGGTCCACCTTGCCCACGAGCCGAAGCCGGAGCGCCTGCTTGAAGTCCGGTTCGGCCCAGGCCTTGACACCCAGGGCCTTCCAGAGATTCAGCGGGTTGCCGTCGGCGGCGAACAGGCCGGTATGGACGATGTTGAAAAGCCCGTCCGGCTCGACCGGCTGGTCGAAATCGCCGCCGTCATAGCCGTTCGTGACCATGGCCACGGGGGTCTTCGTCTGCGCCAGGAACTCTTCCTGTACGAGCGGCGTGACGGCCAGCACGGTGGAACAGTCGTCCAGGACGGCCTGCTCCATCGCCCGCAGCCGCCGCCAGGTCCGGGCCGACATCGGCAGGTGCTTCAGGTAGTACATCCGAGTCCACGGATCGCGGAAATCGGGGATCCAGGGAATCCCGAAATCCTTGTGCAGCCGCTGCCCGATGAGGTGCATCGAATGCGGCGGCCCGGTCGTAACGATCACATCGACAGGATGTTCCGCCAGATACTTTTTCAGGAAACGCACGCTCGGCCGCACCCACCCCACGCGGGGATCCGGCACGAACAGGTTCCCCCGGATCCACAGCGACAGCCGCTGCCTGAAAGACTTCTTTCCGCTGGAAATTTCCGTGACGGCCCCGCCTGCGGCTCCGGCGGTAAGGGTCTTCATGTCCGTCGAGGCGCCCTTGCCCATGAGCTTGCGGTACAGGTTGTACGGCTCGGTGATGGGGCGGCGGATGATTTCCGCTTCGCGCGGAATCTCGGTCCCCAGGGTGTGGTCGACGGCCGTATACTCGGGATTCTCCGGCGTGTAGATGACCGGCTGCCAGCCTTCCTGCGGAAGGTACTTGGCGAATTTTACCCAGCGCTGCACGCCCGACCCCCCGGACGGGGGCCAATAGTAGGTGACGACAAGGACACGTTTCATAGCTGTCGGCCAGGTTTAAAGGTCTATACCCCCAGTTCGTCCTTCATCCCCCGCAGGGCGTCAAAGGCCTGAAGGGGAGTCATGTTGTTGAGATCCAGTGACTTGAGACGGTCGCGCAGGGACTCCAGGAGCGGGTCATCCAGCTGGAACATCGAGAGCTGGATGGAGCCGTCCCTTTCCACGCGGCCTTCCTTGGTGTTGTGCGGCTTGACCGGGGTGAGCGCGCCGATGCGCTCCAGGGCCTGGGAATTCTCCAGGGCCTTCAGGGTGCGTTCGGCACTTTCCAGCACGGGGGCCGGCATGCCGGCCATGCGGGCGACGTGGATACCGAAGCTGTGGGCCGTGCCGCCCTCCTTGATCTTCCGCAGGAAAATGACCTCCTTCCCCACCTCCTTCACGGTCACGTGGAAGTTCTTCACGCGCGGGAAGACGCCTTCCAGGTCGTTCAGCTCATGATAATGGGTGGCGAAAAGGGTCTTCGCGCCCTTGCCGTACTCATGGATGTATTCGACGATGCCGCGGGCGATGGACATGCCGTCATAGGTCGATGTTCCGCGGCCGATTTCGTCCAGCAGGACCAGCGAACGGGCGCTGAGGTTGTGGAGGATCATCGCCGTTTCCAGCATTTCCACCATGAAGGTGGATTCGCCGCGGGAAATGTTGTCCGTCGCGCCGACGCGGGTGAAAATCTTGTCGAAATACCCGATCCGGGCCTCGGCGGCCGGCACGAAGGAGCCCGTCTGCGCCAGCAGGACGATGAGGGCCGTCTGCCTGAGCAGGGCAGACTTACCGGCCATGTTCGGACCGGTCAAGATAATGATTTGCTGCGACTTGGAGTCCAGGAAGACATCGTTCGGGACATATTCCTCCCCCGCCGGCATGAGGGTTTCGATGACCGGGTGGCGGCCCGCCTTGATGTCCAGCGAAAGGGAGTCGTCCATCACGGGCCGACAATACTTGCGGTCCACGGCCTGCTCCGCGAAGCCCGCCAGCACGTCCAGTTTTGCCAGGATGCGGCTGTTTTTCTGGATGGCGGCGATGCCGTCCTGGATATGGGCGATCAGCGCGGCGTAGATGCGCGTCTCGATCTCGTAGATGCGGCTTTCCGCCGTGACAATCTTCTCCTCGTATTCCTTCAGTTCCTCGGTGATGTAGCGCTCCGCATTCACCAGCGTCTGCTTGCGGATCCACTCCGGGGGCACCTTGTCCTTGAAGGTGTTGCGGACTTCGATATAGTATCCGAAAACATTGTTGTAGGCGATCCGGAGCGAAGGGATGCCGGTGCGCTCGGCCTCCCGCTGCTGCATTTGCAGCAGGTAGTCCTTGCCGCTCCCGGACAGGCCCCGCAGCTCGTCCAGGTCCTCATCGACCCCTTCCGCGATGACCGGGCCCTTGCCGATCTGGGCCGCCGGCTCCGGGTCCAGCGTCCAGACGATCTCCTTGTAGATCTTCTCGCAGCCCACGAGCCCTTTCATCAGCCTGTCCAGGGCGTCGCAGCCCTGGCCGGCGCAGTTCTCCCGCAGCGGACCCAGCTGGGCGAGGCCGCGGCTGAGCTGCAGAACTTCGCGCGGCAGGGCCTTCCCGTTGGCAATCCGCCCGAGGATGCGGTCCAGGTCGCCGAGCTTGCCCAGTTCCTCCTGCACGGCGCCCAAGGCCTCGGGGTGCTCTACGAAGAACTGCACGATGTCATAGCGATGGTCCAGTTCCTTCCGGTCCAGAACCGGCATCGCGAGCCAGTTCCGCAGCAGGCGCGCACCCATGGGCGAGGAACAGCGGTCGATGGTTTCCACCAGCGACACGCCCTCGCGACCCGCCGCGGCCTGGAAGACCTCCAGGTTGCGGAGGGTGAACGGGTCCATCCAGACGAATTTGGCCTCGTCGATGCGGCCGAGGGTCGAGATGTTCCGCAGGCCCGCGTGCTGCGTCTGCTCCAGATACACCATCAGGGCGCCGGCGGCGCACAGGCCGAGCGGCATCGTATCCACGGCGAAGCCCTTGAGGCTGTCCACCCGGAGCTGCCGCTTGAGCTTTTCCACCGCCGCGTCATACACGAAGGCCCACTCGTCCAGGCTCGTGGTATAATAGTCGCCGAAGCGGTCCTTCACGCCCTTCTCATAGCTCCGGGGAACGACCAGTTCCTTGGGGGAGAGGGAGCCCATGAGCGTACCGATATAGTCCAGCGACCCCTGCGCCACCTGGAACTGTCCCGTGGACACGTCCAGGAAGGCGGCGCCGCACTGGTCGCGCTCGAATGCAAGGCCGCAGAGATAGTTGTTCTCCTTGATTTCCAGCATGTTCTCGCCGAAGGAGATGCCCGGCGTGACGATTTCCGTCACCCCGCGCTTGACGAGCTTCTTCGCGAACTTCGGGTCCTCCAGCTGGTCGCAGATGGCCACCTTGAAGCCGGCCCGGACCAGTTTCGTGAGATAGTTTTCGATGGCGTGGTGCGGGAAGCCGGCCATGGGGATGGGCCCCTTGTCGCCGTTGCCCTTCTTCGTCTGCACGAGCCCCAGCACCCGGGACGCCGTCACGGCATCGTCCGAGTAAGTCTCGTAGAAGTCTCCCACGCGGTACAGCAGCAGCGCCTCGGGGTGCTGGGCCTTCACCTCGAAGAACTGTTTGATCAGGGGAGTATCTTCCGCCATCTTCGCCATCGCCGGTCTTTATCTCGTGTCTTGCAAAGTTACAAAAATCTAGAGAATCAAATTCGTCAAAAACACGACCACGATGCCCACGGGCGCGACGAAGCGGATCAAGAACCAGACGGTGTTGAAAACCGCCGCGTTGACCTTGAGCGTGCCGCCGTTGGTGAATTCCTCATAGACATCCGGACGGGACATCTTCCATCCGACAAACAGGGTGAAGAGCAGGCCGCCGGCAGGGAGAAGCCAGTCGGAACAAAGCTTGTCCAGGAAATCGAAGATGCTGTTACCCAGGAGCTTGACTCCGGACAGGGGGCCGAAGGAAAGGCTGCATAGCACGCCGACTGTCCAGGCAAAGGCTGTGATGACGAACACCGCCGCAGGCCGGCGCATGCCCTTTTCCTCCGTCAGGTAGGCCACGCCCACCTCCATCATCGAGATGGCCGAAGTGAGGGCCGCCACCAGGATCGTCACGAAGAAGATCATGGCGATGACGGCGCTGAGCCAGGGAACATTCGCTCCCATCTTGTTGAAAATGAAGGGCAGCGTATCGAAGACCAGGCCGGGACCGGCGCCGGGGGCGATGCCCGCGGCGAACACGGCCGGCATCACGGCGAAGCCCGCGATGATGGCGAACAGCAGGTCCGAAACCGCCGTGCCGATACCCGCGGCGAAGATGTTCTCGTCCTTCCGCATATAGGACGCATAGGTAAGGATGGTGCCTACGCCCAGCGACAGCGAGAAGAAGGCCTGGCCCAGGGCGGCCGCGACCGCGTGCGCATCGACCTTGGAAAAATCGGGTTTGACGAGATACGCCACCCCCTCGGAGGCGCCCGGAAGCGAGACGGAATAGATGGCGAGTGCGACGATCAGGACGAACAGGACCGGCATCGTGACCTTGGTAAAGCCCTCGATGCCCTTCTTTACGCCCGCGAGGACGATGCCTGCGACCAGGAGCATGAAAATGGTATGGACCGCGATGGGAACGCCCGTGGAGGAGATGAAGGCGCCGAAAAAGCCTTGGATCTGCTCCGGGGGCGTGTTCGTAAAGTCCAGACAGACCGCCTTATAGAGATATTCCACGGACCATCCGCCCACGACGCTGTAATAGCTCAGGATGATGATCGGGGCAAAGACCGTCAGCAGGCCCAGCCATTTCCAGGGGGTGCCCGGCGCCAGTTTCTCCATCGCTCCGAAGGTGCCCTGGCGGCTGCGGCGGCCGATGATGGTTTCCGCAAAGAAGATGGGGAGCACCAGGATGAGGCTGGCCAGGGCATACAGGATGATGAACGCGGCGCCGCCGTGCTCCCCCACCATATAGGGGAAACGCCAGATGTTGCCCAGGCCCACGGCGCTGCCGGCCATGGCCATCACGACCGCGAAGCGGCTGCCGAAGTTCTCGCGCGGGGTCATAGCAGGGTGGAAAGGATGAGGACGGCGACGCCCACGGGCGCGACGAAGCGGATCAGGAACCAGAAATACTTGAACAGACGGACATTGCGGGGCTTGGTCCCGCCGTTCGTGAGTTCATCGAAGACATCGGCCCGGGTCAGCTTCCATCCCACGAAGAGGACGACCAGCAGGCCGCCGACCGTCAGGAGGACATTGGAAGCGAACGTGTCGAACAGGTCGAAAATACTCATGCCGAACAGTTTCACCTTCGCGAGCGGGCCGAAGGACAGGCTGCACAGCACGCCGAGCGCGCCGGTGACGACAAACAGGAGCACGCAGGCCCATCCGCGTTTGAAACCCCGCTCCTCCGTCAGATACGCCACGCCCACCTCAATCAGGGAGACGGACGACGTGAGAGCGGCGAAAAGGATCGTCACAAAGAACAGGATGGCGGCGATGGAACTCACCCAGGGCATCTTCAGGCCCATTTCCGCAAAGATGTACGGGATGGTGTCGAAGATCAGGCCCGGCCCGCTGCCCGGCTCGATGCCGGCGGCGAACACGGCCGGCATGATCGCGACGCCCGCCAGGATGGCGAACAGCAGGTCGGAAACGGCCGTGCCGACACCGGACGCCATCAGGTTCTCCTGCTTGCTCACATAGGAGGAATAGGTGATGATGATGCCCATGCCCAGCGACAGCGAGAAGAACGACTGCCCCAGGGCGTCCAGGCAGGACTGGAGCGTAAGTTTCGAAAAATCAGGCTTGAACAGGTAGGCCACGCCCTTCTGCGCGCCCGGAAGGGTGAGCGAATAGACGGCGATCAGCACCACCAGCACGAACAGGACGGGCAGGCAGATCTTGCTGAATTTCTCGATGCCGGACTTCACGCCCAGCGCCACGATCGCGACCGTCACCCCCAGGAAGGCCAGATGGCAGGCCAGCGGCGCCCAGGTGCGGGAGATGAACCGTTCGAACGAGCCGCTCACGGTGTCCGGGCCCAGGCGGACGAAGTCCAGCCGGAAGGCCTGGATGAGATATTCCAGCGACCAGCCGCCCACCACGCTGTAGTAGGAGACGATCCAGAGGGGGGTGAACACCATCAAAAAGCCCAGATAGGGCCACGCGGTCCCCTTTCCCAGTTCGATGAACGCGCCGCGGCAGTTCGCCCTGCTCCGTCGGCCGACGACCGACTCGGCGAAGAAGATGGGCAGGGAAATGATGAGCGTGCAGAGGACGTAGATGATCACGAAGGCGGCGCC
>Ga0310690_10006328_pt1 | contig 15592 bp, 13 predicted proteins | sample AusTroGonzalo_MG_2_FD_207661 | JGI IMG/M metagenome (GOLD analysis project Ga0310690, IMG submission 207661) | Bovine rumen microbial communities from tropical cattle in Woodstock, Queensland, Australia - Gonzalo_04 (v2) (version 2) | ecosystem: Host-associated > Mammals > Digestive system >... | reverse complement strand
GCTGTCAATAAGCAACTGGAATAGTGAGAAACGGCGGATAGTTGCAAGATTCTCATCGGAAACGCTGATACTGCGTGTTCCTGATTCGTTGGCCTGAATGTTATACATAATAATTAGGTTTATTTGTCAGTAAGATAGGTCAGTATGGATCTCATTATGCGGTCGCGCTCCTTCTCTGATTCCACGCTTTCAAACGGGAATCCCAGAGTTATTGTTGCGCTGTTGCGGTCCTTGTATCCTACACCTGCCGGAAGTGAGCTCTCAGAGTAGGTGAAAAGGATCGATGCGCCACGTCCTACGGGGGTCAGTACATCGGGCTTGGTTACGCCGTAGCCGTACCTGTCGGCGGTGCGCTTGATCTCGGCTCTGCTGCGCATTCCGCGGATCTGGTTTGCGGTACTTGAAGGAAGCGGTCCTTCCCAGCGGTAGTGGAGTACATCGGCCGTAAAGGCTTCATCCTTGAGGTCCGATATCATATCGGCCCCCACATATGATCCGCTTGTTATCAGCTTGCCGCCTCTCTGCAGGTACCGGCGTATCTCATTCTGCAGCGGCTGGGGGAATGTGGAGTAGTCCTTATGGCATATGGTGTCCTGTGCGGAACGTTTCTGAAGTCCCATGATAAGGTCAACCACACGGTAGTCAGAGAGCGATATTATGCCGTCCTGAACTGCTTCACGGCTGCATGATATGAATGACCATCCGGCCTGTGCTATTGAACGGCCGTGAATGGCGGGGTAGTCAAAGGTGTTGCCGGCCAGCAGTGCTCCGTTGAGGGTCTCGTCTCCGATACCCAGTGAGACCTCCTCCTCGGAATCTATGGAGTCAAGCGTGAATATCTGCTGTGCGCCGCCCAGGATGGGTGAGAGCATATACTGTACGCCGGGATCGGACAGTATGTCAAATCCCTGTGTGCTGTCGGTCTGAACAGTCTCGGGGCCGCTCAGGCGCTGGAATCCGTTCACTACCAGAACCGTGCCCTTGCTCTCTGATGCCATGTATGCAGCCAGTGTCTCTGAAGGCATGCTCTCGCCGCCCTCGTTTATGGCGGTAACCTTGAAGCGGTACAGGCGGTCGGGCTTGGGGGCGAACTGACATGAGTTGGTGCGCATGTAAGTGCCGCCGTCAAAGCCGTTGTCATCAACTGCTGTATAGAGAATGTATCCTCCCGGTGTGGCGGTGGGCTCTAGGGTATCCTGAACCGCCTGCCATGAGAGTGACAGCATAGCACCGTTTGACTTGATGGTGAAATGGTCCACGGGCAGGGGCTGCACTACATAGGGGCGGTCATGCATGAAGTTCACATACCTCAGGATTGACTTGTAGATGGAGCGTGATGCCGTAAACCTGAAGTTGGGGTTCAAGGCCAGGCATACGTCACGGAAGTTCTGGTGCGAGAGCAGTTCCAGAAGCATGGAGAGCACCTGCGGCTCACGGCTCTCGCAGTAGTTCTTGTCCCAGATACCGCGGTAAATCCATTCACGGCCGATAGCCGGTTCCAGGTCACGGCGCAGTCCGGTGAGTACCATGTCGGTAAGGTCGCGGCTTACGTCACGGGTGTGACCGTCACCCAGCAGACCGTTATTGAAATCAGTGGTGCAGATGCCCAGCGATCCGTAAAGGGTGTCGCCGTAGGTGTATCCGGCATCGGTGTGCAGTGCAAAGTAGAGTTCCAGCGGAACACCAAGACCGGGATTGGCCTTATTGAATATTGATCCGCCCGACAGCCAGTTGGAGACGTAGGGACGGGTCCAGATATCCTCGCGGTATTCATCGTCACCCTGATACTTGCTGTAAACGCTGTCAGGGGCACCTGCAAACCTGGTGTAGTAGCGTGCACCCATATTGTAGCGCGGTGCGGTGATCTCCAGATTGTGGCTGACCTCAGTATGTGTACCGCCGCCGAAACGTACGGCATCGGCATTGACCGTTCCGTTCATCTCGCTGCTGTTGTCAAGGCTCACCATACCCTGCGGACTCTGGCCCTTCTTGAAATGGAAAGTACCCAGATATACCCAGGTTCCGCCGCCCATCTGCTGGTTGACGCGGAATGTGGTTGAGCCGCCCGTATGGAATACTATGTAACGGGCATCGTCCACGCTTGAGGAGTCTGACTGATAGGTTACGTAAACGGCATAATCACCGTCCTCAGGTATCTCCGGAATCCAGAATGCGGTTGACATGGGTATGCCCGGACCGTTTCCTGCTTTTGCAAAGCGTGTCTTGACCTGCAGGCTGTCAGGCAGTATGCGGATTGAATCGGCCGAATAACCTCCTGCAGTATATTCGGTCCATACCCCGTCCTCGCGGTATCCGTTGCGGCCGCTCTTTACTGTCACGCTGTTGGGCTGCCAGTCACGCTCGCGTGCCGTATAGACCACAGCACCGGCGTTTTCAAGCATTGGTATTATGTAGGGGTAGGCGAATGACTGTGTAAGCAGGTCCTCACGGGTGCAGTACAGAGGCGGACGCTGCCACTCCCACAGGCTGTCCTCATTGTCATAGTAGAGGCCGTGGCTGGGGGTGACTGCCATATGTATGTTTGTGAGTCCTTTCTTGGGAGTATAGATGCGGCTCTCATTGTTCACCCAGGGCTTGCCGTCATAGTAAACCTCATTCCAGAGGTTCTTCTGGCTGATGGTGTTCCTGGCCCAGTTGGGGATGAGCCGCTCAATGGTCTTTCCGCCTGTGTGTATGCCTATGCTCCAGCGGCGTATGTCCTGCGGCAGGTCACGGCGCAGTCCGGCATAGATGGAATCGATAAGTTCCTGGCGGAAGAGCTGATAACTGAAGTTCTGGTTCAGGTAGATGTCCAGACGGCGGCCGTTTCGGCTTATGTCCGTATGCTCGATCTTGAGAGTCTTAAGGTCAAATTCTCCCTGGTACTGTTCAAAGTGTTCCCTTACTTTGGAGCGTATGGTAGCATTGTCCGTCTGTGCACTGAGAGTACTGGCGGACAAAATGACGGCAAGTGCCGCCACGAAGGACCGCACACGCCGGGACATACCGTAAAGGGGTTACTTTTTGAGTTTGGTCAGCTTGTCGATGACCTTGGTTATCTCTCCCTGGAAATCCTTGACAAGAGCGCGGTAGTATCCCTTGGCGTTACCCGGCTCTGTATGGCTGATGCGGGTAATGAATTCGTTGTCAATACGGAGAAGGTCAACAATCAGCTTCTCGGCTTCTTTCTGGTTGGTGCCGGGAACCAGCTCCTTATATATGAGACACTCGGTGAAAATGTCACCAATTACATAACTGATGTCTCTCTTGAGATCTCTGCGACTTGCCATAGTGATTGTATTTATGGGTTGTTGTGAATAACACAAAGATAAAACAAACGGCCTGCATCTGCAAGCCGTTTGATGTTTATTTTTCCACTTAAGCGGGGATGATGAAATTGATTGCCTGGGGTATCACTTCTATGTGGAAGTCTGTGCCTGCAAGCATCTCTCCGTCCAGGCAGAGCTCAATCTCTTTATCAGAGTGAACATCAACCGTTTTGGACTGACGGTAAACGAAATGTCTGCTTGCCTTGGGATCATCCAGGTGATTACCTGCGGTGTAGATGGGCAGCAGGCCCAGGAATCCTGCAAGGGTAGTGGTCTTGCAGTAACCTACCTCCATAAGTCCGTCATCATTCTTGGCACGGGGTGAGCAGAAGAACTCGCCGCCTACGTGGTTGTTGTTGCCAAGTGTGCAAAGCAGCATGCGCTTGCCCTCATTCAGGAGTTCGCCATCGGCCTTAACCTGAATGCTGTTGAACCTGCCGCAGAAAATGGCCTTGACAATACCCCAGCGATAGGGGTTCTTGTTGCCGCGGCGGCTGAGTTTGTTTGCGGTCGATGCCACTACGGAGTCAAAACCGAAGTTGCATACGTTTATTGAATAATGGTCCTCTCCGACCTTAAGGATGTCAATCTTGTGGGCAGTACCCTTAACAAGCTTCTCAATGTCGAGGAAATCCTTTCCCTCGTAGTACTTGATGAAATCGTTACCGCTTCCGTAGGCCAGAACTGCAAGTGACTTGTTCTTGGCGCCTACCATTCCGGTCGATACCTCATTGATGGTTCCGTCACCGCCGCATGCCACGAAACAGGTCTCCTGCTCAGGATTTTTCTTGCAGTAGTCGCGTACAAAGTCAATGGCTGTCTTCTGAGCGGTTGTAAGATAAATTTCAAAGTCAATAGGTTCCGGAAGGTTCTCAATACCCTTTTTAATGATATCAGCGTTACCTGCTTTTCCGGGTTCGTTGTTGATGATGAAACAATAATGCATCTTGTTTTTGGTATGGTTTGGTAAAAAAGTCGGGCAAAGATAATAAGATTATATTAAAATTTGTAAAATCTCTTACCTTTTCATATCTTAGCACGAACAATAGATACGCTTTGTATGAAAAAAGTTACGATTGCAGTGATCATTATGCTTTGTGCAGGTATTAATGCACAGGCTATTAAGCCGTTGTTGACAGACGGCTATGACAAATACAATAACAGTTTCAAACTTGACCTGGTTTCAGTAGGTTACATGTCTCCCCAGATAGTCTGGGAACATTACACCAACACCCGTTTCTCATACGGTGTCTCCATGCAGGCTCATTTCATGAACCGAAGCACCTTCGTAAGATCACTTAATGACGGTGATCCCGTTCCTACAACCGTGAAATTGGACGGAATTGTGTATGACCTCAGCTGGCAGGGACACCCGTTGAACTGGTATGCGGATATTACAAAGGACGGTGGTACATATGAAGTCAAATGGGACCGCAAGTACGTGGGTGTCATGATTTGCCCGGAGGGACGTTTTTATATGGGCCGCAAGCCTCACAGAGGATTCTACTTTGTTGCAAGGACCGATGTGGGTCTGTTCCGTGAACAGTTCCTGGTTTCAGTATCCACATTGTCAAAGGAGTATATGAGCAGTCTTTCCGATTCGCAGAAGGAGACCGATGAAGCCTATCTGAAACATCAGAAAGACCCCTGGCATCTTGGAAACATAGAGCAGGGTGAGACTTTCCTTGCAGCCGGAGCCGGCATCGGATTAGGTTTCCAGGGCTGGTTCAAGAAGAATTCTCACTGGGGCTTTGATTTGAACTGCTTTGCAAAAAATGACTGGAAGTTCTCAAAGGATGACAATACCTGGGAGTGGTTCCTTGGTCCGGGCTTCTGGGGAGATGCCAATATGTCCATTATATACCGCTTCTAATAAACAACCAAATATTTGCAAGGGTGCGCAATTTTGACGAAATTTGCGCACCCTTACTATTTAGAAGAGGTATTTAAAACAACATACTATACACATGAGTACAAAAAGCGCATTACAGATTGCACGCGCCGCTTATCAGCCCAAACTTCCCCAGGCTCTCCGCGGTGCTTTGAAGGCTGTCGAGGGTGAGCCCACACAGTCAGTAGCTGATCAGGAAGAGGTTAAGAAGCTCTTCCCCAACACTTACGGCATGCCGTACCTCAAGTTCGAGCCGGCCGAAGGTGCTGTTGCCAAGAAATCACTGAACGCAGGTGTTATCCTGTCAGGTGGTCAGGCTCCCGGCGGACACAACGTTATTGCCGGTCTGTTTGACGGTCTCAAGAAGCTTAACCCCGCTAACAAGCTTTACGGTTTCATCCTGGGCCCCGGCGGTCTGGTTGACCACAACTATATGGAGCTCACAGCCGATATCATCGACGAGTACCGCAACACCGGCGGTTTCGACATCATCGGCTCAGGTCGTACAAAGCTTGAGAAGAAGGATCAGTTTGACAAGGGTCTGGAGATCCTGAAGGCTCTTGACATCAAGGCTCTGGTTATCATCGGCGGTGATGATTCAAACACCAACGCTTGCGTACTTGCTGAGTACTACAAGGCAATCGGCGCCGGCGTACAGGTTATCGGCTGCCCCAAGACCATTGACGGTGACCTTAAGAACTCAGAGATTGAGACCTCATTCGGTTTCGATACCGCTACCAAGGTTTACTCAGAGATTATCGGTAACATTGAGCGTGACTGCAACTCAGCACGTAAGTACTGGCACTTCATCAAGCTGATGGGCCGTTCAGCCAGCCATGTTACTCTGGAGTGCGCTCTGCAGACCCAGCCTAACGTAACCCTTATCGGTGAGGAGGTTGAGGCTAAGAACCAGACTCTTGATGACATTGTAACATATATCGCTCAGGTTGTTGCTGACCGTGCAGCACGCGGTCTCAACTTCGGTACCGTTCTGGTTCCCGAGGGCCTGATCGAGTTCATCCCCGCTATCAAGAAGCTTATTGCTGAGCTGAATGACGTTCTGGCTGCAAACCAGGCTGAATTCGATATGATCCAGCGCGACAAGAAGATTCAGTACATTGTAAGCAAGCTGTCCAAGGACAACGCTGCTATCTTCAAGAGCCTGCCTGAGAGCGTAAGCCGTCAGTTGGCTCTGGAGCGTGACCCGCACGGAAACGTACAGGTATCTCTGATTGAGACCGAGCAGCTTCTGGCCGATATGGTTGGAACCAAGCTTGATGAGTGGAAGAAGGAGGGCAAGTATCTTGGCAAGTATGCTACCCAGCATCACTTCTGCGGATACGAGGGCCGTTGCGCCGCTCCGTCAAACTTTGACGCTGACTACTGCTACAGCCTTGGTTACAACGCATCAATGCTGATCGCTGCCGGTAAGACCGGTTACATGTCATCAATCAAGAACACTGTAGCTCCCGCTGACCAGTGGATTGCCGGTGGTATTCCTATCACCATGATGATGAACATGGAGAAGCGTAACGGTGAGATGAAACCCGTTATCCGCAAGGCTCTGGTTGAGCTCAACGGCGCTCCCTTCAAGGAGTTCGTTAAGCACCGCGCTGAGTGGGCCCGCGAGACCTGCTTTGTATATCCCGGTCCTATCCAGTACTTTGGTCCGACCGAGGTTTGCGACCAGCCTACCAAGACTCTGCAGCTCGAGCATAAATAAGCATTTAGCATGGCCGCCACCAAAGGCACCAAAAAAAAGAAAAGGGTTTCCGTTCCTAAAAAGAAAGGACGGAAGCCCTTTTATATGTTGCCTGACTGGCTGCACTGGCTTGTAACAGGAGCGCTTATAGTTGTTATATCCATAGGCGCATACTTCCTGTTCCTTCGTCCCTATTTCTATCGTCTGCGTCCTTGCCAGGGCTCCAGGGAGTATGGCGTATGCCTGCCTTCAGGATACCTGTGCTACGGAATAGACGTGTCGCATCATCAGGGACGGATAGACTGGGAGAGGGTGGCCCGTTCATCGGCCGAGAACGGTTATCCCATCAGGTTCGCCATCATGAAGGCAACCGAGAGCAATACCTTCACAGATCCCGACTACATTGACAATATAGCAAGGGCTCGCAAGGCAGGCTTTGTCTGCGGCGTGTACCATTTCTATGATCCCTCCACATCGCCCGAGAAACAGGCACAGCATTATATTAATACGGTGAGCCTTCAGGCGGGCGATTTTGTACCGGTAGTTGATGTGGAGCGCTCCGGACGTTCATCGGACTTGCGTAAGGACCTGCTCGTCTATCTTAAGACTCTTGAAAAACACTACGGCGTAAAGCCTATCATCTATGCATCGGCCAAATTCCGTCGCCGCCATCTGAACACCTCGGAATTTGACGCTTACCCCTTCTGGGTAGCACACTATTATGTGGCACGTCCCGCCACTGATAAACGTTGGCAGATATGGCAGTTCACTGACCACGCCACAGTAGAAGGCATCCGTGAATACACTGATTTCAATGTATTCCGCGGCAAAGAGGCCGATTTCAACTCCCTGCGCATAAAGTAAAATATAGGGATTTTCCCCTTTACAATTAGGGAATTTCCGCGTACCGGGTATTATTACCGTATTATTTTTGCATTGGAAAGAAACCAATAAAACATACGGTTATGAAAAAGTCAGTATTGTTTATGGCATTGATGGCAGTCACAATGACAGCCGGTGCGCAGAGGAATGACTTGTATTCAACCGGTAGATCAAACACCGGAAAGTCTTCAGGTACGACAGCGTCACAAGTTACAACCGTGACCCGTACTCCTTCATATGTAGAGCCCGCAGCTCCTGTTCAGCAGGAGGTTGTTCCGGCTGCTACAGTAACCAGCACTCCCAAGATCATAGTAGACCGTGATCCCGATGAGTATAACCGCCGTTATACCTACGGAACCAGTCAGATCCAGTATGAGGACGGAACTTATCTGGACGATGTACCTACCATATATATACATGACACTATATATGTAAGTACACGTGAGGTCAGTGACGGTTCTTATATCGAGGGTTACAAGGACGCCATTGATGATTACGATCTGACACGTCGTCTGTACCGTTTCCGTCGCGTAGGACGCCCGTACTACTCACTGTATGACGATATCCTCTGGGATATTCTCTACTGGGATTATTATTGGGATACCGATTACTGGTACTTCTCACACTCATACTACTACGATCCCTGGTTCTACGATCCCTGGTATTATGATCCCTGGTATTACGGTCCGTATTACTACAGCTCATACTACTATTATCGTCCCGGTCACTACTATTCATATCATTACTATCCGGCACCCGCTCCCGTCAGCAGAGTTGATACTTACAGACCTAACCGCAGAATCAATGACGGTGGATGGGACAGGAATCTTAGCCGCAGTACTACAGCCAGCCGTACAGCTTCATTCGGTTCAAATTCAAGCCGCAGCGTAACACGTACGTCTAATAATATAGCTTCAAGGTCAGCAGGCACCGCTTCAAATGAAGGTCGTAGCGCAACAGGATCAACTGCCAGCCGCAGTGTATCAGCAGGCTCAACTTCAAGTCGCAGTGTTTCAGCAGGCTCAACTTCAAGCCGCAGTGTAGCAAGTTCAGGCAGCAGCTCAAGTCGCAGTGTAGCAAGTTCAGGCAGCAGCTCAACCCGCAGCGTTTCAAGCAGCAGCTCAAACCGCAGCGTTTCACAGCAGTCTAACAGCTCATCTGTAAAGAGTGTGGCTCCTGCAACATCAAGCCGCTCAAGCTCGACCAGCAGTTCAACCCGCAGCGTAAGCAGCAACTCAGCAAACCGCTCAACTCAGTCCGGTTCAACATATGACCGTCCGAGCAGCACCAGCAGTTCAAGTGTAAGCTCTTCACGCAGCACAGGCAGCAGTTCAAGCGTATCACGCAGTACAGGCAGCAGCTCAAGCCGTAGCGTATCAAGCGGTAGTTCAAACTCATCACGCAGTGTAAGCAGCAGCAGTTCAAACAGCAGCCGCAGTTCATCATCCAGCGCCAACACAAGCCGCAGTACTGTGACCCGCTCAAGTTCTTCAAGCAGCTCCAGCAGTCGTAGCGTAAGCAGCTCGAGTTCATCACGAAGCGCAAGTTCTAGCTCAAGCTCAGGCGGTTTCAGCTCCGGATCAAGCTCCAGCAGTTCACGCAGTGTAGGCAGCAGCTCAGGAGGTGGCGTTTCACGAGGCGCATCAGCTGGATCTTCCAGAAGATAAGAAGGTAATTGAATCATCTGACTCAAAAGAGATTATTATACCCTAACAGTAAATCCTTTAAAACTTAACAATATGAAAACCAATAAGTTAACAATATCAGCAATTGCATTGACAATGACTCTTGCAGTAAGCGCTCAGACATCATTTGATGCAGCCAAGCTGTATGAAGAGGAACTTAACGGAACAGCCCGTTACGTGGCAATGGGTGGTGCAATGGGAGCACTTGGAAGTGATATCTCGGTTATCAGCCATAACCCGGCAGGTATAGGCACATACCGCAAGAGCGATATTAACTTCTCTATGTCAGTGTTCGGTACACAGGTTACTACTGATCCGCTTGCAACAAAGACAAATCCCTTATCCATTAACGGAATTACATATTATTCCCACAATACAAAATCTGATGTGAATCTGGGATTTGACAACTTCTCGGCAGTATTCTCCGGAAGTGATGCAGGTAATACCTATATGAACTTCGGCATTTCTTACCGCAAGCTGCAGAATATGGACCGTCATCAGGATTATTATGACTCATTTTTAGATGCTGATGGATATGAGGTTTGGCGTAACTATGAGGATAATCAGCGCAACAAGATTCATTCATTTGATTTCAATATGTCCTGCAACTTGTCAGATAAACTCTATCTGGGTTGGACTTTAGGAATCCTTGCAGCTGATACATGGTCAGAAGGTAGTTTCTACGACTATTATGACAAGACTGCCCATCCCCAATTCCCCGAAGGACTGGACTTTACGTGTGCAGATAGGATGAATCAGTCAGAAGGATCGGGATGGAATATGTCATTCGGTACCATTATCCGTCCGATACCCGCACTGCGCTTAGGAGCAGCCATTAAGACTCCCACATATTATCGCCAAAGATTGGAGTATGCAGACTATCTGTATGCAGTTCAGGGTACACAAATAAGAGTACTTGACGGCAATATCGTGAAATACTCGGTTGATGATGTCAGAAACGGTGTCGAGATTGAAGGTGATCCAAATAAATACACAGATTATGTAGAGTACAAGTTCACATCTCCCTGGTCTCTTGATCTGAGTGCAGGTCTCACATTCGGCTCCGGTATTATAAATTGTGCTATAGGTGCTGAGTATGAGAAACATTTCACACAGCGTTCTTCTCTTACAATCGGCAATACAAGGCTTGACAGTCAGGGAGCAATAGACTATCAGGACTTCCAGGTTCTGAAGGTTGGTACCGAGCTGAATATCGGCAATCTCTCAATCAGAGGAGGTTATAACTACAGAGAATCAATCTTTTCTCCGACATACAATTGGGATGAATGTCCTTATCTGTTCGATACCGATTTCAACGGTTGGGGATATGATGATAACGGAGATCTGGTAATGGGTCGTACAGACTTTCAGGTGGACCGTCTGGGTAAAACAAGGTACATTACCTGTGGTTTAGGATATTGCTCAGCTCCGGATAGAGACGGAACCCAGTTCTACATTGATCTGGCATACGTTCACGGAATTAGAGGCAGTTTGTTCAATGTTCACGAGTATGACGAGGATATCCCTGTTGACGTAAACTTCAATTACAATACCAACAAAGTATTGTTCACACTGGGTTGGAACTTCTAAGACTTCATATTTGGTTTGACTTTGAGATAATTAATTTAGGATTGATTCCGGCGGGTCTTGCAGACTAGCCGGAATTTTTTTTTCTCAAAACTTACCAAGAATACGGTCCATTACCCAGTTGGTGGGAGTGGCGCTGATGCCGTCACAGGTGCAGACGCCCTTGCCGTTGAGATGATCCACGACAGCCTGTACCAGCGGGAACTGTACGTGCTCGGGATTGGGAATGTCAAACTCATGACGTCCCTCGCTGTCATGCAGGGCAATGGGCTGGAAGGTGAATATGGAGAAACAGATCATGCCCTTGTCACCGATCAGTTCGATGCGGTCCTCCTTGGCGGATTCATCGGCCACAAAACACCATGAACCGGAACCTACCAGGCCGTTCTCAAACTTGAAGCAGGCGCTGACTGTATCCTCGGCCTGATAGAGACCTGCGCGGTTGCTGCAGAGTCCGTATGCGTCGATTATGCAGCCGCAGAGCTCCTGGACCATATCTATCTGATGGGGTGCCAGATCATAGAAATAACCGCCTCCTGAGATGTCGGGGATGACGCGCCAGGGCAGGTTGGTGCTGTTGTAGTCCAACTCCTTGGGCGGCTGGGCAAAACGTATCTGTACGTTTATGAGTTTGCCTATCTGAGGGATGAGTTCCTTGACTTTCAGGAAGTAGGGCAGATAGCGGCGGTAATATGCTACGAAACAGGGAACTCCGGTTTCACGTGATACGCGGTTGATGCGCATGCATTCGTCATAGCTCTGGGCCATAGGCTTCTCGATATAGACCGGTTTGCCGGCTTTCATGGCCATGACTGCGTATGTGGCGTGTGATGAGGGCGGGGTGGCTATGTATATGGCATCGACGTTTGGATCATCAATGACATCCATTGCATCGGTATACCACTTCTTTATGTTGTGCCTCTGGGCATATGAACTGGCTTTGGCCTTGTCACGGCTCATTACGGCCTCAATTGCGGAACCTTCGGCCTTGGCGAATGCGGGACCGCTCTTGCGTTCGGTCACCTCACCGCATCCTATAAAACCCCATCGAATCATATTTGGAAAAAGCTATCTGAATCAATCGTAGAAAGTCCAGCTAAGGCCGAACTTGACCATACCCGGATTGGCGGGATAACCGGGAACTATGAATGAATCCCGGTTGTTCATGAGTCCGTCATTGAAATGATAATACATTACGTAGAAACGGACACCGCGAAGCATGCAGTTTACATATCCGGAGAGCAGGGGATAACCGCCTACCTCCTGGGCGCATGCGTCATTCTGCAGGTGGTATGAACCTACTGCAGGGCAATAACCGGGAGCCTGGTATCTGGTAAAGTAGAGTGCGTTGACACCCACTTCCATATGAAGTCTCTTGTAGTATATGAACTTGAAATAGAGATCCGAGAAGATGTTCAGGTCAGGCAGCGGAATTATTTTCTTGTGGCCCGATAACTGATATGTCACATGGTTGTCCCAGTGCAGGGGACCCAGCTTGAAGTTCTGCTGGAGTGTGGCGCTCAGTACCTGAATGGATCCGTCAAACTGCGCTGCCTTTATTGAGTAGGAGGGCTGTGTAATGCCGTCAAGGTTTACATATGCACCTCCGTCATTCTTCAGATAGACATAATTGGCTATGTTCTCTACGTCAAGCTGCAGTCTGGTGTCGGTCAGGTCCAGATCGACAAAACCTCCAAAGTGAGTGCGGAACTCCTTCTTGAAATCCCCGTCCCACCAGGCGTAAGTGGAGTGCAGGTTTGACAGATAGAAAGGTGATTCCTTGGCCGACATATCAGCGTATGCGCCTATCTTGGCTTCACGGCCGAATATGGGGTATTTGAGTTCCATCTCACCCGACAGTTCAAAGTCACCAAGACTGGTGCCCAACAGGACGGTCTGAATGCCGGCTCTGAAGGTCAGGTTGTCACCCTGTGCCTTTTCCAGCTGGCCTCCCACTATGAAGTCTCCTTCATTGTAACGGTGCATGTATTCGCCTGAGCCTGCAATGGTATCGGGCATCACAAAACTGCGAAATTCATAACGGGCAAATGCCGACAGTCCTGCAATGGCCCATTTGGTCGAGCCCTCAAGCAGTGACAGTGACAGGGTGTTGGATACATAGAAGTTCTTCATCAGATCCAGAGAGTCATTCGTGAGGTATCTCTTGGAATAGAATCCGGCAGGTATCTGATAGTAGATGTATCTGCGCTGAAGCTGACCTATCTCCATAGTGTGGGCCGCCTTTCCAAACTCAGCTACACGGGTGAATGTGTAGACCGTATCACCGATACTGTCCGTACGGTGGGTGATCCTTCTTATTGTGAGTTCCTGGTTGAAGAGTCCCTGAGTACGTTTGATGTTGTTCCAGTTATCATACATACGGAACGGAATATCCTCAGGCGAATACTGCTTACGTCCTTCGGCCATCTCCTCGGGGCGGCGGATATAACGGGTGTCCTGAATACCTCCGTTCTCGGCCACCTTTATGTTGTCCTTGTTGACGGTGGCGTACATCTGATATATGTCGCCGCGGTAGTATGTGTAGAGTCTGGCGTCGAACATGGATGTGGACTGGTTGGTGTAGCGTCCGCGTCCAAGCTGGTAATCCAGATCAAAGCCTATGCCTGATTTCTTACTGAAATTGGCTGCGAAATAGCCCTTGATATGCTCCTCACCGGTACGTTTGTTGCCGCCCTTGTAATAATCGATGCTTACATGGGGTGTCTTGGCATCGGTGAAACGGAAATCGGCCGCATCCTTTATCCAGTAGTCATAGGGGGCGTCAAAGATGAAATCCTTGGGCTGCTCGCGCTCAAACCAGAGTCGTGAGAGACGGGGGGATCCCATGTTGCCCAGATGGCTGTAGGTTCCGAACATACCCTCGGTAAGGTGTACGTTATGGAACGAATGGTGCAGGGTATCGGGCTCGATTATTTCGGTAAGACCTGTGTTGGTGTTGATCCGGAACTGATAATAGTCATGTGATACGGTTCTCTCAATTACAGTGGAGTCCTTGTCGGGGTCCATATTCATGAAGCCGTCCATGGTCTCGCCGTTGAATCCGTCCTGATTCTGCGAAAGGGTGCTCTGGGCACCGGCAAAACAGGGCAGGAGCAACAATGCTGCAACTCCTAAAACTGCTTTGAACTGTATCCTGCTGATCATCTTACGGGATGAGTCTAAGTATGTACTCGGCAATCTTTATAAGCAGAGATATGCCGCATGCGATGTAAAAGGGAAGTGCGCCGATGGCACCGCTGAACTGAAGTATAAACAGGACTGTAGTTACAGCCGCTCCTGCAAGAAACAGGGTGTTAAGGGCGTAACGAACCTTCTCTGTCCCGCCGGAATTGGCGTCACGGTGCTTGCGGACACCGCTTCGGCGGATCTTTCCGGTAATATCATAAGCAGCACGGCGGTCCATATCGGACAACACCGTGTATGCCTCAACTATACTTGAGTAAAGGGGAGTTCCCTCGGGGTTCTGTGCTATCAGACGCTCGTATGCGCTTTTTATCTCAGCATCCGATGCCGACTCGTCAACTCCTAAGACTGTATATAGTTCCTTGTTGGATGCCATCACATTGAGAGGTTGCCTGATACTGTATCAGTAGCCCTCTGGAACAGCATGTCCTTGAGGTCAATGGTCTTGATACGGAACTTTCCGGTGCTTTTGAGGAACTTGGTGCCCTTGCGGTTGTAAGCCTCCTTGTCGGTGATCCAGTCCTCGGCAGTGAAAGCCTTGCCGCCGCCTTCACGTCCCTCCTCATAGCGGTACTTGATGTCAGTCATGGTCATGGTGAACTCTCCGTTCTTGACCGCAACTGAGAAGTTATATGAGATTTTTGATTCATCAGCCACGAAACCGGTGCTTTTGAATACAATCATCTGATCTACATGGAAGATGAAACGACGTGTCTTGGAATCTTCATTAAGGATGCGTCCTGCCTGTGCGTAGGGCTGTGCGAATCGGCCTTTAGCCCAGTTCATGAGTATCTCATAACAGATATCTTCACTCATGTTGTCTGGTATCTTGACAGTCTGGGTAAAATAGACATCGCCGTTCTCATCCTGAGGAACTGCACCTTTGCCATATTTGGGATCCAACTCATTTCCTCCTCTTGCTGCTGCAAACAGAGTAAGGAGCAGACCTACTATAGTCAGTAATGCTTTTTTCATAAGAGTACCTTATTTAATATACGACACAAAAGTAGACATTTTTACCGACATAGGAGTGCAGGTTTCCCGATTATTGGAATATGTCCCTTTAATTAACACAGAAGTATCGCTTAGGAGCGTTACAGGGCCGTTTTTTGGTGATTTTACCCATTGTATAGAAAAATTTGACATTTTTTTTAAAAAAAGATGGCCTAATCTTTGCGACAATTAGAATTAGTATTATTTTTGCGTCAGTATGGATTAACCAATTAATCATTTCAATAACAAACAACTATGGAGAAAATTTTGAAACAGGCTGCTGAGCTTTATGCAGCATTTGCAAAGGACGCTAACGCAC
>Ga0310690_10006327_pt1 | contig 15594 bp, 14 predicted proteins | sample AusTroGonzalo_MG_2_FD_207661 | JGI IMG/M metagenome (GOLD analysis project Ga0310690, IMG submission 207661) | Bovine rumen microbial communities from tropical cattle in Woodstock, Queensland, Australia - Gonzalo_04 (v2) (version 2) | ecosystem: Host-associated > Mammals > Digestive system >... | reverse complement strand
GCTTCATGGAAGATCATGGTCTCCAGCGTTGCAGGCGGCCTCCTTGTTGGTTGGCTTGGCCAGATTGCCGGTGCATCGGCAGTTCCCTGCTACTACCAGCTTGTCATGGGCGGCTTCCTCTTCGGTACCGTCTTCATGGCAACAGACCCTGTTACCGCCGCACAGACGGAAACCGGCAAATGGATTTACGGTTTCCTGGTGGGCGCCCTGGCAGTGGTGGTCCGCTTCTGGAACCCCGGCTACATGGAGGGCATGATGCTGGCCATACTTCTCATGAACACGTTTGCTCCGCTCATCGACCACTGCGTTGTCACAACGCACATGAACCGCAGGGCAAAGAAAGCTCTCAAAGCATAAACAGGAAGCGCCATGAATACAAACAGTAACGTATATACCATTATCTACACCACGGTAATCGTGGTTGTAGTAGCAGCGCTCCTCGCCTTTGTATCCCAGTCCCTCAAGGACCGCCAGGATGCAAATGAGAAGGCGGAAACCATCTCCCAGATGCTTACCGCCGCACAGTACGGCACCAAGGCGGAACTCGACCAGCTTTCCAACAGCCAGAAACTGGACAAATACGCGGAGGAAATAGAAAAAGCCATCATTATAGACCTTGAAGGCAACGTTGTAAAGGAACTTGAAGGTATAGATGTTTATAACCCCAAGCTTCTCAAACGCCAGAACTACAACATAAAGGGCGGCGCCAACGCAACAGGTGAGCCGGAGCTCCCGGTATTCATCTTCCGCAACGGACGCACGGTGGTTCCAATTTACGGAGCCGGCCTCTGGGGTCCCATCTGGGGATACATCTCCTTCGAACCGGACAAGGCCACCATGGCAGGTGCCTACTTTGACCATGAGTCCGAGACCGCCGGCCTGGGCGCCAAGATCAAGGACGATCCCGCCTTCCAGGCCAAGTTCGTGGGCATAACCGCCAAGTTTGCCGATGCCAACGTGGTTGACCTGGCCAAGGGCGGAGAGATTGACGCCATCTCCGGCGCCACCATGACCTCCAAGGGTCTGGATGCCGCCATCGACACCTGGCTAGGGGCTTACGCCAAGTATTTCTTAAACGCAGAGGAGGAATAAGCCATGAACGCAAAACTCAAAGAAACAATCCTCAACCCCATTTTCAAGGGCAATCCCATTACCGTCCTGGTGCTGGGTATATGCTCTTCCCTGGCGGTTACAGTTACGCTCAAGGGTGCCCTGGTGATGACGCTTTCCGTCATCGTTGTATGCGGCATCTCAAGCCTTATCCTCTCGCTTCTGCGCAACACCATCCCCGGCCGTGTGCGTATCATAGTACAGCTGGTGGTGGTAGCAATGATGGTTATCCTGGTGGACCAGGTTCTCAAGAGCTTTGAAGCCACCTACGCCATCGACAAACAGCTCAGCGTCTATATCGGCCTCATCATCACAAACTGCATCGTTATGGGCCGCATCGAGGCTTTCGCACTTGGAAACAAGCCCTGGCCCAGTTTCCTTGACGGCGTTGCCAACGGTGCAGGTTATGGCCTCATCCTCATCATCGTAGCCTTCTTCCGCGAGCTCCTTGGCAGCGGAACCCTCTTCGGGATAGACATCCTGAACCGCTTCGGCTACGTTCCCAACAACCTGGTGATCCTGCCGCCCTTCGCCCTCATCCTCCTTGGATGCATAGTATGGGTGCAGCGCAGCATCCAGAAAGACCTTCAGGAAAAGTAAAACACACGCCCTATGGAATCTTTAAGCTTATTTGTCAGGTCCATCTTCGTGGACAACATGATATTCGCATACTTCCTGGGAATGTGTTCTTTCCTGGCAGTATCCAAGAATGTCAAAACGGCCGCAGGCCTTGGCCTGGCCGTAATCTTCGTCCTTCTGGTCACTCTCCCCATCAACTACCTGCTCAACACCTATGTGCTGGCTCCTGACGCCCTCATAGAAGGTGTGGACCTGAGTTTCCTCAGCTTCATCGTCTTCATTGCCGTCATAGCCGCAATAGTCCAGATAGTGGAAATGCTGGTGGAGAAATTCTCACCGGAGCTCTACTCATCGCTGGGTATCTTCCTGCCGCTGATTGCAGTTAACTGCGCCATCCTCGGCGGCAGCCTGTTCATGCAGCAGAAAGACTTCGTGAACATTGGCCAGGCAACGGTTTACTCGCTTGGTTCCGGCCTTGGCTGGTTCCTTGCCATCGTATCCCTTGCCGCCATCCGTGAAAAGCTGTCCTACTCCAACGTTCCCCCGGCACTCAAGGGCCTGGGCATCACATTCATCACCGTTGGTCTCATGGGCATAGCCTTCATGACTTTCATGGGAATAGCATTGTAGGAGGGCAGGAATATGGGTAATACAATTATCGCTTCAATAGCAGTCATAGTAGTTGTGACTCTTATTCTGGTAGCCCTGCTGCTTGTCATCAAGTCCGCAGTCACCCCCTCCGGCACCGTCAAGATCAATATCAACGACGGTACCAAGGAGCTGGAGGTAACCCCGGGTGGAGATGTCATGCACACCCTGGCCGATCATGGGATCTTCCTCCCCTCTGCCTGCGGCGGCAAGGCCAACTGCGGCCAGTGCAAGCTCCAGGTGCTGGAGGGCGGCGGAACCATCCTCCCCACGGAAACCGGCTTCTTCTCACGTAAACAGATCAAGGAAGGCTGGCGTCTGGGATGTCAGGTCAAGGTTAAGGACAACATCCAGATTGCTGTCCCGGAAAGTGCCCTCAGCGTCAAGAAACTGGAGTGCGAGGTCATTTCCAACGAGAACGTTGCAACCTTCATCAAGGAATTTACCGTCCGTCTCCCTGAAGGGGAACACATAGACTTCAAGTCCGGCGAGTACATCCAGATAGACATCCCGGAGTACGAGGCCGACTTCTCCGATATGGGCGTTGCCGATATCTACAAGGGCGATTGGGACAAATACGGAATCACCGGCCTCAAGTTCAAGAACACGGAGCCCACGATCCGCGCCTATTCCATGGCCTCGTATCCCGCAGAGAAGGACCTTATCAAACTGAACGTGCGTATTGCCACGCCTCCGTTTGACAAGACCCAGCCCCGCGGAGTGTTCAAGTTCGTGCCCGGCGTTCCTCCCGGAATTGCCTCCACGTACGTCTTCTCACGCAAGCCCGGTGACAAGGTCATGATCAGCGGCCCTTACGGAGAGTTCCTCCTCCCCAAGGACGATCCTGATTCCCAGGAATACGTCTTTGTTGGCGGCGGCGCCGGCATGGCACCTCTCCGCAGCCACATCATGCATTTGTTCAAGACGCTAAAGACCAAGAAGCAGGTACACTTCTTCTATGGTGCCCGCGCCCTGGTGGAAGCCTTCTACCTGGAAGATTTTGCGGAGATCGAAAAGGAATTCCCCAACTTCCACTTCCATCTTGCCCTTGACCGTCCGGATCCGGCAGCAGATGCCGCAGGCGTCAAGTACACTCCCGGTTTTGTTCATAACGTAATGAACGAAACCTACCTCAAGGACCACGAGGCTCCGGAGGACATCAAGTACTTCATGTGCGGCCCGCCCATGATGACAAAGTGTGTCTGTGACCTTCTGGACAGCCTTGGCGTAGCACCGGAGAGCATCCTCTTCGACAACTTCGGAGGCTAATAGACAAGGGCAGACTTGTCCACCCTCCAGCTGTCCCCGGACAGCCCGTCACCGCTCGGGCGCACTACCACAGACTGAATGGTATTGCGCCCGATGCCGTATTCATCCTCTTCCCCAAGATAAAAGCGGTAAATAAGGTATTCCCCCGCTTTTGTACGGCACTCGGGGCTGCTGTAAACGGACCTTATCTCAACAAAGGAAGACGGATTTTCTCCTGAAAGGTTTTCCAGAAGGTAAAGACGCACAGCATCTCCCCGGTCAAGCGGATACAGCGCCGTACCGCTTAGAGAAAAGCCATTTGAGAAGAACTGTACTGCTTTTCCCGGAGTGAAAAGACTTGCCGACATTGGACAGTTGCCGATACGTATTTCTTTCACGGAAAGCTTGACATCGGGATTCAGCCCGCTTTTGTCAAGACGCACGTCAACCGCGCCCATGAGCCTTTCCAGCCTGATGTTTACAACAGGCCCGGCGGCAACGTCATGGAGCACCGCAGCCATAGGAATCCCGTGGGAATACTCGTCAGGATATGCAAGATAGTGCCTGTATTTAAGTGCCTGGTCAAGAGAAAGGCTGCCCAGCGCATATCCAAGGTTCGCAGCGGCAAGGATGGTGAAAGGCTGCCCGGACATCAGCACTGTCTTGTGGACAACTTCTTCCGCCTTTTCCCTCTCAGGCACATAGATACTTTCCTCAAGAATTCCAAAAGCGTTGTATATCAGAATATTGTAATCAGAAATAAGCACCGGGTCAGGATCTGATGATTTCAGGAATAGTGGTTTACAAGACAGACAGAGTAAGGTATCCTCATTCATATTAAGGAAATCCGTATTCCCGGTGCAGGATAATATAGCCAAAGCGGCCAGCAGACTAATACGTCTCATCACGATCTTCGTTTTCATACCATGGGACTGTGGAGTATTCAACAGTATATGTTCCAGGCCGGGCAGGACAGTCAGGGCTGTCCGTTCCCATCCGGTGCAGAGTAATATCCAAATCATAGGACATCCCGCCGCGCGGCAAAGGTATATCTATGGGATAGTAGCAGTGCACATCCCCGACCGTCCCCTCCAGAACAAGCCTCGTAGGCGGACCGGAAGCCGGATTCGGGTAGCAGTACAGGCTTTTTGAAGGATATATTCTCTGCGGGCCGATATCCCCCGCTCCCTCAGTGAAGACAAATTGCATATCACTTGTAGGGAAACCGTAATTGAGCCATGAAACCGGGCGTCCGCCTACTGCGGCCAATGGGCAGGATTCAGAAGGGGCGTTAATTAAAAAGAGGTTGTCATTATGAAAGTACCGTTCAGAGTAAGAGTGCCCACTGAAGTCGCAGGAGACGGACCTCACCCGGATAGAACAAAGCAATGGCTCAAGTATCAGTTCAAAGTGTCTGGAGGCGCCCTCACCTACATGTGCAAGACCGTATGTAAACGGATGCTCCGGAGAGTCTTTTTCAAGTGAAAAGATCTCTTTCTGGATATCCTGCAGCCTGGAGACCGATGCTCTGCTATACAAGTCTCCATGAATGGCAGGGAGAGCCGCAACAATCTTCTCGCCTGGTCCCGACAGGACAAATGCGCTCCCGCCCTCCATTATTATCTGCTGGTAAGAATCCAGCCGGTAAGGATTCCTGGCGTCGAAGAAAAACACATCCAGCGCCTGGGCGCCAGCTGGCCTGCTGCTCCTTATATATACAGAACTCTCTTCCGTCTGCATTGCCGTACACGAAGCAAAAAAGGCCGGAATCTGCATGAAGGCAGTAGACGCCACAGACAAGCGGCACGCGAAACGCGACAGAATTGTTGATGTGATAAAGTTAGCGGTAGAAATCCGGCCTGTTTTTTTGCTTCGAATCATGGCTTTTCAAACACTTTGTTCTGCTGCAAAACTAACAGTGAACGCCCGAAAGACCATGAATCGTAAAAAAAAATGTGCGGTATCACAGTTTTTTTCTCGATTTTGCGTCTTTTTTAATGCTTTTTTACGGAAAAAAATATTTTTCTTACGATTTGCTCACCGCACAATTATATGGGAAATTTGACCAAATTTCTTAAATTTGTAAACTTTACATAAGTATTTTATGTACGGAGGCAAGTTACATATCTGTATCTGCGGCGGCGGCTCACTTGGGCACGTATGCGCTGCCGTCATTGCATCCAGAAGTAACGCCCGCGTCAGCATCCTTTCCGGCCACCCTCAGAACTGGAGCAGCAGGGTAGAGGCTATTGATCCGGATAACATGTCTTACTCCGGTCCCCTTCTGAAAGTTTCCTCTAACCCGGAAGAAGTGGCAACAGGCCAGGATATTATCCTTCTCTGCGTTCCCGGATACCTTATTGAGAAAACCCTTCTGGACATTAAGCCGTACATTGGCAAGGCTGCTGTCGGCACAGTTGTTTCCAGCACCGGCTTCTTCTTCTTTGCCCACAGGATTCTGGGTCAAGATGCAAAACTTTTCGGTTTCCAGCGCGTTCCCTACATAGCCCGCGTAAAGGAATACGGTAAATCGGCCAACCTTCTGGGCTACAAAGGCAGCCTCCTTGCAGCGGTGGAAAACGTCCCGGACAAGGAAGCTTTCCGCGCCTGCCTTCAGGATCTTTTCCTTACCCCCGTGGTTTTGGCCGATGATTATTACCAGGTGTCCCTCACAAACTCCAACCCCATCCTGCACACCGGGCGCCTCTATTCCATGTTCAAGGGTAAGGAAACCCAGGTTTTCCCAAAAAACATCCTCTTTTACGAGGAATGGACGGACGCCGCTTCAGAGACTCTAATCTGCATGGACCGGGAGTTCTTCCAGCTTCTGGACAAGCTTGGAGTAAGCGGCATCCCCACCCTTCTGGACTATTACGACAGCACAGACGCTGCAAGCCTCACCCGCAAGCTCTCCTCAATTCCGGCCTTCAAGGGCATTACTAGCCCCATGAAGGAGGTCCCCGGAGGCTGGGTTGCAGACTTCCGCAGCCGCTATTTCACAGAAGATTTCCCCTACGGGCTCCGGTGGATCAAGGAGCTCGCAAAACAAAACAATATAAACACACCGGTCATAGACAAGGTTTATGACTGGGGAATGAACTTATTATGACTTACACAGCAGAAAAAGCAATCATCCTGGCAGCGGGCTTTGGCTCCCGCATGGTTCCGGTAACGCTTGACACGCCCAAACCTCTTGTCAAGGTAAACGGCAAACGCATAATCGACACTCTCCTTGATGCCCTCCTGGAGGCAGGAATAGACGATATTACCATTGTCCGCGGATACAAGGCGGAGCAGTTTGACCAGCTCCTTGAGAAGTACCCCGGCCTCAAATTCATAGACAATCCCCTATTCGATAAGACAAACAGCATCTCTTCCGCATATGCGGCTCTGGACATCCTGGAAGGCGGCTGCTACATCTGCGAAGCGGATCTTCTGATTGCCAATCCGGAGGTCATCCGCAGGTATCACGCTTCGTCGGACTACCTTGGTTCCTTCGCCCGTGAGACTGAAGACTGGTGCCTCCGTGAAGTTGACGGCTACGCCACTGACTACAAGCAAGGCGGCACGGAATGCTTCAACTGCTACGGCATTTCTTTCTGGACTCCGGAAGACTGCGACAAGCTCCGCGAAGACATTGAGGATGTCTGGAACAGCGAAGGCGGCAAGGACGTCTTCTATGAGTTCGTTCCTCTGGTGCTCCGCAAGGATAATTACCAGGTCAAGATCCACGAATGCCAGAAGGCCGATGTGGTTGAAATAGACTCCTTCCAGGAGCTTATAGCCATAGATCCAACTTACAAGCATTACAAGAAATGAAGGTATACAAGGGTAATATCCTCACTGTTGACGCGCAGGACAACGTAAAGAAGTACCTGGTGGAAGACGCAGGAAAGATTGTCTTCACCGGGGACGTCCTCCCGGATCAGTACGCCGGCGCTGAACTGGTGGACCTTGGCAGCAAGGCCCTGATTCCCGCCTTCGTGGACACCCACCAGCATTTTGCCTCTTTTGCCATATTCAATTCCGGCCTCAACGTCATGGAAGCGGAGTCCAATGAGGAAATCGCCGCCGCAGTAGCCGATTTCTACCGAAAAAGCGGTAATGCAAAAACCCTCATCGCCTTTGGAGCCTCCCCCTACTCGGTAAAGGAGCGCCGCCTCATCAGCCGTGAGGAGCTGGACAAAGTCTGCCCGGACAAGGAGATAATGGTTGTCAAGTACGATGGCCACGCCTGCATCGTCAACAGCAGGCTCCTCCGCAAGATTGACAAGCAGGTCCGTAACCTCCGCGGTTACCATCCGGACACCGGGGAGATGAACCAGGAGGCCTTCTTCAAGGTATCGGACTACATCACCGGCAGCCTGAGCATTGTGGATCTCTTCTCAAAGATGCAGCAGGCAGCGGACTGGGAAGCCGCCCAGGGCATCGGGTCTGTCCACACCGTGAGTGGCGTGGGCTTCATCGCCAACCTGGACATCACCACGGAGAAGCTATTTGCCAAATCGCTGAAAAACGGATTTCAGTTAAGGGTTTTCCCCCAGTCCATGAAAGTCAGCGTGGCCACAGCCCGCAAACTCCCGCGCATAGGCGGCTGCTTCCAGTGCGCCCTTGACGGCTGCTTCGGCAGCATGGACGCCGCAATGAATGAGCCCTACACGGACGGCACCTCCGGAGTCCTATACTACTCAGATGAGAAGGTGACCGCCTTCTGCAAGGAAGCCAACCGCGCCGGCCTCCAGATTGAGATGCACGCCATTGGGGACAAAGCCTTTGACCAGGCCACCCGCTGCCTCAAAGCCGCCCTGGACGATTTCCCTCGCAGCGACCATCGTCACGGAATAATCCACGACTGCCTCCCCACCCCGGAGGGCCTAAAGATTTGTGCCGATTACAACATCACCATGCCCGTCCAGAGCGCCTTCATCAATTGGAAGCAGGAGCCGGACCAGTACCTTGAAAGCATAATGGGCAAGGAGCGCACCGCCGCCCTCAACCCCATCAAGACCTTCGTGGATAACGGAATCGTCGTGGGCCTGGGGTCCGATGCCCCCTGCACCAGCCCCAGCCCCATCGCCTGGATAGACCGCTGCGTCAACAACCCCAACAAGAGCCAGCGTGTAAGCATCCAGCAGGCCCTCCGCATGGCCACCTGGAACGGCTACTACATTGCCTTCGACGAGGCGGAGCACGGCTCCCTGGAACCCGGCAAGGTTGCCGACATGGTAATCCTCAGCGCCAACCCGTACGAGATTCAGGCAAAGGATATCAAGAACCTCAGGGTTGAGCAGCTCCTCCTTCAGGGAAAACCTTACCAGAGCGCACAGGAAGGCGTTTTCAAAGCCGCTGTGCGCGGAATGTTCTCCAAAAACAAGTTCTAGTCCATGACCAAAGTCCGTCACGCAGTAATCCTGGCAGCCGGAGCGGCAACGCGCTTCGTCCCCCTTTCGCTGGAACAGCCAAAGGGCCTTTACACCGTGAACGGACAGCCCCTCATAGACCGCCAGATAGAGCAGTTGCAGGAGGCTGGCGTCAAGGACATCACCGTTGTGCTTGGCTACAAGAAGGAAATGTTCGCCTACCTGGCCCCCAAGTACGGCGTCCGCCTCATAGACAACCCGGAGTACAATACCAAGAACAACATCTGCAGCCTCCTCTGCGCCCGGGATTACCTTGAGGACGCATACATCTGCTCCAGTGACGATTATTTCACGGAGAACCCTTTCAAGGCCGACGAGCCATATTCCTTCTACGCCGGAGAGGAGGTTGACTTTGCCTCCAAGGAAATGTTCGTCACCACTGCCGATGACGGCCGCATAATCCGCATGGACAAGGGGCGCAAGCGCGGAAAGATTCTCCTTGGCCACTCCTTCTGGACGGAGGAATTCGCCCGCAGGTTTATCCAGATTGCCCTTTTCGACACCATCGGCAAGTACAACCAGTCCTACTGGGAGTGGATGGTGAGGGACTACCTGGCCGTGCTTCCGCCCTTCTACTTCCGGCAGTACCCGGGAGGCGTCATATACGAGTTTGACTACTTTGAAGAGCTCCGCCGGTTTGACCAGAACTACGTTGCGCACGCCCGCAGCCGAATCATCGACAACATCAAGAGCGTATTCAAGTGCGAGGACGCCGATGTCACGGACTTCCGCAAGATTTCAGAGGGCCTTACCAACATCTCATTCATCTTCAAGATCCACGGCAAGGACTACATCTACCGTCACCCGGGAGACGGCACGGAGAAGATAATCGACCGCTCCCATGAGCGCACCTGCCTGGAAAAGGCAAAAGAGCTGGGCATAGACCCTACCTATATTTACATGGACGTGGACGAGGGCTGGAAAATCAGCTCCTACGTTCCCGCGTTCCGGGAGCCGGATTATGCCTCTGAGGATGATACACGCCGGATTCTGGAGGTGCTCCGCCGCCTGCACTCCTCCCCTGTCAAGGTGGATTGGGGCCTTCGCCCGTGGGAAGACTCCCTGGAGATAGAGAAACTGCTCAAGGAAAAGGCTCCGGACTGCTTCCAGCCGTACGAGGAGCTCAAGGAGCGCATCGGCGCAATGTACAGGGAAACAATCGGGGACGGTGTGGAAAAGTGCTTCTGCCACGCGGATACCTACAAGCACAACTGGATGCTCAGGCCGGACGGCGGAATTGTCCTCATCGACTGGGAATATGCCGGATACTCGGACCCCGGCATCGATGTTGGCTACTACATTGTGGACGCGATGTACGACAAGGCACGCGCCAAGGCCGTAATCCGGGAATACCTCCTGGAGGACTGGACCCCCGCGCAGGAAAAGCACTACCTTATTTATACTGCTCTCATTGCATGGTACTGGTTTGTATGGGCGCTGTACAGGGAATCCTGCGGCGCGGCAATGGGAGAAAGCCTTGGAAACTGGCTTGAAATGGCAAAATACTACGCATGGCACGCATAGCATTCATAAACAGATGGCTCCGTGAAGGAGGTGTGGTGGAAATAACTATCCGCATGGCCCGCTATTGCAAGGCCAATGCGCCTGACCTTGAGATATTTGTATTCTCAAGCCATATCTACCGGGACCAGCTTCCGGCCGACATTGACGATATCCTCACCATTGTGGAAACCGAGGACTATCCCTCCGCCATCAAGGAACACGGAATAGATATCATCGTCCAGAATTCCAAACTTGAAAAGAACATAGACGATATCCTGGCCACAGGCGTAAAAGTAGTTTACGCGGATCACGGAGAGCCCTTCCACGAGCGCTATGCCATAATGGACCGCCGTAAGGGCGGGCGTAAACGTGTTTTAATAAAACGCATTTTCTGGGAGCTCTTCCTCAAAAGGTCATACACCAAGGGCGGAAAAGCCATGAGACTGGCTATCAAGCGCACTACAAAGGCGTACCGCAAGTGTGACGCCTTCGTATGTCTCTGCGAGCCCTATCGCCAGACATATCTGAAAAAGATTCCCGGGGCATCTGAGGAAAAGATTTTCGCCATAGAGAACCCGGTGCAGCCTGTTAATGATCCTACCCTGGATAAAGAAAAGAGCATCCTCTACTGCGGCCGCCTGTCAGACTACGACAAGAAACCGGACCGGATTATCCGTATCTGGGCACTGGCACAGGGCCTTTTGCCCGATTACCGCCTGGACATAGTGGGCGACGGGTATGAGCGCCGGCGCATGGAAAAACTGGCCATTAAACTAGGCCTGGAGCGCTACTCTTTCCATGGCCACCACAACGACGTCTCCACTTTCTACCGCAAGGCCGATGTCCTCTGCCTTGTGTCTGAGACCGAAGGCTGGGGCCTCTGCCTCACGGACGCCCAGGCCCATGGAACCATCCCAATATCATTTGCAACGTCCGACGGCGTCCGGCTTGTCCTTTCTGGCGGAGCCGGTTTCACCGTGCCTCAGGGAGACCTTGAGGCCTTTGCCAGCGAACTGGTAAACGTCTGCCGCCTGCCAGAGGAAGATAAAAAAGAAATACGCCTCCGCTGCATCCACAAGATCGAGGAAGCCGCGCAGGCGCCTACTCTCCAGAAATGGGAGAAGATGTTCAGGACTCTTCTCTGAAGTCCTCCAGGTGGACAAGGATCTTGTCCAGATCCGGAAGGCTGTTCCAGTCGCCGTATAGTCTCGTAAGATACGCATCGTAAGCCACAGGGACGGGGAATTCCCGGCCTTCGAAACTCATGGGCACTGTTTCCGCAACCCATTCCGGTTTGTACAGATGCTTGTAGAACGGGCAGCCTGGAAGGATTCTGAGATACTCCTTGCTGCGGAAGGGCTTGAACAGGAAGCGGCACAATGCGACATTGAATCGGAACCAGCCTTTCCAGAACTTTAACCTGAACGCGCCGTAAGGTGTTAAAACCTTGATCCTGTTGGCCAGTTTGTTAAGATACAGGTTGTGCATCTTGCAGCGCTGGGCAACCAGCTTGGGATAAGCCCTGTCAATAATGAAAATGTCCAGATAGACGCCGTTTACCCTGTAATGGCGCGGAAACCGCTCCTGCACCCAGGTGTGCTTGTCCCTGAATTTCGGGAAGATGTGCACATAATAGGGCTCGGTGTCCATGGTCTGCAGGAAAAGGTCGTCAGTTTCCTTGAAGGCCGCCTGGAACTTGTCCCAGTCCTCCTGGAGCATCATTACGTCTATGTCATCGTCCCAGGGGATGAATCCGCCATGGCGGGCCGCGCCGATGAGCGTGCCGCTGTCCAGCCAGTACTTGATGCCGTTGGCCTGGCAGAAGTCGTCAAACTTGCACAGAAGGTCAAAAAGGCGCATCTGAACAGTGCGCAGGCGGGAGCCGTCCGGGTTGAACCTCTCCCGGAGCTCTTTCTGTAATGCGGCGTCTATCATTTAAGTTTCAGTTTAAGCAATACCTGCCGATGCAGTTTAAGGGCGCAGTCACGCCTGAGTGGGAAGGCCTTGGCGGCCTCCTTCAGGTACGGTCTTTCGTCAAAAATGGTGGGGTCTTCAGTAAAGGCCACCCAGGTGCTTCGGAGGATGAAATCGGCGGTGAAATCGGCCACTGGTGAGTCCTCACGGCCTTTCCAGTACTCGTAAAGGTCCAGGAAATTACGGGCGCTCTGGCCGCGGCGGACGCTTGTCTTTACCCGCGAAGCAGAGTCCGGATTATCCCTCCTGTAAAGGTAAAGTGGCTCCGGAATCAGGACCAGGCTCTTTGCACCCGAAAGCAACTGGCAGCTGAGGACCATGTCCTCGTGCATGTTGTAGCGGGGGTAGAAGATTTCCTTTTCATACAGGCTGCGCTTCATGAGCTTGTTGCACATGAATCCATGTGAATGGAAGCGCACGATTTCGCAGGCGTACTTCTGAGGATCACGGTAGTCCTTGTCCTTGGAAATATGAGAACTGCCGTTTGCGCGGACTTTCTTAACGTAGTAGTGAATTACGTCCGCATCAGTCTCCATGGCCTTCCGGGCCAGTTTCTCCAGCGCTCCGGGAGCAAGCCAGTCGTCAGAGTCCACGTGCATGATATAGTCTCCGGTTGCCTTTTCAATCCCGGCCTTGCGGGCCTGGGGCAGACCGCGGTTTTCCTGATTCACGATTACGGCTTTGCGGGACGGAAAACCCTTCAGGACATCGGCCAGAACTTCCATGGAGCGGTCCGGTGTGCCGTCGTTCACAAAGATAAACTCGGTATCGGCCCAACCCTGGGAGAGCAGGCTGCGGGCACAGTCGGCAATGTAGGCCTCGACGCCGTAAATTGGAACTACAACCGAGATTCTCATACTATGTCCTGGAAGCGGTCCGGAATACGGACGATTATCTTAAGCCCGAACATTGCGGGCTTGTTAAGCGAATAAGGCGGACGCACAAGCGTCTGGCAGATGCGGGCGAATTTTGTCCATCGGCCAAAGTCACGGGCACGGAGGCTGGTCACCAGACGGATGGTCCTGGAGCGCTTCTGCATGTGTCTTCCCCAGCCCTGGGCAAGACGGTCCTTGTCCTGGAAACGGTCCTGCAGGCGCTTCATGTCAAAGTAGCCGAAGTGCAGAAGGTAAAGGTCCCTGGCAATGTGGAAGTTGTGCTTCTTGATTCTGTGGAAGCCGCTTCCCCAGGTGAGAGGCTCAGCCAGGATGGAAGGCTTGGTGTAGCGAGTTCCAAGCTGTGCGTAGTGCCTCTGCTGCAGGAAGGGTTTCTCAGAGGTAATGTCCTCTTCCTCCCCCAGTTTCTGGCCAAAATCAAGTCCCAGGGCCGATGCACTGCCCTTTATCTTGAGCTCGCTCAAGTACTCCGGCAGCGTTTTCCCAAGGGCGGGGTCCACAACCACAAACTCATCGGCATCAACGCCGATTACCAGGTCATAGCCCTCTTTCATAAGCCTGGCCGCGTGCCCGGACAGGAACTTAAGCCTCCCCTTTTCCGCCGATACCACCTGCGTGCCGATTTTCTCCACCGCCTGCGCGTGTGTTCCCTCGCAGAAATGGGCCACCTTCTGGTCCAGGCCGTCGTAGAAAATGTAGAGGTTCTCCTTACCCAGCTGGGCTCCGTAGTACTCCACCCATTTTTCAAGGTAGAAGTCGTCGTTACGGACCATTGTTATGGCTGCAATCTTTTTCATAGGTATTTGGCCGTAAATGTTTTACCATTTTTCTTCAGATCCTCTGGCGTGCCTGCAAAGACCACTTCTCCTCCCCTGTCTCCGGCGTCCGGGCCAAGGTCTATTATCCAGTCCGCGCTGCGTATCACGTCCAGGTTGTGCTCCACAACTATCACCGTGTGCCCCTTGCTGATGAGAACGTCAAAAGCCTTGAGGAGTTTCTCCACGTCGTAGAAATGGAGGCCGGTGGTGGGCTCGTCAAAGATGAACATGATACGCTCCTTCCGGGGACCGCCGTCACTCAGGGACAGGAAGTACGCAAGTTTGATGCGCTGGCTCTCACCGCCGCTCAGGGTGCTGGAACTCTGGCCAAGCTTGATGTAGCCAAGTCCCACGTCCACAAGCGGTTGCAGTTTGCGGGCAATGTCTTTTGCCAGATCTTCCTTCTGCGCCCCAAAGAACTCTATGGCCTGGTCCACGCTCATGTTCAGGATATCGTCCACGTTGAGGCCCTGGTAGCGAACTTCCAGGATTTCCGGCTTGAAGCGCTTTCCGCCGCAGGAGTCGCAGGCCATGGTAACGTCGGCCATGAATTGCATGCCGATTTTGACCACGCCGTCTCCCTGGCACTCCGGGCATCGGCCGCCCTCCTGGTTAAAGGAGAAGTAGCTGGGCGTGAAGCCGTTGATTCTGGCAAACTGCTGCTCAGCCAGGAGTTTGCGTATATCGTCATATACCTTCAGGTAAGTCACCGCATTGGAACGGGAACTCTTGCCGATGGGATTCTGGTCCACGTATTCCACGCGGCTTATACGGGACAAGTCCCCCTCCAGGCCCTTGAAAGTGCCGGGGAGGTCTCCCGTCTCGTTGATTCTGCGGTGCAGCGCGGGATACAAAATATCACCTACCAGTGATGACTTCCCGCTACCTGACACGCCACTGACAACCGTAAACGCATTCAGCGGGAACTGCACGTCAATGTCCTTCAGATTGTTCTGCATTGCCCCCTTTACCGTAATGGAATACCTCCATGGGTATTTTTCACGGACGTATGGTTTCCGGATACCATACAAGTATTGAAGCGTCAAGGACTTGTCTGTCATTCTGAGCGCCAGCGAAGAATCTTGTAAAGAGCCCTCAAAGACAATCTCCCCGCCGTTCACCCCGGCCCTTGGCCCAAGGTCAATGAGGAAATCCGCCGCCTTTATGATCTCCGGATCATGCTCCACAACCACAACGGTGTTACCAATGTCGCGAAGCCTCCGCAGCACGGCAATGAGCCTGTCCGTATCCCTTGGATGCAGGCCGATAGACGGTTCGTCCAGAATGTACAGGGACCCCACCAGGCTGCTTCCCAGCGCCGTCACCAGGTTCACCCTCTGGCTTTCGCCGCCACTCAGCGTATTCATGGTCCTGTCCAGCGTCAAATACCCCAGCCCCACA
>Ga0310690_10006325_pt1 | contig 15596 bp, 10 predicted proteins | sample AusTroGonzalo_MG_2_FD_207661 | JGI IMG/M metagenome (GOLD analysis project Ga0310690, IMG submission 207661) | Bovine rumen microbial communities from tropical cattle in Woodstock, Queensland, Australia - Gonzalo_04 (v2) (version 2) | ecosystem: Host-associated > Mammals > Digestive system >... | reverse complement strand
TCCCGAAGGACATGACCTTTCCGCCGCCGCCCGCCTGGGAACGGATCATCACAAACCAGATCACTGCCATGATACCGAGCATGATCAGGTACGGCAGGAAATCATACCACCAGGGAATAACGACAGGGGCACGGTATTCGACCGTAAAAGGAAGTTTATCCACCGTGATCTGGTCAATTGAAACGCCCTTTCCGTTGGCTTCGATCTGGCGGACTGTGTCGAGGAAATCCTCTCCGATGGTCGTCTCAAAGTCATAACCGCGTTCCGGAAAGTCCTCCTGCGGTACGACAGTGGTCTTGGTGACGCCGACGAGGGAATTGTTTCGGATGGCAACCCGGCCGACCTTGCCGTCCTTGATCATTTCCAGCAGCTTGGGATATTCGATCCTCCGGTTCACTGTCTGGTTCAGCCCGCCGTTCAGCAGGATGGCGACCAGCAGCAGCGTTGCCAGCAGGATGATATAACCGGTAATCCCTCTGGATGGTTTTCTATTCAAAAGAGCTACCTCCTAACAATTTCTTTATTCTTTCTCATAAACTCCGGGAGAAAGAACCCCGATATCCGGCAGGTTCCGGTAGACCTGGGCGTAATCAAGCCCGTACCCGACCACAAACGCATCCGGAATATCGAAGCACACATAGTCAACGACCAGATCCTTCACCTTGCGCCGTGCCGTCTTGTCGAGCAGCGTGGCGATCCGGATGGAAGCTGCGCCGCGGTGCAGCAGCATGCTCCTCAGATAGCTGAGCGTTACACCTGTATCGACGATGTCCTCCACGATGATAACGTCCTTGCCGAGGATATCATTGTCCAGATCCTTCAGCACCCGGACAACGCCGCTTGTTTTTGTGGCGTTACCGTAACTGGAGATTGCCATGAAGTCTGTCGTCAGGGGCAGGTCGATCTCCCGGATCAGATCTGAAAAGAAGATCGCGGCTCCTTTCAGGATACAGACCAGCACCGGCTCCTTTCCCGCATAATCACGGGTGATCTTTTCGCCGAGTTCCCTGACTTTTACGGCGATCTCTTCCTTCGTGACCAGGATCCTCTCGAGGTCCTGATAGATCTTAGCGTTCTGTTCCATATCGATTCCTTTCAAAAAAGTATCCAGCTGAAGAAACTCGAGGACGATTGGAAACCCTCGAATTCACTTCATCCATGGAATCTCCCCGTGCCAGGTCAGTCTGACGGGCTTTGCGGCGATATCCCATCCGGGAATATCCCCCGCTCCGACTCCGCATACCATCAGGACCTCGTCGCCTCTGCATAGCAGCGGTATCCGGTCCCGGAACGGCTCCGGGATCTTCCGGTCTGTCAGGTAATCCTGCAGTTTACGGCTTCCCTTGCTTCCGAACGGTCGGATCCTGTCGCCGGGTTTCCTTGTCCGGATCTGGCATCCCGCCGTGAACCCTGCCGGAACTTCCTGGGTTCGTTTTCCGTCCCCGGGGTTGCCCTCCGAAGGCGTTTCGGTCAGGCGGAATCCTTCAAAACAGGTATCCGGTCCGCTGACCTCCACAGGCGCCGGTGTCTCCCGCACCGGGCCGGTCAGATGGAGAAAACCGTTGCTTCTGCCTGCGTGATATCCGCCCGGCAGGTTGATCTTTCCCCGTTCTGACTTCAGCAGCTCTGTCAGCTGCCTGGTCTGGTCTGAGCTGAGTTCATGCTCATCCAGCTTTGGGCCGTTGGCTCGCCACCACATCCGTAGGATCCTGCTCCGGATCGCTTCCGGGGCGTTTTCCAGTTCATCCGTCCCGAGCAGGTCTCCTTTTGCTGCCGCCGCATACATCTCCCGTGCGGCATCCTGCAGCGCTCCGTTATCGTTTCGGATCAGTCCTCCGGCGGTACAGATATGCCTGACTGCTCCCGGTACGATCTCTTCCATCATTGGGATCAGTTCTATTCGGATCCGGTTTCTCAGGTAAGCCCTGTTTTGATTGCTGGAATCCTCCCTCCACGCGATCCCGTCATGCCGGAGCGCATCACGGATCTCATCCCGGCTCAGTTCCAGCATCGGACGGAGGATACGGATCCCGTCTGTTTCCTGTTCCTCTGCCATGCATTGCAGGCCGTCCGCACCAGAACCCCGCAGGAGCCGCATCAGGAAGGTTTCCGCCTGGTCGTTCGCGTTGTGCGCCAGCACAAGGGTGTCCGCCCCTGTTTCATGAAACGCCTGGCGGAAAAATGCAAACCGCGCTTTCCGTGCGGCTGCTTCATCGCTGCGGCCTGAAAGATCGGCCCGGTAAACAAGGCATTCGATCCCGAGCCCGGAGCACAGATCCCGGACGAAGCATTCATCCTTATCTGATTCTGTGCTTCTCAGTCCGTGGTTCACATGGACTGCAGCTGCCCGGATCGTTCCCTTCCGGATCTCCGGCAGAAGCAACAACGTCAGCGCCACACTGTCCGCCCCGCCGGAAAGGCCGATCAGAAAGGATCTTCCCTCCGGCACGCGGATCCTGCTGCGCAGACTTTCAATCGAACTCTCCATCACTGCCCGGCCGAAGGAGCTCCGCAGATCGCGCAGGGCTTCAGCTTGCTGTATTTATCATTGGTCAGTTCAGAATACTTGAAGTGACCCTGCAGCGGCAGATACCGTTCATTGATCCGCTTACAGTTCTGATCCAGATGATAATACTCGCCGCCGCTCGGATTATAGTACAGGACGGTATCCGGATAGATCGCGGGCGTCTCGGTTGGTGACGGCGTTTCCGTGATAGAAGGATCAGGCGTATCTGCAGCTTCGTAGGTCTGCAGGCTCTGCGGATCTACATACCACTCATCACCCTCGTTGACCATGATGATGCTGAGCCGGTATTTAACGGGATCCTTTCCGTTGTTGCGGTCCATCGTGGAGACAACGGTCACCGTCCTGCTTGTGTCGTATTCCGTTCCGGACACGCTCTCCACGGCGTAGTCCTTCGGAGTCCGGTTAGCCATCAGGCCGAATAAAGCAGTTTTTGCATTCTCGACCTTGTTCTGCCAGCTTGGTGCGCAAAGTGTCAGCATATCGTCCTGGCGGTTCGCGCTCCAGTAATAGAAGAAGGTTTCCAGCCTGTCTGTCACGTTCGACGTTGTCTGTGGCTGAGGAGTAGGGGTTACAGGGTCAGGATCCGTGATTTCTCCAATGGCCGGTTCCGCTGTCCCTGGCGCAAATGCACCGGGAGCGGAAACCGCCGTCGGGTCCCCTCCTGATTGATCCGCAGGCTGCGTTACGCTTCCCTGCTTCGGAGATACAAATCCGATCACTGTAACGATCGCAAGCAGTGCAAACACGATCGTATAACAAATCGTTTTGTTTCTTGCTATCAGCGGTTTAATCCACAGCAGGACTGTTGTCGCGGCGGCAAGGATCAGGAATACCCACTTCAGGAATCCCATCGTAGGCACGAACATCCCCAGTGCAAAGAGGATCAGCAGGATCGCGCCGAGAACCAGCAGATCCGCATCCGACATCACAAACGGTTTGCGTCGGACCGGCACAGGCTGCGGTACATATCCCCCGCCGTTCAGCGGCACCTGGCCGCTTGTTTCCGGCGGCATGTTCACCGGAACCTGCTGTCCGCGGCCCATCTGGCCGTATGCATTGTAACCCTGTCCATATCCGACAGGCTGATATCCCTGCGTATTGTATGGCTGTTGGTAGGGCGTCTGGGGAATATAACTGGCCCCTGGCACCTGATTACCCGGATAGGAATATCCGATATTCCCCTGGCCGGCAGTCTGGGGATAACCGTTCCCCTGGGGATAGCCCGCCTGTCCCGGGTAACCCGCCTGTCCCTGGGCATAATTCTGCTGCGCATACGGATTCTGATAAGCGCCCTGATAAGGAACTGCCGGCGGCTGGCTGCCGGTATTCCGCGTTTGCTGGTATCCGTTCGGACCGCCCACGACCGGCTGGCTTCCCGTCACCTGGGGCGTCTGATACACGCGCTGGGTCGGTTGATAACCGGGCTGCTGGGACTGATAAACCTGCTGTTGGGGCTGATAAGCCTGTTGCTGCGGCTGCTGATAGCCCTGGAAGGCCCTTCCTCCCGGATAACTGCCCGCCGGGTAATCCGGCTGTACGCCGTATCCCTGTCCCTGAGCATTATTGTAATCGTTCTGATTCATGGATCCTTCCCTTTCTGCCTGATCCTGACATTCAGGAATCCGGCTGCGTGAATCATCATCGGAGCCCGATAATAATTCAATATAAAATTTTATCATTCTTAATGGAAGTTGTAAACTCTTTTTTCCGTAATTGACACCCGGATCGGGCCTATGATAATATAATGTAGTTTTTTTTGAAATGGAGGGGTTCCGGTTGGCTTCACGGACTCGTTCATCTCATCAGACAAAAACGGACATCATGATCGGCGCCATGTCGGTTGGTCTATATATTCTCCTCGGGCTTACTTTTTTTCTGTGCCTTTCGATCAACAATGTGTTCCTGCGGGTCATCAACCGTACCCTGGCTACCACCCTGCTGACCTTTACCGCCATGACCATCGCCATGCATGCTGTGTATGGCGGGTTTGACGTCGGTCGCAAAAAAAACAAACCCGTAATCTCCGCCCTGATCGGCAGCACCGTGGTAACTGACCTGGTAACCTACCTACAGCTCGAGATCATGAACGTTAACGAGAGCTATAATCAGCGTCTGATCCTCTTCGGGCCGGACTTGCTGTGCCTCCTCCTCTGTATCCTGCTTCAGATCCTGATTATCGTACTTTTTGTTCGCATCGGCAATCAGATTTATTTCAACTTTACCCCACCCCGCAGCTGCCTGGTCATCCTCGGCTCTCCTTCCCAGGAGGCGGATATGCGGCAGAAAATCGGACGCTATTATCTCCAGTGGCGGGTTGATGATGTTGTTCTCTATAATGTACCGGATCTTGACCGCCGGATAAAAAACGCGGATGTGATTTTCCTCGGAAATGTTCCCGAAGGTGCAAAGTTTGCCCTCCTGAAAATCTGCTACAATGATCGGAAGGACGTCATGTGCAAGGCACAGCTGGAGGATATCATGCTCTGTAACGCGCGTCCCGCCATCGTTGATGACGCCGCTTTCCTCGCCATGGAGTATAACAAGATCACCGTCTTCCAGCGTTGTATAAAGCGTTTCGGTGATATCGTCCTTTCTGTCCTGGCCCTCGTTCTCCTTTCCCCCCTTCTCCTGATTATCTCTGTCCTGATCAGGACAGAAGACGGCGGTCCTGCCATTTTCACCCAGCCTCGTGTGACAGCGGACGGTCGCACCTTTATCATCCGGAAATTCAGGACCATGGCTCCCAACAGCAGCCAGAACGATATCCAGGTTTCTGTTGCGGAGAATGACCCCCGGATCACAAGGATCGGTGCTTTCCTCCGCCGCTACCGTCTGGATGAGCTTCCCCAGTTCTATAATATCCTTGTCGGTGATATGTCCGTAGTCGGGCCACGGCCTGAGATGATGGCGAATGTTGCCCGGTATAAGAACAAGCTTCCGGCCTTCGTTTATCGCGAAAAGATGAAAGCAGGCCTGACCGGATATGCCCAGATAGAAGGGCGCTACAATACTTCTGCCGAGGATAAGCTGATGCTCGATATGATGTATATTGAGAGCTTCTCGATCTGGCTGGATGTAAAGCTGATTCTCCGAACATTTACTGTCCTCCTGAAACCGGATTCAACACAGGGGTTTCAGCGTTCGCCGGGCCAGACTGCCCGCCAGGCAGCTTTGAAGAAGGATGCAACACGTGGATTCCAGAAGTTCAGCACACAGGCACAGACAGTCATCCGGGAGGATCCTATCGTCCGCGGTTACCATAACATCAATATGCCGCCCGAAGCCCGTGAACAGGCGGCACGTCAGCAAGTCAGTCCGGTCCGGGGATATAAGTATACCCCGCCTCAGGATATGATTGCCCGGAGCACGAACGCTCAGGGCATCGAAAACGCTTCCGATATCAATCGGTGAATGGAGGAAAAAACAATGAACACAACCCTTCTGATCATGGCAGCAGGTCTGGGATCCCGGTATGGAGGCAATAAGCAGATCGACAGGATCGGTCCCAACGGCGAAATTCTGATGGAATATTCCATTCATGATGCGGTGGAAGCCGGCTTTGACAAGGTAGTCTTTGTGATCCGCAAAAGCATGGCCGATACTTTCCGTGAGATGATTGGTGACAAAATCGCAAAAAAAGTCGAAGTGGCTTACGCATTTCAGGAATATGATACCCTGCCCGATGGCTTTATCCCACCGGCTGACAGGGCGAAGCCCTATGGAACGGTCCATGCTGTCGTCTGTGCGAAAAACAAGATCCACGAGCCGTTTGCCGTCATTAATGCAGACGATTACTACGGCAAGGATGCATTCAAGGCGATGGCTGACTGCCTGCACCGTATCGCAAATGAAAAGAACAAAGCTTCCATGGTCGCTTATTATCTGAAGAACACCATCTCCAGGAACGGCCATGTGACTCGCGGTATCTGCACGAAGGATGAAACCGGCCATCTGGTCAAGGTTGTCGAAACCTATAGTATCCTGCCCTTCCCGGACGGCACGATCCGTGATATCCACGATGATCCCAACGGTGTCATCCTAGACCCCGACGCTCTGGTTTCCATGAACATGTGGGGCTTCACACCTTCCTTCTTCGACGCCGGGATCAAGTACCTTTCCGACTTCCTGAAAGATAATTCCGGCGATCCGCTGAAAAAGGAGTGCCTGCTTCCCGCCCTGGTCGACACGCTCATGCATACACAGGGGCTGCAGGTAGAAGTCCTCTCCACCAACGCCGTCTGGTTCGGCGTCACTTATAAGGAAGATAAGGAATACGTCGCCTCCGAACTCAAAAAGCTCCACGACAACGGCAGCTATCCTCCTGTACTTTGATTGAAGGGAGATTTCCAATGAAGATTTTACTGACCGGCGGAGCCGGCTTTATCGGTTCGCACACATGCGTGGAATTATGCAATGCAGGCCACGATCCCGTGATCGTCGATAACTATATCAACAGTTGTCCGGAAGCGATCCGCCGGATCGAGCAGATCGTCGGTCATCCTGTTCCCCATTACGAAGCCGACGTGGCTGATAAAGCTGCACTGGATCGCATCTTCTCCGAAAATGACTTCGACTGTGTGATCCATTTTGCGGGTCTGAAAGCTGTCGGCGAGAGCGTTGTCCAGCCGCTGCGCTATTACCGGAACAACCTGGATACCACGCTGACCCTCTGCGAAGTCATGCAGGCACACGGTGTCAAGCGGATCGTTTTCTCATCCTCTGCAACTGTCTACGGCAATCAGCCTGTCGTACCCTATCGGGAAGATATGGCTTCTGTCGGCTGTACCAATCCCTATGGCTGGACAAAGTTCATGATTGAAAAGATCCTGGAAGGCCAGGCTGCTGCCGATCCGGAATGGAGCGTTGTTCTCCTTCGTTATTTCAATCCGATCGGTGCCCATTCTTCCGGCCTGATCGGAGAGGATCCCTCCGGTATTCCGAACAACCTGATGCCCTATATCGCGAAAGTCGCCGTCGGTGAGCTGGAAAAACTGTCGGTTTTCGGCAATGATTATCCGACGCCGGACGGTACCGGTGTCCGGGATTATATCCATGTGGTCGATCTCGCCAGGGGACATGTTAAAGCCTGTGATTATGCGAAGGATCACCCCGGATCCGAAATCATCAACCTCGGCACCGGCCACGGGTATTCCGTCCTGGATCTGGTAAACACTTTCACACGCGTCAACAATGTCCCGGTCCCTTATGTAATCGCTCCGCGGCGCCCGGGGGACATCGCGGAGAATTACGCGGATCCTTCAAAAGCCAAAGAGCTTCTGGGGTGGGAAGCTGAGAAGAACCTCGAGGATATGTGCCGCGATACCTATCGTTTCCAGCACAACAATCCCAAAGGTTATCACGGATGATGATCCCCGATGCAAAACGCTGAGCCGTATCTGCTCAGCGTTTTTCTTCAGTCTCTTTTTCAGTTTTCTTTTTCCTGAACCAGACCGCCCCCGTGATACCAAGCCCGACTAAAAAGACAATGTTGCCGATCACGGAAACCCAGGTTTTTGCATCGCCTGCCAGATTCAATCCAACAATGGCAACGATCAGTCCGATAATCCACAGGACGCAGCCGATCACTGTCAGTTTTCTTTCCATCTGCCCGACCTCCTTGCTGTCCGGATTATACCATGAGCCGCCTGCTCCGTAAACCGCTTCGGCAGGGTTTTTGCCGCCCTGCGTCGAAATTTTGATTGTTATGCTTTTTGAAAGAAGGGAAACCTTTGAAACCGTTTTTTCTTCCGATCGGTCATGCCGCAGGTCAGTCCCTGCCCACGGTACTCGCCTCCCTTTCATGCGGAGCAGCGCGTCCGGTTTCCGGTCTGGATATACTGCATATATGTGATGCCGAATCGCAGGGGATTCTTCCCGCACTGGTGCAGGACCTGAACAGTGATTATCCTCTTTTCGCATCTACTTTTCAGTTTGATTCCTTCCGGCCGGTTCTTCCCTCCCTCTCCGATCTGGCGTCTGATCCGGCCTCTTCATCGCTGATCAGTGCGCTGCGGGGCAAGGGGATCCCTCTTTCCTATAAAACGGACCGGGAAGCCGTGGAATGGGCCTTTACTTCCCTGCTGGATCATTCGGATTCCCTTGACCGGTTAACTGCCTGGATCGAAAGGATCCGTTCTGCCCTCGACTGCGGTGAGGAGGCAAGGATCTGTCTTCTCTGCGATCTGTGCGATCCCTTTTCCGCGGGGGCTGTCTTTCCGCTCATTCGCTTCCTGCACACGTTCTTTTCCGGTGACAAGGCATCCGTATTCCTGATCTGTATCGCAAAACGCTCCTCACCCGTTTCTGATCTGGAAAGCCGAACGATGACGGATGCGTTGAAAGTCCTGGAAGAGCAGCATCTTGTGGCGCGTCCCGACCAGGATGCCCCGGCTCCTGCGAATGCCTGCTGGCTGATGTCCCTGCCGTCATTCCTGAATCAGGCGGAAGGATCATGGCGTGTAGTCTATGTTGCCCTTGCCCGCGTTCTCGGACGGATCTGTTCTTCAGAAAAAACGCCTGCTCCGGGCCTTCATACGACAGAGGTCCCCGGCATACTGACGCTCCAGTCCCTCGGTGAACAGGCAAAGCCATTCGCATCCTTTATGCATTGCTCTGTCTGGCTCCTTTCAGACCTTTTCCCCGCCCTGCGTGCCTATGCGGATCATCCTTCCGCGCTTCGCTCCCTTGCCCCGAATACGCGTAACGGCCTTTTCAAGCGTCTCTTTCGTCAGGACAGCGATTCATCTTCCCTGCTTCAGGAGATCAGCCGGATCGAGCGCACGCTGAAAGCGATCCTTTCCGAAGTGATGTCACTGATCCGTTTCCTTCCCGATCCGCTCAGGCTTCCCGAAGTCAGTGACCCGGTCTGGAAGCAGGCGGTTGCCGCCTGCGGCAGAACGGTTACCGTCGCCTCTGAATATGATGTGTCACTGGCGGAAGCCGAAGAGGCCGGTGTCATGTCGATCAAACCGGTCCATCGTGTCTCTCTTGCCGACACCGAAGAAGAAAAGCAGCAGCGTCGTCTGGATGAGATCGCAGCCCAGTTGAAGGATGAAACGGAGCAGCGCGATCGATTGCTGAGCGTGATGGGCGGATGTTATGCGCAGCCCGCGCTGCGGGACTGCCTGTGTCGTTGCCGGGACGCGCTGGCAGCGGCTGAGGAAAAGGCCGGGAACACGTCTGCGGATGAGAGCTTGTCCCATCTTGCCCTGGCGGCTCAGGCTCGGCGTATCCGACTGCTGAAGGCTGCTGTCAGGCGCTGCGAAAAGGATCTGGCCGAACCACACATGGCTTTGGAGCCGGAAGCTCTGCCTTCAGATGTCTCAGCCTCCCTGACGCCTTGTGCTTCCCGCCTGCTTTCCACGGCTGCAGCCGATAAACTTTCAGCTTTCCTGCTTGCAGAACCTGACAGTGATGAAGCCATCCGGAAGGATTTACGTGCTTTGCTTCCTGTCCTCTTCTGTGACGGGCAGCTTTCGGATATCAAAACGCTCCTGAAGGAACTGCTATCCTCCGCTTCGGATGTTTCAGCGCAGCCGCCGCTTTTCACTCTTGTTGCTTCTGCGATGACCGTCAGCCGCGAAGAGGTTTCTTCCCTTCGTTTCCATTCCGTCGGTTCCCTGCCGTCTTTCCCTCTACTCCCGGACCTTTATCCGGTCGAGCCGCTGCTGACCGTTGCGTCGCTTCTGCCGCTCTTAGCCGGTCCTGAGGATTCATCAGCAGACCCTGTCAGCGACAGGAGAGGTCTCCTGGCCTGTATCCTGCTGCGTCAGTACCGGAGGAGAACGTCTGCCGAAGCTTCTCTCTCATTTGAGCGGCTGGACGCGGGAGCTTCTCCCGTCCTGCGTGCCTGGCTGACAGCACATCACGCTGACCATGTTCACATCGTTTCTTTGACCAGGGAAGATCTGTCTCTGCCTTTTGCGCTGATTCTTCCCCGCCTTGATCTGATCCCTGCCCGCAGGACTACTGCCCATACAGCATTGCTGCCGTCCTTTTCCGCCCCCTGGTTCGACTCGGAAGCCGCTTCTTTCCATGATCCCTGTGACATGCTCTGTGACGGGGATCTTGCCGTGATGAAGGAACAGATGTCCCGTATTCTGGACGCATGCCGGGACTCCTTCTCTTCTTCCTTCCGTTCCTTCCTGTCGTCCTTCCTCCACGATCTTTCAAAGAGCCGGAAACCCGGCACTCCCCTGCCGGATCGTATGGAGCTCCGGTTGAAAGCCGCCTTCGGCCTTCGGCTGCTTCCTGCTTTCTCCGCTTCACTGATCCGTGAGACGTGTTTTTACGAACATTTCCTTTCCAATGATGATATCGCTGCCCGTCTGCTGGATCAGCCGGAGTTCGCCGCATCCCTTTGCAACGTCCCGGATGATATCATCTTCCGCTACCGGGATGTACCCTTTGCCAGGGAAAGCGCCGATATGCTGCTGGAAGGCATCCCGCTCCCTGCTGAAGATTACATCCTGAATCTCCTCTCCGAAGAGTGCCGGACGCTCGCGCGTTCTTCTGACGATTATCACGATGCGCTCGTCCGTGAACTGAATCTTTTGCTGGAACGTTATCCCGATGCCCGTCCGGAAGCCCGTGATGTCGTCCTGAAGCTCCTGGAGAAGGCTGTCCGTCCGGTCGCGGATACAGTCACGGAGCTTGCCTGGCCATGGGATCCGCAATCGCCCTCTGTCCTGACGATCCTCACGGAATCGCTGGGCAGTGATCTGGCATGCTGTGCACTCAGGCCCTTCAGTGAACGCCTGGCGTTGTTTCCGGCCCGGGCCGGAGAGATCATCGGGGATTCCCTTCTGAGCGCCATGTGCATCCTGCCACCGGCCGAGATCACCCAGGCAGAAGGAGAAGCTCCTGCCGATCAGCCGGCCATTCAGTCTGACGCTGTCCTGCCACCGTTCTCAGCCGACCTGGCGCATGCCCTGTGCCGCCTTCCCGAAGGCCGGACGCTCGTCCGGCAGGGTCTTCTTTCCTTTGAGCGGGCGGATAAAGGCAGCATAAGAGTCATTCTGACCCTGGAGGGAAGATTCCCTGTCCGCCTGCTGCGCACTTATACTCCGGATGAGATCGTAACCCTGTATGCTCATGACATTCCAACCCTGGCTGTCTGGCCGAACCTTCCGCTCTCACCGGAAGACTGGAAAGCCTATCTCATCTATGCAAACCTGCCTGCTTCCGTGGATGTCAGGATCTTTGCTTCAGATGGTTCCTCTTTTATCCCGGACCACGGGAAAACTTCCAGGACCGTATCCAGAACGTCTTCCTTCCCTCTGTGTTTTACTTTTACACATGGTCAGGATTCTGTCGGATCCATCCTGAATCTGCTTCCTGCCCCGGAGATCCGGAAAGAAGGAAGCGTCACTGCCTGCATCGATTTCGGATCAGTCGGCACTTCGGTCGTGCTGTCTTCAGGACACAGCCGGAAACCGCTTCAGGGCGCTGTCATGGTCCGCACGCTGCTCAATAATCCGGCTGCTTCCCGGGATCTGCTCCGGCGTGAATTCCTGCCGGCCGTCCCCGTTTCTGCCCTGCTGCCGACAGCGTCCCGGATCTTTCGGAATGTCCCCGGCAGCGAACCCATGCCCTTTGAGGACGGGATCGTTCTGATGTCCTCCGGCCTTCAGGATGTCCTCTCGATCCCTTCAGGCGCTCTGTACACCTGTCTCAAGTGGGAAGAGGAGAAAGGACGTTCCATCGTCCTCTGCCTGCATCAGATCATGCTCATGACCGCGCTGCAGGCCCGCTCGGATGGTCTGGCTTCCCTGCTGTGGCGTTTTGCCATCCCGGATGAAATGGCAAAGGCAGGGCGGGAGAAACTCCGGGAGCTGTTCATTTCCCTTGCCCGCGAGGTCAATGAGGCCGCGGGTTTCCCGGTGCCTGAGAATCAGCCGCTGGTGACCTTTGCCGCAGAGAGTTCGGCCCTGGGTGCCTATTTCCGTCTCTGCGCTGCAGAAGACACACGTGGCGGGTTTATGGTGCTTGATATCGGAGCCTGTACGGCGGACATCTCGCTCTTCCTTCGCGGAAGGGAGCAGGCTGTGAGGACCTGCCAGATCCCGCTTGGGATCCATTACATGCTGCTTCCGTCCCTCCTGCGCGATCCTTCACTTCTTCGTCAGGACCTTGGATATGTGCAGGATCCGCTCTTCCTTCAGGACCTGGCCCTCCTGGAACGGATCCTGAATAACGCAAAGGCGGATCCCTCCGCCCTGCGCCATTCGCGTCTTGCACTCGACAGCTTCATTGCGGACCGTTATGCTTTCCTCCTGCCCGCGCTGCTCTATAATCCTTCCAGCGGGCTTCCGACCCGCCTCGGTTCCCTGCTGCTGCTCCATTTCAGTTTCCTTATGATGCTCTCCGGTCTGGTTCTCCTGCAGATCTCCGCCGATCCGGGCAAAAACGATTTCCTGCCTGAGCAGATGAGTCTTTGCCTGGCGGGCCGCGGTTCCCTCCTTCTGGAAGGGTTGCCGGATCAGGTGAAAGCCGGGCTCTGGCATTGCCTCACCATGTTCCGGAACCGCCGTGTCGCGTCGCTCTCCCTGCTCTTCTCCACGGAGAAAAAGATGGAGATCCCGGCAGGTCTCTCTGTCTTGCAGCAGATCACACCGGAGCTGCCCGATCCGTCTGCTGTTCCGGCTGCGATATCTGTCCGCCCGGAGGAACTCCTCCCGCAGTTCCTGATCCGCTTTGCAAAGGAATTCCCGGCGTCAGCTGCGATCCTTTTCCCGAATTTCTTTACCGGCGATTTCTATCATCCCTTCACTCCATACGGCGAGTCGGTCGTCACCGCAGCGATTGATCAGTCCTTCACCGAGAACACTGCCCTCAAACCTTTCGACGCTCTCTCCGCCTGGATCACCTCCCTTCTCGACCTGCTATGAGTCATTTGGGGACAGTCACCAAGTGACTCATTTTCAGAAAGGATTATCAGCATGGAAACCATAACCTCCCTCAAAAATCCTAAGGTTCTTGCCTGGCGCTCCCTGAAGGACAAGAAAGGCCGGGAGACCCATCATGCCTTCCTGGTGGAAGGCACCAAAATGGTAAGGGAAGCCCTCTCCTCCTCCTTCCATGTGGAGGCCATCCTGCTCCGCGAAGACCTCTCCGGCAGCTTTGACGTCCCTGCTTCCTTTCCTGCTTTTGTCCTCCCGGAACATGTGTTCAGCGCGGTCTCCGACACAAAAACACCCCAGGGTGTTGCCGCCGTACTGACCCTCGAAACAAAGCCTGCCTCCGGTCCCCGACTGCTGGCCCTCGACGGCGTGCAGGATCCTGGCAACGTCGGCACCATCGTCCGCACAGCGGACGCCTCCGGCTTTGACGGCATCCTTTTCAGCCGGGAATGCGCTGATCTCTTCTCCCCCAAGGTTCTCCGGGCGACCATGGGCAGCATCTTCCGCCTTGGTTTCTCCTTTCCGCCCTCACTCCCGGAAGCGCTGGAAGAAATGGAAAAGAAGGGGTTCTCCGTCATCTCGTCACAGCTGGACGGTGAACCCTTCTATGATCGGAGCAACGTCGCCCCTTCCTTTGTCCTTGTCATCGGAAATGAAGGCAACGGTGTTTCTGACGCGGTCAGGGCCGTTGCCACTCATCATCTCTGCCTGCCCATGCGCGGCGGGGCAGAATCCCTGAACGCCGCTGTGGCTGCAGGCATCATGATGTATGATCTGGCCCGCTGAGGCGTGCTCCGGTACCGTTGTGGTTTGTTTCATAGGTGATATCGCCGGTTTTCGTATTGCGGGAACCGGCGATTCGTTTGTCCAGTTCCCGGTCAAATCGTTCCTTTGATACCGGGATCTTCAGGGTTTCCCCGGTCCATCCGGACAGATGGATCGCGTTGGACAGTTCAAGCTCACGGAGTCCGTCTTCCGCTTTTGCCGTCAGCGATTCTCCCCGCAGCAGGTGCGCTGCAAAGGCGTTGATCACGCCGGCATGCTGGGGATTCCCGCTGTCTGTTTCCAGCAGATAATCCTGCATCTTACCCCGGTACCAGGGATCGTCGCTTGTAAAGCAGATCTCCCGCTCATTCTCCTTCAGTTCACGGATCCGGATTTCACCGTCTTCGCATACGACCTTTCCGCGTTCACAGTCAATCTCCAGCCGGTTCGTCCCCGGCAGATCGCCTGTGGATGTCACAAACACACCCGTGGCGCCACAGGGAAACTCGAAAAAAGCGGTCACATCATCTTCCACCTCGATCGTGTGCCATTTCCCTTCCTGGCACTTGGCTGTCACGGTGTCCGGCATACCGAACAGCCAGATTAACAGATCCAGCTGATGCGGGCACTGGTTTAACAGGACGCCGCCGCCTTCCCCGGCCCAGGTCGCGCGCCAGGAACCGGAGTCGTAGTATCTTTGTGTACGGTACCAGTCGGTTACGATCCAGTTCATCCGTTTCAGGGACCCGAGCCTGCCGCTTTGGAGCAGCTTCTTCAGCGCCCGGTAGCAACAGTTGGTCCGCTGGTTGAACATGAAGGTCAGGGTCCTGCCGGTCCTCTCCGCTGTCCGGATCATCGTTTCAGCTTGTGATGTCCTCACGGCTGCCGGTTTTTCACACAGGACATCCAGGCCGTGTTCCATCGCCTCAACGCTGATCCCCTCATGCTGGAAATGCGGAACAGCGACCAGTACCGCATCACACGAGCCGCTGCCGATGAGTTCACTCCCGCTTCGGAAGATCCGGGTATTGTCCGGCAGGTTCTCTTTCGCCCATGCAAGCCGTTCCGGCCGCAGATCTGCCACCGCGGTCAGTTCGATCTCGGGACATTTCCCCGCCAGGATCGTCCGGCAATGCTCGGATCCCATGTTTCCGATCCCGATGATCCCCAGCCGGATTTTTACTTTCTTCATCACAAACCTCAAATCAACATATTGAACGAGCCGAAGGAGTTAAAGGAGGCGATCGGAAAGCCCCCTTAATCTTTTTGCCTGCAGCTGAGCTTGTAAACTCAGTTCAGCCGCCTTGAACGCATGCTCCTGCGTCATCGCGTTTTCCGTCCTGTTCAGGCAGTCCAGGATCAGCTGGCCAAAGAAAGGATACCCTGTCACACCAGTCGCATTC
>Ga0310690_10006324_pt1 | contig 15597 bp, 12 predicted proteins | sample AusTroGonzalo_MG_2_FD_207661 | JGI IMG/M metagenome (GOLD analysis project Ga0310690, IMG submission 207661) | Bovine rumen microbial communities from tropical cattle in Woodstock, Queensland, Australia - Gonzalo_04 (v2) (version 2) | ecosystem: Host-associated > Mammals > Digestive system >... | reverse complement strand
AAGAATGTCAGGCCAAACTACCAGAATCCCTCTGGCAGTGTCAATCTCTCCTGGACCCACAACCGCGCACTGATTTTCGATGCGGGCAATGAATACCATAAGTTCGAGGTGCTCGATGTGAGCCATCCCACCATGGGTATCGACTTCATCCGATGGGACGGAGCGCACTATCAGGCATTCCCCTTCACCAACGAGCCACGCCCCAACTATATCTATGACGAGGATGCCAACGGAGCCTTTTATATCCGCAACAGCGACAACCGCGAGAACGACATCATCAGCGACTATGTCTGGGTGAACTATCGCTTGAAAGCCCCCAGACTGCCCGAAGGCAAGATCATCATCGACGGCGACTGGACTACCGATGACAACATCTTCAACTACGTGATGGAATACGACGAGGAGGAAGGGATGTATCACGCCAAGATACTACAGAAACAGGGCTACTACAATTACCAATACCTGTGGCTGAAAGAAGACGGCACCACCTCCTTCGTACCCTCAGAAGGCAACCATTACCAAACGGAGAATTGCTATCAGGCTTACACCTACTTCAAGGGCATCGGTGCACGCACATGGCGCCTGACTGCCTATCGGCAGATAGACCTCAAATAGAAAGAAATCAGATTAAGACTGGCGGTACTGCTCTGGTGTCTTGTGATACTTATGATAGAACGAAGCAATAAAGAAGTTCGGTGATACGAATCCACACTCTTCTGCTATCTCTGCAACATCTTTCAATTGTTCTTTCTTAAGTATCTTCGCTGCACGGCTCAACATCAACTCCATAGCCACAGGGCGAGGATTCTTGTAGATATTAGAAGTGATCAGTGAGTAGAAATCCGATAGTTTCATCCCTGCTACATTACTTAACTCGCGCATGGAAAGCGATTTGTTCTTCTTGTCATGTACCATAGGAATAATCGCAATCATCGTCTTCATAAACTCCGGACTGACATCTGTCATCGAAGTGAGTCCCTCACTCCTCAAATCCTCAGGCAGAGGCTCCAGAACGGTACCACTCTTGGCATCACAACGATCGACAAAGCCCTTGATACGTTTGATGATACCTTGTTCCTCGCTGTTCCTGCGAACACGCAAATTGGCATTCCTCAGATAAAGATACACATAGACGAAGAGCAGCATCAACAACGCAAGCAGGAGAAGTGCCAGCACACCCGTGGTACGCCACCAAGGTTCATGGACATTGACAATCCATTCATACGGGACGGTTTCCCAGATGTCAGGCAACATGGAAGCCTGCACTTCCACCGTATAGGTGCCAGGTGCCAACGATGGCATCGGCAGGTGTAGAAGTCCACTCTTATCCACCTGTCCCTGTGAGTTGTACGGTGTATAAACCACCCACTTGCCATTCATACCAGGTCCTGTGACGCGAACGCGGTAATAGGTTTGCTGCGGACGGAAGAAATTCAAACCCGAGAAAGTCAGCGACAACGTATTCTGGTCGTAGTTCAAGTTGATCTCCTTTGTACGTGTCAGTGCTTTCTCCAAAATGACCTTTCCACCCAACTTATCTCCAGCCTTGATGTCATTTCCATTGACAAACATGCGAATCAACTTAGGATATATCTGAAACCTGACATCGTCAGATAACGTCATCATTCCATCAGGATTAAATGTAATGACATGGTCGAGGGCCTGCATCACAATCGTCCCGTCAGACAATAACATAGAACGTCCGTTGACAAACGATTCATTAGGCACACCATCCCATTGATTATAACGGTGTACATAACGCACCTTGTCTCCCTCAATCACAAAACAACAGATACCATAACTGGTACCCACCCAAATATGGTGGGCATTATCTTCTACAATACAGTGGACAACACTATTCAAAAGTCCCTCGTTACGAGTAAAGAGTTGTGGCAGATGAGCCGATCGGTTCCGATAGAGTTGCAAACCTGTAGAAGTTCCAACCCAGTCCCATCCACGCGAATCTCTGAAGACACAGTTCACCGTCTTGTCGCGGTACTTCGTCTTTGGCTCACCCATCTTATCCATAATGGCAGAATAGTTCAGTGCGCGCTGATCAGTCCAACCATACACCTTAAATGGCGCAGGATTAGGACGAGCATAGAGTAGTCCTCGCTTCTCCGTACCAACCCATAGTCCTCCCTGCTTGTCGAAAGCCATCGCGTTGATGTCCGTCAACAACATCCGCCCATCCGACATCTTGAGTTGTTCGACATGCTCTTTTTGGCCAGTCACCAGATTATAAGTCCAATAGCCATAAGCCGATGGGATATAGAGTATAGAGTCAAGATCCACAATATTACTGAGATAATAAGGAGTCTCCAGCACCGTCTCCCATTTCCGCGTATCAATATCGAATCGCAACAGAATACCTACATTATCATTATTCCATACACCGTTTCGTATTTGGAAATACGAATGACCTATAGGATGGATGACAGAACTCTCGGCATATTTCTGAACCTTGTCGTTGTCATAGGCCTTCTCAGAAAAGACTGTATTGCCAGTATGAAGATCCACAGCATCTACCTGACCGTTCTCATAGAAGAGCAACAGATATTTATCTTGATATGTATCGAGATCCTGTAAGTTGAGGTTCGGTTGGACAGGATAGTACTTTTGGGCTTCGGAACTGAAAACACCCTTGGAAGAGAGCATCCATACGACATTCTTTTCATCTACAAAGAAATCTTCCACCTGATCATACATACCTAATCCCTTGAACTCTTCTAAGATACTTTCCACAAACATCTCACGCGTCAGGTTCACACATGTTAAACTATGGCGCTTCTTCAGCCAGAGGTGGTGGTACTTGTCGAAATAGAGGTGAGCATGACCATTGTATTTTGACAATGGGTAAGTATTTTCCGTTGTGGGATCGATATAGGTGAACTGCTGACCATCATAGAAGTTGATCTGTCCCATCGTCGTAATGACCAGGCGTCCCGTCTTGGTGCAGTTGATGGTCTGAGCACTGTTGTCGGCCAAGCCGTTGGATGCATTATAGACATAGAATAATTTCTCTTGGTCTGCCACCGAATTTATGGACGTCAGTAGCATCCCAAGCAACAAGATTATTATTCTTATTCTATGAATCACCATTCCAAGGTTGTAGTTGTTGCTGCAAAATTAAGAAAAAAGCCGTTAATCACCAAACAAATCTACGAAAAAATGTAAATATAGCGGTTTTATGGCATTTTATTGTCATTCTATGGGCAAATTTCAAGCCTGGTAACGGTTTATCATAGATTTAATTAACTTTAATAAATGGAATTTTTGTTGTTTCAAAAAATAGTAGTACCTTTGTAACCAAATTTATTAAACAACAAAATCAGAACCTAACATGAAGAAATTATTCGTTACCGCGACTATCGCACTGGCCTTTGCCACAGGGGCAATGGCAGCGGATGCCGTGAAGGCTACGGTTCACGCCGACAAGGCTGGAGCCAAGATCAACAGAGAGATTTACGGACAGTTCTCAGAGCACCTCGGCTCGTGTATCTACGGTGGTCTCTGGGTGGGTGAGGACTCTAAGATTCCCAACATCCAGGGTTATCGCAAGGATGTGTTTGAGGCCCTGAAAGCCCTGAAGATTCCCGTGATGAGATGGCCGGGCGGCTGTTTCGCCGATGACTACCACTGGATGGACGGTATCGGTCCGAAGAGTCAGCGTCCCTCGTTGCGCAACAACAACTGGGGCGGCACCATCGAGGACAACTCGTTTGGTACGCATGAGTTCCTGAACCTCTGTGAGATGCTGGGCTGCGAACCGTATATCAGTGGCAACGTGGGCTCGGGCACGGTGAAGGAGATGGCCCAGTGGGTGGAGTATATGACTGCCGACGGTGACACACCAATGGCTCGTCTGCGTCGTCAGAACGGACGCGACAAGGCCTGGAAGGTGAAGTACTTCGGTATCGGCAACGAGGCCTGGGGCTGTGGTGGTAACATGACACCGCAGTACTACAGCGACGAGTTCCGCAAGTTCAATACTTATCTGCGCGACCAGGGCAGCAACAAACTATACCGTATCGCCTCGGGTGCCAGCGACTACGACTATGACTGGACAACGGTGTGCATGGACAATATCGGTAACAGGATGCAGGGTATCTCCTTACATTACTATACTTGCTCGGGATGGGAAGGCTCGAAGGGCTCTGCCACCAAGTTCAGCACCGACCAGTACTACTGGGCTCTGGGCAAGTGTCTGGAGATTGAGGAGGTGATCAAGAAGCATAAGGCCATCATGGATGAGAAGGATCCGAAGAACACTATCGGTCTGCTCGTGGATGAGTGGGGCACCTGGTGGGACGAGGAACCTGGCACCATCAGCGGACACCTGTTTCAGCAGAACGCACTGCGCGACGCCTTCGTGGCCTCGCTGAGCCTCAACGTGTTCCATAAATATACGGATCGTGTGAAGATGGCGAACATCGCCCAGGTGGTGAACGTGCTCCAGTCGATGATACTCACCGATCAGGAGGGTACGGGTCACATGGTGCTCACACCGACCTATCATGTGTTCGAGATGTACACCCCGTTCCAGGAGGCTACCTATCTGCCCGTTGACCTGGAGAGTGAGATCGTGGCCGTGAGCAAGGCTTACTTCAAGGAGAAGGAGGGTGCCAAGGATGCCGGCTACCGCCCCTGTCCCCTACTCTCTGCCTCTGCTGCCAAGACCACAGACGGCAGTCTTGTACTGGCCATCACGAACGTCAGCCTCGACACTGACAAGACCATCGATTTCCAAATCGACGGCTATAATGCCAAGAGCGTGAGCGGACGAATCCTCACCTCGAAGAACGTGGCCGACTACAACGACTTCCAGCATCCCGCAGTGGTGGCTCCTGCCGACTTCAAGGGTGCCACGCTGAAGAAAGGCGTGCTCAGCGTAAACGTTCCCGCCAAGTCAATCATCGTGTTGAATATCAAATAATCAGGCATTGCGCCATCATCAATCATGGCAAAGGAAAACATCAGGATCAAGGACATCGCTGAGCGTGCAGGTGTTTCAGTGGGTACGGTTGACCGCGTGTTGCACAACCGTCCCAACGTGTCGAAGGCTGCCCTCGAGAAAGTGAACAAGGCTCTGGAGGAAATGGACTACAAACCCAACGTCTATGCCTCGGCACTGGCTTACAACAAGTCATACACCTTTTATATCGTACTACCCAAGCACGAGAGCGAGGCTTATTGGGACGAGATAGAGGAAGGGGCACAGGCCTGCACGGACTTCCGTCGTGACTTCGGCATCACTCTGAAATACATGTACTACGAGCGGTTCAACAATGCTGCCTTCACCCGTATGGTGCGCGAGTTTCTCACCGAGAAGTTCGATGGTGTGATCATCGTGCCGACCACATTGGAGCAGACGGCCCGCTTTACGGAGAAACTGACAGACCGCCAGATACCTTACGTGTTGCTCGACTCATACATGCCCGACCTGAAGCCTCTGGCTTTCTTCGGACAGGACTCCTTTGCCAGCGGTTACTTTGCCGCCCGTATGCTGATGCTCATTGCCGCCAAGGAGAAAGAGATTGCCCTGATGAAGCAGACACGCGACGGTAAGGTGGGCTCGAAACAGCAGGCGAATCGCGAAACAGGCTTCCGCCATTATATGGTGGATCATTTCCCCGACGTAAAGATCACAGAGGTGGATCTGCCACTCGATGAGGAACGCAAGGAATATGATGGTATCCTGGAAAAATTTTTCACAGAGCACCCGCAGGTACACCACTGTATCACATTCAATTCAAAAGCCCACCTCGTGGGTGAGTTCCTACAGAGAACGAACCGCAGAAACGTTCAAATCATGGGTTATGATATGGTGCATAAGAATGAAGAATGTATCCGTCAGGGCAGCATCTCGTTCCTTATTGCCCAGCACGCTTACCAACAAGGCTATGCCTCAGTGGATGCGCTGTTTAATGCCGTCGTACTGAAACGTGCCGTGAATCCCGTGAACTATATGCCCATCGAGATCTTGACGAAGGAGAACGTGGATTTCTATCGCAGAACGGCGATATAATATGGAACATACTGCCTACTTGAAGATTAATCCTGCTGATAGTGTCGTGGTGTGTCTGCAAGCCATGAAGAAAGGAGAGATCATCGAGACAGATGATTGCAGCATCACACTGAATCAGGACACACCGGCAGGACATAAGGTTCTCATCAAAGACGTAAAGCAAGGTGAGAACATCATCAAGTATGGCTATCCCATCGGTCACGCCACAGAGGATCTGAAGGCAGGCGACTGGGTGAATGAGAACAATCTGAAGACGAATCTCTCAGGAACTCTCGAATACACTTATAATCCTGTAGCAGAAGAACTTAACATCAAGAAAGAGAATCGCTCCTTTAAGGCCTACAAGCGCAAAAACGGCGACGTTGGCATACGTAACGAGATATGGATCGTGCCCACGGTTGGCTGTGTCAATGGCATCGCAGAGCGCTTGGCAGAGCAACTGCGTAGGGAAACGGGTTGTAGGGATACCGATGCAATCTATGCCTGGCATCACAACTATGGCTGTTCTCAACTCTCCGAAGATCATGAGAACACCCGCAAGGTGCTGCGCGACATCTGTCTGCACCCTAATGCCGGTGCGGTTCTGGTATTAAGTCTCGGTTGCGAGAACAACCAACCAGATGACTTCATGGCTATGTTGGGTGATTACGACAAGAACCGTATCCGTCTGCTGGTGACACAGAAGGTGGAAGGCGACGAAGTAGAAGAAGGGATGCATATCCTGCGTGAACTCTACGACATCGCGAGCAAGGATAAGCGCGAAAAGATGCCTGTATCGGAACTGCGTGTAGGTCTGAAATGTGGTGGCTCCGACGGTTTCAGTGGTATCACAGCCAATCCACTTGTGGGTGAGTTCAGTGACTGGCTCGTGGCACAGGGCGGCACATCGGTACTGACAGAGGTACCAGAGATGTTCGGTGCAGAGACCATCCTGATGAACCGCTGTCGTACGGAGGAACTCTTCAATCAGACGGTGTCGATGATCAACAACTTCAAGAACTATTTTCTCTCACACGGCGAACCTGTGGGCGAGAATCCGTCACCAGGCAACAAGGCGGGTGGTATCTCGACACTCGAGGACAAAGCACTGGGATGTACACAGAAATGTGGCAAAGCCCCCGTGAGTGGTGTGATGGAATATGGCGACAGGCTGCAGAACAACGGGCTGAACCTGTTGTCTGCCCCAGGCAATGATCTCGTAGCCGCCACTGCCCTCGCCTCTTGTGGCTGTCATATCGTACTCTTCACTACAGGACGCGGTACGCCTTTCGGCACCTTCGTCCCCACGATGAAGATTGCCACCAACCCTACCCTGGCGAAGAACAAGCCGCAGTGGGTGGATTTCTCGGCAGGACAACTCGTTGAGGGTCGTACGATGCAGGAACTTGTACCGGAATTTATTGACAAGGTGCTCGCCGTGGCCAGTGGCCAGCCAACCCGCAACGAGGAAAATAACTATCGTGAAATCTCCATCTTTAAAAACGGGGTCACTCTGTAAATGAAGAAAGGTCTGATAGCATTATCGCCACTGGGGGTGTTTATCATCCTGTATTTAGTCACCAGCATCATCGCTGGTGATTTCTACAAGGTGCCCATCACGGTGGCCTTTATGGTATCGAGCATCTATGCGGTGCTGATACACGGAGGCAGACCGCTGAAAGAGCGCATCGACACCTTCAGTCGTGGAGCCGCATCAGGACAGATGATGCTGATGATCTGGATCTTTGTACTCGCAGGGGCCTTCGCCAACTCCGCGAAGATGATGGGAAGTATCGACGCCACCGTCAACCTGACACTCTCGTTATTACCTCCACAGATGCTATTGGCGGGACTCTTTGTAGCGGCTTGCTTTATTTCCATATCCATCGGCACGAGTGTGGGAACTATCGTGGCTCTCACACCAATCGCTGCAGGAGTAGCCCAACAGACGGGAACAGACATCGCCCTGATGACGGCTGTTGTGGTGGGAGGCTCATTCTTCGGCGACAATCTCTCCTTTATCTCCGACACCACTATCGTTGCTACTTCCACACAAGGCTGTCGCCTGAGCGACAAGTTCCGTGTAAACTCATTCATTGTTGTGCCTGCAGCACTGATTATACTTATAGTCTATGTCGTGATGGGATCAGATGTACATGCGGCACAGCAGATTGCCCCTGTGCAATGGGTAAAAGTCATCCCCTACCTCGCCGTGCTGATTACCGCCATCTTTGGCATGAATGTGATGGCTGTATTAACGTTAGGCATCATTCTGACAGGCATCATCGGTCTGCTGACAGGTTCCTTCGACATTTTCGGATGGATGAAAGCGATGGGCGATGGTATCATCGGGATGGGAGAACTCATCATTATCACGATGATGGCTGGAGGTATGCTGGAACTCATCAAGCAACAGGGCGGCATAGATTTCATTATCCAACGGATGACGCGTCACATACATGGGAAACGAGGTGCAGAACTCAGTATCGGCACATTGGTAGCACTGGTGGATGTATGTACTGCCAACAATACCGTTGCCATCATTACCGTAGGCGGCATTGCCAAGCAAATCGGCGACAGATACGGTGTCGATAACAAGAAGGCAGCCTCCATCCTCGACACCTTCTCTTGTTTCGTGCAGGGACTCATCCCATACGGTGCTCAACTGTTGATGGCAGCAGGACTCGCAGCCCTCAACCCAGTGAGCATCATACCTTATTTATATTATCCCTTTGCCATCGGCATAGCAGCATTATTGTCAATCCTATTCAGATACCCCAAGAGATATTCATGAACATCATACAGCGTAATTTCTTCCGGCTCATCCGTAACGGTGCCTTCGAACAGAAAGAACAGGTTGAACCCATGTCGGCCTGCAAGTGGGGAAAACTCTACCAACTGACTGTCATGCATAACGTGACAGAATATATCTATGAGGGTCTTCAACTGAATAAGGAACAGTTTTTCCTCCACATGACGGACTCACAGTGGAAACAATGGGAGAAGACCATCAGGGAGGTTAGAAAAAAAACAAGCAACGACAATGAAGAAGATGAGTTCCTACGGGCAGACCACCTGACTAATCCCCTACTGAACAGGAAACTTCAGACCATTCTTGATGACGAGAATTCTGACACCTACACCAGACAGTTGTTATTGACCATCATCCGGTGCGCACGACACATCCTCAATGAGGGTGTCCCTGTCAGACAACTGGTTGATATGGGAGTTTACCTTAGCAATGAAGGACATCACGTGGATTTTATCACATTGGAGAAATGGCTCAAAAGTCTCAAACTCCATCAAGTGGCAAAACTTGAAGGTTCGTTGTTAATGGAACTGCTCGGTTTCAGTCATGATGTGATACCTTTCGTTGGTGATAAAACGGACAAGAATGTCAAACAAGTGGCTCAGGAACTCATTGAATTCACCAACACACGAGCCGCTGACTTCTATTTCACCCAGACTGACGACAACATCTTTGTGCATACAAATAACGGAAGTGCCATGCTCGGACATATACGCCGTTCTGCACGATACTTCCGTTATTTCCCTTCAGAGACGGTGACGAACTTCTTTGCCTCCTTCGCCCATTCCCTCTCACATATCGAGGAATAAAGATTCCTTATTGTTTCTTCACCTGCTCGGCAGGCTTCTTCGCAGGTGCCGGTTGTGCTGTCTGTGCTGTCTGTGCTGCCTCTGCAGCCATCTGAGCCTTCATGATGGAATCCTGCTGTGCCTGACGGCGCTTTTCCTCAGCCTCTTCCCTGATACGATCGTAGGCATTAGCGGCTTCATCGTAGTAAGAACCCTGCTGATGATTGTCCATGTATTTCTGATAGGCATCCATCGTGTCTTCCAGTTTTGCAGCAGCAAAGTCGATGGAGTCGATGAGCAGACGAGCCTCAGGGATATGGAGATTATCAGGATTACGGTCGATAAATAGTTGAAGAGCGGACTTCGACTTACTGGCTACAGCATTCTCCCAGTCACGGTCAACTTTCTTCAGCATCTGAAGATGAGCCTTGATAGAGTCGCGATGGGCCACAGAGGCGTCAATATACATATCGAGGAAATTCTGCAAAACAGCAGGCTCAGAACTCATCATCGCGTTCTCGTAAGCACGCATCTCGTTCTCCTGTTGCGACTTCTGATAGAAATAGATACCTAAGAATACAATAATCAGTGCTATGACAAAGCCAACGACAATGGATGACCACAGAATCTTATGTCCCCTTTTCTTCTTAGGTTCTTCTGGCTGAGGAATCTCAGGAATTTCTGGTACAAGACCATAGATCTGAGAGTTCACCTCCGGCTCTACGTCTTGAACACTTGCCGAAGCATTGATACTGCAATGGCAATTCGGACACTCATGATCATCCTTGAAGATATACTCTCCACAATCAGGACAACGAGTTATCTTACCTGCGATGTCTATTCCACATGATGGGCAAGTCTTAGCGCGGTCGCTTACCTGATGACCGCATTCTGGACACTTGATAATCATATATCTATTTAACTATTTAACGATTTACTATTTGACAATTTAATGACGGTAACGGATTTCTCGAAGGACATGATTTCCCAAGAAACGCGATTTATCAATATATCCGTTTACACCAACAATTCTCCCCTTTCCCGTATATTGCCACATTGTGATGTCGCGTCCATCAGCCAGCACAGGCTCATCGTCCTGATACATGGCAATCATCAGTTGGTAGTCGTCAAGTTGGCCCACGAGATGCCAGTTGTAGAAATTACGGAAGGTATATACCAACGGTTTCTGATGGTAGGCACGCTCCACCATCCGGAGGAAGGTTATCAACGAGTCACGGAACTGCTCAATAGGCAGATTGCCAGTCGTCTCCACGTCAATCATAGGAATAAGATCCTGTTCCCCTGGCAGACACTGGGTGGTGAAATTCTGCAGTTGCAGTTTCAGCGGTGTCTTCGGACGAAAGAAATGATAGGATCCAACTTTCAGTCCGTAGCGATGAGCCAGTTCAATATTCCTCTCATACTTCGCATCAATACGGTCGCCACCCTCTGTGGCCTTCAGATAGACATATGCCATCTTTGTATTGTTTCCCACCGTCTCCCAGAATACCTCACCCTGATAATGCGAGAGGTCTATCCCATGTACATGGTCGCAGGTGTCCTCACAAAGAATATAGGGATTAATATCGCTATCCTCCAGTTTTACGATAGGTTTGGGTTTGACAACGATTGTCTTCTTGCCTTTCTTCTTCGTGGCCTTCTTGGCAACCACCTTTTTCTTACTCTTCTTGCTCTTCACCACCTTTGTGGTTTTAGGGCGAGCACGCCGCTTACTGTTAGTTCTTGTGCGTTGGGCCAGAGCATCGCCAACAGTCATCATGGCAATGCAAATGACCAAAAATATAATAAGTTTCTTCATTTTATTCTTAATTTGAGTTGCAAAGATACAAAATAAATCATAATTCATAATTCATAATTCAGATTTTTTGTATCTTTGCACCAAATTTTTGAGATATATGAAGAAATTAGTTTTTGCACTTTCTATTATAGCATTATTTATAGCCTGCCATAAGGATGATCCTAAAGAGAACGAAGTCAAAGCAGACCGTACAGTATTAATATATATTTCTGGGGAATGTAGTCTCTGGGATTTCATTGACGATGAGCTGAAAGAGATGCAGACAGGCTCAAAAAGTATCGGCGACAACAATCTGCTTATATATGTAGATCGTGGAATGTCAGAAGAACTTCCTTGGCTGGCAAGAGTCAAAAATGGACAAATAACAGATTCCGTTTCTGTCAAGGACATGAACATACAGCCGACAAACGGCTATGTGAAGGATGATCCCTACGCCAGCGATCCGCAGGTGATGGAACAAGTCATAAGATACGCCTTCAACAAGTATCCTTCGAAGGAGTCTGACTTCGGTCTTGTACTCTGGGGACACGCCTCTGGTTGGCTAATCAGAACAGATAGCATCACCTACACCACCATGGCACGAAAGAAAGCCTACGGTGTGGATAACGGAAAAAACACAAACAGCGATGTTGGCAAATGGATGAATATCCCGACGATGGCCAAGATGCTCTCGAAACTGCCGCACCTGACATTTATCTTTGCAGACTGTTGTAACTTCATGTGTCTGGAGTCTGCTTACGAACTGCGTAACGTAACGGACTTTATTATCGGCTCACCAGCTGAGATTCCTGGTGAAGGAGCCCCCTACAATACTGTTGTACCGGCAATGTTTGAAAGGACAACCTTCTGGAGATCTATTGTTGACAGATATTACGAGCAACGGGCACATGGCTATGACGTTCCACTCTCCGTCATTCAGACTAGCGAGATGGAGAATATGGCTAATGCCACCAAGACTGTATTGAAAAGTATTGCCCCGAAATTTGAAGGAGGATATCCTGATATGAGCAATCTGATATATTATTATTATGATTTTTCAGATTATCAGGAATTCTACGACGCCAACGACTTCATCCTAAAATATGCAGAAGAAGGCGATTACAACAGTTGGAAGCAGGCACTCGATAAGACTGTCATCTATAAGAAGATGGCTACGAGATGGTTGACCAACAAGTTCCCGTGGAGTACCTACTATGGAGACTTTGAAGTAACCGAGAATCATTATGGTGGCGTGAGCATGTTCGTACCAAATTATATCCTACAACATACGGATAATGATTATATCAAGCAAATGGGCTGGTATTATGCCGCTGGCTATTCTGACATAGGCTGGTGAACAACCACCTTGATCTTTGAGATACGGTGCTCATCAAGTTCTGTCACCTCAAAGGTGAAATTCTTGTAGTCAATACGTTCATGCAGCTCAGGGAAATCGCCTTTGATTTCCAATAGCAGGCCTGCAAGTGAATCCGCATCGCCTTCCACCTCCTCAAAAATCTCATCATCAAGATCCATAATCTTGAAGAAATCTGAGAGCAGCGTCTTTCCCTCAAAGAGATACGTATTGGCATTGATGCGCACATAGTTTTTCTCTTCCTCGTCGTACTCGTCGTTAATCTCTCCTACGATTTCCTCCAGAATATCCTCCAACGTAATGATACCACTTGTACCACCAAACTCATCCACCACAATGGCTATATGCACCTTGTTCTCTTGAAACTCACGTAGCAAATCGTCAATCTTCTTGGTCTCAGGAACAAAATATGGCGGACGTATCAACGACTGCCACCTAAAGTTGGCTGGCTTCGACAAATGCGGAAGTAAATCTTTGATATAGAGGATACCACGCACATTGTCAATGGAATCTTGATAGACGGGAATACGGGAATAATTATTCTCGATAATACATTTAATCACGTCAGGGAATTTACCCCGGAAGTCCAAAGCCACAACATCCTGTCGCGAGGTCATCACCTCCTTAGCGGTCTCATCACCAAAGCGTACAATGCCCTCCAGCATATTCTTCTCTTCTTTCAGTTCCTCCTCATCTGTCAACTCGAGTGCCTGTTCCAAATCATCAACACTAAGCACGTGACTCTCTTTCTGAACAACTCTTGATGCCCAGATACCAGAACGAATCAGCACAGAAGAAACTGGATAGAACAATTTCCGCAAGATGGTAATCCCCCCATAAAAACGACGACACATCGCCAAGGCGTGCTGTCCACAATAAACCTTCGGAATAATCTCTCCGAAAAGCAAGAGCAGAAAAGTCAGGAGTACAGTAATCACAACAAACTCCAGCCACCAGGCGGCATTGCTGAAATTGAGGATGTGATTGATGAAATAAGTGCTGAGCATGATAATAGCCACATTTACAAGATTATTGGTGATGAGAATCGTAGCCAACGTACGCTCCGAATCCTCTCTCAGGGCAAGAATCTGTTTATCACGCTCATTATTGCTTTCCTCCAGTTCATTCAAGTCATTGGGCGATAATGAAAAAAAAGCGATCTCTGAACCAGATGCAAAACCTGAAAAGATAAGAAGAAAAGCGGCTAGTATGCCCGCAAAGATGGCTCCCATGGAGGGAGCCATGATTGTTACTTCACTGAATATCGATTGAAGATAGTCCATTATACAAGATTAAAACGGCAGCACCTCTCCGGGATCGCCATGATCCTGTATCTGCTGCACAGGGGCAGGCTCACTGGCCATCACGGGCTGACTGGCAGGGGTGGTTGGCTTCGGAGAAAGAAGTTCCATATTGTCAGCCCATATCTCAGTAACATACCTTCGCTGACCTTGTTTATCATCATAAGTGGAGTATCGTATACGCCCCTCTATGTATAGCTTATCACCCTTGTGGACATATTTTTCAACAATCTCTGCCAGTTTTCTCCATAGAATCACATTGTGCCAGTCTGTATGTTCTGGTACCTGAGTACCATTCTGCAGCGTATAACCACGCTCTGAAGTAGCCAAGCGCAGACGTGCCACAGCCACACCCTGTTCTACATAACGAACTTCCGGATCCTGTCCGACATTTCCGATAAGCATTACTTTATTCATAGTTATTATTATTTTGAAAGGTTGATAATATGCTATTTGGCCTGACCCAAATAACGGAACTTAAAGTTCTTTCCTTTAGCTGAGGGGAACTGACTACGGTCATCTACTCGCTCACGCAAATGTTCCACTATACGATTGTAACAATCCATACCTGACTCTGCCTTCACATTGGCAATGAACTGGGTATCACGATATTGGAACTTACCTGTACCAGGAACTAACAAGACACGCTTGAAGTCAATCATTCCCTCATACCATCCTGGACGAATCTCATTCAGTCTCACCAGAGCGGGAGCCATTGCCTTTACCGGTGCCTGAGGACCTGAATGGACTGCTTTCTTTTCTTTGAAATCCTGCATAGTTTCTGCATCAGTCTTAATAATAATGAAATATACTCGAGGGCGAACCTTGTAGCGCTTAGGATAAAAAACATCACTATCCACATACTCACGGATGTCTGCCTCGAGCACTGGATTCATACCAACTTCATCAATATCCCTTAAAAAATCTATAGCCTCGTCAACACTATAAACAAGTGCTTCACGGTCAAAATACCTTAAATATAAATTCATTTGTGTGAGAAAAAGTTGTTTTCCTTAATAAAAAAGAGCGGAAAACGGGACTCGGACCCGCGACCCCAACCTTGGCAAGGTTGTGCTCTACCAACTGAGCTATTTCCGCTTGTTTTTCAAACAATTGAGAATTCCGCTATGTGAAGAGGAGGAGACTCGAACTCCCACGTCGCAATTGACACTACCCCCTCAAAGTAGCGCGTCTACCAATTCCGCCACCTCTCCAACAAAGTCAGATACTGAATAAAAAAGAGTGCCCAGAACAGGACTCGAACCTGCACGCCTCGCGGCACACGCACCTGAAACGTGCGCGTCTACCAATTCCGCCACCTGGGCATTTAAACATCCGATCCATCACCGGGATGCCTCTTTTTTGTTCAAAATGTGGAGCGGAAAACGGGACTCGGACCCGCGACCCCAACCTTGGCAAGGTTGTGCTCTACCAACTGAGCTATTTCCGCGTCTTCTGCGAAGACTCGGCATTTTTGGCGGCGTCTCAACAAAAGAAAAACATTTTCTTCTGTATTCGA
>Ga0310690_10006322_pt1 | contig 15598 bp, 14 predicted proteins | sample AusTroGonzalo_MG_2_FD_207661 | JGI IMG/M metagenome (GOLD analysis project Ga0310690, IMG submission 207661) | Bovine rumen microbial communities from tropical cattle in Woodstock, Queensland, Australia - Gonzalo_04 (v2) (version 2) | ecosystem: Host-associated > Mammals > Digestive system >... | reverse complement strand
GCAGGGCGGTGAACTTATAGAGCTTATTGAGCACTACCTGCGCATTGGCGTCACGTTTCACCTCTACGACGATACGAATATCGCGCTTCGAGTAGTCGTTGATATCGGCAATGCCTTCAATCTTCTTGTCGCTTACCAACTCAGCAATGTTCTGAACCAAGTCTTTCTTCACCACACCGAACGGCAGCTCCGTAATCACAATATGCTCACGTCCGTTGTCATCGGTCTCAATATCGGCGTTCGAACGGATGATCACACGTCCGCGGCCGGTCTCATATGCATCGCGCACTCCTTGGTAACCATAGATAGTACCACCTGTCGGAAAATCCGGCGCTTTCACGTGCTCCATCAATTCCTCTACCGTGATCTCCTCTACGAACTCGTCATGCATGCGCGCAATAATGTTTTTAATGTACGCGCAACAACCGTCAATAACCTCACCCAAGTTATGGGTCGGCATATTCGTTGCCATACCTACAGCAATACCGCTGGCACCGTTCACCAACAAGTTCGGGAAACGGCAAGGCAGCACCACCGGCTCACGCAAACTGTCGTCGAAGTTGAGCTGCATATCTACGGTATCCTTGTCGATATCACGAAGCATCTCTTCGGCCAACTTGCTTAGACGCGCCTCTGTATAACGCATCGCAGCAGCGCCGTCACCGTCGACCGAACCGAAGTTACCTTGGCCATCCACTAAGCAATAACGCATTGCCCATGGCTGAGCCATACGAACGAGCGTACCGTATATACTGCTATCACCGTGCGGGTGATATTTACCCATTACCTCACCGACGATACGAGCACTCTTCTTCGTCGGTTTGTCGCTTGTGTTGCCTAACTCGTTCATTCCGAACAGCACACGGCGGTGAACCGGCTTAAAACCGTCCCGCACGTCCGGCAACGCACGACTCACAATCACACTCATCGAGTAATCGATGTAAGAGGTTTTCATTTCCTCTTCAATCTTCACCGGAATGATGTGATCATTCTGAATCAATTCTTCATTGTTGTTTTCTTCCATTGTATTGAATTTTTAATTGTCATTCGGCCACTCAATCTCCAGCGTCCAGTTATCTACGCTTATATCCATACCGTCCGAATCCGTCTCCGAATCCTCTTCTTCGAAATAGACATAATTTCCCGGGCGCAGCTCTTTTATTTCGGTTTCGCTCGATTTGTAGTCGTAGTGCGAGCAACGAATGAGCTCATCGTTTACCAACTCCAAATGGACGCTATAGTCGTACACCAGCACCTTATCGGGCATCTCTTCCTCCCATCTTGCCGCCATCGAAGAATTCGTCGGCTTAATGGTGTCGTCATAGTGCTCCACGGATCGTGTGCCGGAACGCCAAAATTTCAATATAGGTTTTGTAGCCATAATGAGGGATTTTAATTTGGGCACAAAATTACTGCTTTTTTTTGACATATGCAAATATTTGGGCATTTTTCTTTCATTTTTCGTCATTTTTCATTTTTTCGACAGGGTCCCGATAGAAATCATTCATGCGCTTAAAACGCAGAAAAACGCCCTTTATGCCTATTTACAGAAAAATTTTACGCACGCACTCGCCCGCTACAACACGCACACGAAGAACAAAAAAAATTACACTTTTATTTGCATATGTCAAATTTTTTGTGTAATTTTGCAGCGCAAAATGATAAGTGTATGAAAAAATCAACCAAAATCACACTCTGGGTAGTAGGCTGTTTGTTCGCCTTTTGTGCCCTGGTAATCGGTATGATGGATGCCGGTTTGTCGTACGTAGCAAAGAAAGAGATCAAGCAACATCTGGCAGATATGCCAGAGATAGATGCTTCGGTAGGTAATATCCATGTGCTGCTATTCTCCGGCACAGTAGTCGTTAAAGATATTCATTTTGCCACCTGTGCTTTTGCGCACAAAGCAGACACCGACGAAGTGCCTTTGGCACCCGGTCTTCGGGCAGATATTCCAACCCTCTCCGTCGGGCCCATCAGTTACATCCGTCTGTTGAAGGATAAAAACTTCTGGACCTATAATATCACCATCGACAAACCTCGCCTCACCTTCTACCTGGACGAGAAGCATCCGGAGAATAGTTTTCCGACTTTCCCGAAGGATACCAACATGGCGAACGCGGATCAGTTTTTAAAGCGCATCGATATCAATCGCATCCACTTGAATAAGTTCTGCGGACAGATCAAAAGCACCAAAACTCCCTTAGATGTAGCGGTGGATTCGCTCTCGGTGACGGTAAATGATTTGGCGTATTTGCTCCAAGACCAACAATTCCTATACAATGATTCCGATTATTCGGTTAGCCTTGCCGCGGCACGCGTGACGATTCCCGATGGCACAGCGGCTCTTGAAGCACATAACCTGAAAACAAAAGACCAAGGCCCGCTGACTTTAGGCTACACTCGTTTCCGTAATATCAAATCCATCTTCGCTTTAGCGGACAAAGCGGACGAACCGACTACTTGGATAGATTTGGAAGTGAATAGTGTTAAAACATCACCGCTTAACCCCATTCGCAAAGCTCTCAAGCAAGATTATACCCTTGCTTCCCTTACCGCCGATGTCAAGCGCATGCATGTCAAACGGGATAACCGGCATAACTATAAGGAACCGGTTCCTACGCCGCAACAGTTCTTGCAACAAGTACCTGTCCCCTTTATCGTCCAATCGGTCAAAGCCAATGTGCGTAAGATAGAAATTGAGATGTATCTCCAAAAAGAGAACCCCGGCAAGCTACAACTACAAGACATCCAAGCTTCGCTGGCGAATATATCCAACCGTAAAAACGCCGTTTGGGATTGCAAAGCGCATGCACCGGTGGGCGAAAAAGGCATCGTAGATGCCGAGTTCAAATTACACATGGATAAGGACTCGCATTTTGACCTGTCGCTCAACGGAACCGATATCCAAGCCTCTTTCCTCAATCCCTTTATTCGTCCGCTCGTAGGCATATCGTTCGATTGCCAAATCAACCAAATCGAAACGGCTTATTCGGGAGATGACAAGAAAGCAACCGGTACTTTCTGCCTGCTGTACAATGGGCTGGCAATCCAAGCGCACAAGGAGGATAAAGTGCCCTTCTCCGTTGTCACCAAGCATGCCAATACCATCACCACGGTAGCTAACTCGCTGCTCACCAAAAGCAATCCGACCGTAGTGGATATCAAACCGCGTAAGTATAGCGTCGAATGGGAACGAGATGTGATGAAAGATTATCCGCTATACCTCTTTGGACCTTGCATCATCGGCGCCGTTCAAACCATGCTTCCGGGCCTTTACGTTCACAAACAAATCTGAATACAGAGTATTGAGTATTGAGTACAGATTACAGATTACAGAATATTAACCCTTTAAAATTAACGCGAAATGGATTTTGTAAAAGGCACACTCCTCCTGGCCGGAGGTATTGTAATCGGCGCAGCAGCCGCTTTGTTAGTAGCACCGCAAACAGGCGAGGAGACTCGTAAACAAATTGCAGATTTTGCAGAAGACGCTAAAAAACGCGCCAAAGACTACTGCGAGCAATTGAAACAAGAGTTGGCAGAGGCAAAAGCAGCTGCGGAAAAACCCGCTGAAGCATAATGGAGAATCCCTTCATTGATCAGGTCAAGGCGGATGCGTCCGCCTACCTGAACACCCAAAGTCTGCTGAGCCGACTGCGCATAGTAGGCGGTTTGAGTCGCGTTCTGGGACTCTTCCTGCTGACGCTTAGCATCGTCCTGCTGCTCTTCGGGTTCATCGCTTTCTGCGGCGTTGCTGCCGTCATCGGCCTTTCTTACTGCATGCCCCTCTGGGCTGCCGCATTACTCATTAGTGCGGTATTTGTACTGCTGATTTTACTGGCATTCTTTTTCCGCAAACAGCTGTTTATTAATCCCTTTGTAGCCATATTAAGCAAACATTTATTTGCGGAAGAGGGACGTAAGGCGGAAGAAGAACGATTAAGAGAGGAGGCCATCAATGACTGATTATAGCCGCATCAAAACTTTGGACGAACTGGAGTACCAGACCAAACGGTTGGAGCGTCGCGCGCAGATACAACGCAAAGCGCTGGAAGGACACGTTGATTATGTAGTGCGCGAATATAACCATCTCGTAGCTACCGTCGATGCCATCGTCTCACCCGTGCGCAAAGCGTACAACGAGTATCGCACCACCTTTAAAGTCCTGAGACGAATCATCAAAGCGTTCATTCCTAAGCGTAAGTGAAACTCGCTCTCATCATCGCGATTGTGACGCTCTTCACCGGACGTGTAGTGGACCAAAACGGTTCACCGATTCCGTATGCTACCGTCTATCCCGAAGCACAACCTGAATTAGGTACCGCCACCAATAATGACGGTATTTTCTCCTTTGAGGCCGATCTTCCTCCCGATGCCCCGATCATCTTCTCCTTCATCGGATATGAGAAAGTGGTTCTGCCGGCAGAAAGTCTGTCTTCTGTCCCTCCGGAGAACGGTCTGTACGCTGTTATCTTACACGAGCAGCCCATCGCCCTCGAAGAGACCGTCGTAGCCGCCAAAGCATCCAAGCAAAAGAACAAACGCAAAGCCATGGCAGCCCTACTCCACGCCGTCTATGTCAAACTGGAAGAAGAGTTTCCTGACTATCCTGCCCAGTACCAAGTGGTGAGCGATGTGCGCATGCAATCAGAAGGTGCCACATGGGGAATGGAACAGATGATTGCTAACATCGTCGTCCTGCCCGAAGAAGGCAAAGAAGGACGCGACTCTATCCAATTCCAAGGCCGGTTCTGCAAACGCTTCTTCTCTGCCGAAAAACGCGCTCAGGCAGATTCCATCCTCGCCTCCGAAGCCATCGAGCGAATGGAGAAAAAGAGCAAGGAGAAATTTATGCGCAAAGCCGCCAACGCCGTTGATTCGGGGGTTGTCGTACACCAAGCCCTCTTTGCGATGGGAAATATGCGCTATGATTTTGAGCAAACGATGAATGACATTCGTCATTGGACGGTTTCTAACGAATCCGAAGGCGAAACGGTCCTCACGCACACCCAGAAAGTAGTCCGTTACCTCGGATGCTTTAAGATGGTCTACCAACGCCACTATATCGTGGATTCTAAGACTTATGCTGTGCGTCGGTTCTCCGAGCACGCCGACGTGCAAGTCACTATCCCCTTCGGCATCAAACTCAATGCCGATCAACTCCAAATGCTCAATCTCCTCAATATGTCGGACGGAGATATAGAGCGTTTCCGACTCAAGCGACTCAATTGTCATATCGACTATAACACCCTCTACCAAAGACGTCTCTCGCACGTTTATACGCAAGAGAAAAACATGCTCGTCAATGCGCAGATAGAAGGTTCCAAAAAAGCAGAGATACCGATTCGTATCAAAGCCACCCAACGTGTCACCGGTCTTCAGACCGAACATGTCCAACCCCTTACTCCTGACCAGATCACCCGTCGCGTTCCCCGCCAAATCGTGGAGATATATTAACATCCATGAATTACGGATATATTCGAGTTAGCAGCGACAAACAGACCGTAGAGAACCAACGCTTTGAGATCGAACAATTTTGTCTTCGACAGAACCTCCGCATCGACGGTTGGATAGAAGAGACCGTCTCCGGCACACGCCCCTTCAGCAAAAGACGGTTGGGCAAACTCCTCCGACGTGTAGGAAAAAACGATCTCATCATCTGTAGCGAACTGAGCCGATTAGGACGCAACCTGTACATGATCATGGAAATTCTCAGCCTTTGTATGCGGCGTGAATGTAGTGTGTGGACTATCAAAGACGGCTATCGGCTGGGCGATGATATACAATCGAAAGTGCTCGCCTTTGCCTTCGGTTTATCTGCGGAGATTGAACGTAACCTAATCAGCCAACGAACTCGCGAAGCCCTGGCGCGTAAGAAAGCCGAAGGAAAACGCGTCGGACGTCCTAAAGGACGAAGGACACGGCTTGAGTGCCACCCCCTGTTCCGCAAAGATGACCATATCCGTCGTTGGCTCAACGATGGTTTATCTAAAAGCGAAATAGCCCAACGCCTTCACGTCAACCGTAACACCCTCCACCGTTACATCACCCGCTACATGACACCTACCATTGAAAACAATCAAATATAATCACTTTATCAGACCGGAAACGGAAGCGGAACGAGGGCGGAACGAGGGCGGAACGAGACTATACCATAGGATACCCATAGGATAACCATAGGATACCCATAGGATAAACTCCATTTTTTGCACAAATCATCACATTTTCTATATATATACATAGTATATATATACTTTTTATCATGCATTTTTTATTTGCATATATGCAAAAGTTTTTGTAACTTTGCAGCCAAATTGTATAAATACTCAAAACTATGGAAACACCTAAAGTTACTCAGAAACGTACTGCCTATTGGACAAGGCTTTGTTTTGAAGCCGAAACCGAAGCCCATGATCCCGGAATCGTCTCCCGTGATAGTTGTTCCGGCGAAGCGGACATCTCCGAATTAAGTCTTGGTATGAGACTCGGTTCCATCATCAAAGAAGGAGGATGGGAGTACATGCGTGGTTATTTTCCCAGCGTCATTTTGGAGGAAGTGCGTCCGGATGGTATCACCGTTCGAATCGATGACCGTCAGATCAAGGTCGTGCCTGATAAATGGACGAAGGTGCATGAAGAAGGCCTGAGTTACGCAGTAGGTAACCTGTATATTCGTTTGAAAGACGAACTCTATTCCGGTAAGATGGATTCGCGTTGGGATGTGTTTACGCGCGAGGAGTACGATCAAATCGTAGCGGCAGCCGAGGGCGGCGATGCGGTTGCGATGAACCGGTTGGCGAACATTCGCTATCACGGCGTACCGCGTTTGCAGATTGAGCAGGATTTGAAGGAAGCATATCGGTTATGGAAAGAGGCGTCTAAGCTGAATGAACCCTATGCGTTACAATCGATGGGCGAGATAGCTATCTGGGATGATGAATTGCCGAAAGACGAACGCTTGGCCGGTTTGAACCTTTTAGAGCACGCGGACGAAGGAGGTAATATAGATGCCACCTACCTATTGGGCTATATATACCAAAACGGATTGGAAGGGCTGGTGGAGGAAGATGTTCCAAAGTCGATTACGTATATGGAGCGTGCAGCCGAAGCCGGTCATCCGCGAGCAAGGTGTATGATGGCTGTGCACTATTTTGATGGCGAATTTGTGACTGAAGACCTGGAAAAAGCCGCAGAGATTTTCAAAGACTTATGGAACAGTTCGGATAACTATTCCAGCATGTGGGCATCGTACGTATTAGCCCAAATGTACTATAACGGTTGGGGCATTGATGAGAACGACGATTGGGCAAAGATTCTGCTCCGCCACGCCTATGAGCAAGGCTTGAAAGCCGCCGAAGAACTATTCGATGAGTATTTCCCGAATGATTCGATTTATCGATAAACACATTACATATATGAGAAACACTATTATTGCTATGCTAACAATAGCATTGATGGCGAGCAGTTGCGCTCGTCGACCCAAGTTGGAAAACGAGTGTCATTACGCTCAGAGCCAAACTTCGTTCGCCTTCTGGTCGCCCGTGGCAGAACAGATGGAGGTGCTCATCTATGATGATGCCGACAGCGATCAGCCGTCCGTAATCAGCCTGAAGAAAAGTCGCGGACATATATGGCGAGGCGCTATTCGAGGTGACCAGGCCGGTAAGTTCTACACCGTTCGATCGTTCCAAAACGGCGAATGGTCGGCTGAGAGTCCGGGCATCTTCGCTAAAGCGGTGAGCATCAACGGTCAGCGCGGTGCCATCATCGACCTGCAACGCACCAATCCTGAAGGTTGGGAAAAGGACAGTCGTCCGGCAATGTGCGACCCGACAGATATAGTCGTTTATGAGACGCACCTTCGCGATTTTACCATGTCCCCCAACTCCGGCATCGAACACAAAGGTAAGTTCCTGGCCTTGACCGAAGAAGGCACTAAAACAGCCGACGGTTTGGCTTCGGGCATTGACCACCTCAAAGAATTAGGCATCACCCATCTGCAAGTCCTGCCGGTCTTCGATTACGGCTCTATCGACGAGACGACCCTAAACAAGAACCGCTATAACTGGGGCTATGATCCGGTGAACTACAATGCACCCGAAGGCGGTTATTCGTCTAATCCTGCTGACCCTGCCGCGCGTATCCGTGAGATGAAACAAATGGTACAAGCGCTTCACCAAGCCGGCATCCGCGTGGTGATGGACGTTGTGTATAACCACACCTACGATGTGATGGGCTGTGCACTCGGACGCGTCGTACCTCAGTATTTCTACCGCTTGAACGAAGATGGCAGTTACGCCAACGGTTCAGGTTGCGGCAACGAAACCGCTTCCGACCATCCGATGATGCGCCAGTTCATGGTTGAGTCCGTATGTTACTGGGCACGCGAGTTCCATATAGACGGTTTTCGCTTTGACCTGATGGGTATTCATGACCAAGAGACCATGCGCGCGATCCGTGCAGCGCTGGATAAGATTGACCCCACTATTCTCACCTACGGTGAAGGTTGGGCAGCTATGGCACCGGCTTATCCATATGAACAGCTGGCGATGAAACAATGGACCTACACCATGCCGCGCGTAGGTGCTTTCAGCGATGATATCCGCAATGCCCTCATCGGTTCGCCCTTTGACCATGAACGCGGTTTTGCATCCGGCAACGCAGCCTGCAAAAGCGCTGTTTGCAATGGACTGGTAGGTTGTATTGGTTTCAATGACCCGAATGGCCAACTGGGTGCTGAGCCTCTCAGCTGGGCTGGCGACCCCCTGCAACACGTTAGTTACATCACCTGTCACGATAACTACTGTCTCCGCGACCGTATCGAAGCCAGCGCCGGTAAGGAGAGAGAAGCGACGAAGATTAGGATGAATAAACTCGCCCAAACAGCCGTACTCGTTTCGCAAGGCATGTCGTTTATCTACGGCGGCGAAGAACTATTCCGCACCAAACAAGGCATCGATAACAGTTACCAGAGTCCCGATTCAATCAATATCATCCCATGGGAGAACAAAGCGCGGTACAACGACCTGTTTGCATACTATCGCGCTATGATAGCTATCCGTCACGCCCATAAGGGTTTCCGCTTAGGTAGCGCTGACGCGGTGCGTGAGCATGTATCGTTCCTCCCTATTGAGAATGAACAAGTGATTGGTTATCGCATTGCGAATCTGGAAGGCATTGATTCCGCCAAATCGCTGCTCGTTATCCTCAACGGTGGTGCCGAAGAGGTAGCGATCGCTATTCCGGAAGGTCATTACACCGTGCTGGCAGCCGACGGCAAAGCGGATCCGGAAGGTCTTTTATGCATTGAAGGTCCTACGCTCAGCGTAGCCCCCTACTCTGCAACAATCCTCGCGGAGGAATAATGTACAATTTACAATGTACAATGTACAAAGGGTTAATGGAGTTGGGTACAAACTGATAGAATCCGTACGGACAACTAAAATTGTTAATTGTTAATTTTGACATCAGAAGGCAACATAGAAATTATCGGGGCGAGGGTGCATAACCTGAAGAATATCAGCGTTTCTATTCCTCGCAAACGACTAACCGTTATCACCGGACTAAGTGGTAGCGGCAAGTCGTCGTTGGCATTTGACACCATCTTCGCCGAAGGTCAACGCCGCTACATGGACACTTTCTCTTCCTACGCCCGTGGTTTCATCGGTCAAATGCAACGACCCGATGTCGATAAAATAACCGGACTTAGTCCCGTCATTTCCATTGACCAAAAGACCACCAGTCGTAATCCTCGTTCGACAGTCGGCACTATTACAGAGACCTACGATTTCCTGCGATTGCTCTTTGCGCGCGCCGCAGAAGCCTATTCGTACCTCTCTGGCCAGAAAATGGTGCATTACACCGACGAACAGATCATCGACCTGATTATCCGTGAGTACGGAGGAAAAAAGATCTTACTATTAGCACCTCTGGTGAATGGACGTAAGGGGCATTACAAGGAACTGTTTGAGACCATCCGTAAGAAAGGATTTGCGTACGTACGCGTAGACGGGGAGGTGCAGGATATAGTACCGGGTATGAAACTGGACCGCTATAAAACGCACACCATCGAGGTGGTCATTGACAAATTAAAAATTAAAAATGAAGAAATAAAAATTGAGGTCGACATGCAGCGCTTGCGGCAAAGTGTCGATCGCGCTATGACGCAAGGAAACGGAATCATGCTAATAGCGCTCAGTGATCAGTCGTCAGCCGTTCGGTACTTCAGCCGTAATCTGATGTGCCCTGAGACGGGGCTCAGCTACCAAGACCCTGCCCCGCATACTTTCTCGTTCAATAGTCCATCCGGTTGGTGTCCATGCTGCAAAGGCTTGGGACGCATCAAACCGAAAGAGGACGCCGAAACGGATCGATTTGACGAAATGGTGCAGAGCGAAAACTGGTACGAACAGATGCTCCAATACACCGCCTCGATGGAAGAAGAGGAAGAAGAGAAAGAGGAGTATATCGTCTGCCCGGAGTGTAATGGCAAACGCCTTAACAAAGAGGCCCTCAGTTACCGGCTCGGAGAGTATTCCATCTCAGACCTTGCAGAGATGGACATCGAGGTGTTGCTGGAGCGGTTATCGGTTATCGGTGAGCGGTTATCGGATAAGCAGAACGCGATCGCTGAGCCCATCCTCAAAGAGATATGTGCTCGGTTGCGGTTCATGCAAGCGGTGGGACTAAGTTACCTCAGTCTCAATCGTAATAGTGATAGCCTCTCCGGAGGAGAGAGTCAACGTATTCGTCTCGCCACCCAGATAGGCAGTCGCTTAGTCAATGTACTTTACATCCTCGACGAACCCTCTATCGGTCTGCACCAACGCGATAACCAACGGCTCATCAGTAGTCTCAAAGAGTTACGCGATTTAGGCAACTCCGTTATCGTGGTCGAACATGATGAACAGATGATGCGGGAGGCGGACTGGATAGTAGATATTGGACCTAAAGCCGGTCGTCTGGGCGGACAAGTACTCTTTAGCGGCACACCTAGCGATTTGTTAAAAACAAATACGCTGACCGCTCTTTACTTAAAAGGCGAAAGAGCTGTTGGACCGTCCGATGGACTGTTAGACCGCTCCGCTGTTAGACCGGCTACGCCTGTTAGACATATTATTTTAAGCGGTTGCACCGGTAATAACCTCAAGCATGTGACGGCGCGTATACCGCTGGGCCAAATGGTATGTATCACCGGCGTGAGTGGTAGCGGCAAGAGTTCGCTTATCAACCAAACCCTCTACCCTATTCTCAGTCAACATTTCTACCGGTCCAAGCAGACGCCCTTGCCCTACGAACGCATCGAAGGCATGCAACAAATAGACAAGGTCATCAATGTAGACCAGTCGCCTATCGGTCGTACGCCCCGCAGTAACCCTGCCACCTACACCAACGTCTTCAACGACATTCGCGACCTCTTTGCCCAATTACCGGAAGCCAAGATACGCGGATGGAAAGCCGGACGCTTCTCGTTTAACGCCAAAGGCGGACGCTGCGATGAGTGTTCAGGATACGGCTACAAGACTATCCAAATGCATTTTCTGCCCGACGTGTATGTGCCCTGCGAGACCTGCGGCGGACAGCGCTATAACCGCGAGACACTCGAGGTGCGATGGAAAGGAAAAACGATTGCCGATGTACTTAACATGACCGTCAATCAGGCGGTAGAGTTCTTCGAACCCCAACCTACTATTCTCCGTAAGATAAAGACTATTCAAGATGTCGGTCTGGGTTATATCAAACTCGGCCAATCATCCCTCAGTCTCTCCGGAGGAGAGAGTCAACGCATCAAATTAGCGACCGAGCTGTCCCGTCCCAGTACCGGTAAGACGCTCTATATACTCGACGAACCCACCACGGGTCTGCATTTCGAAGACATCCGCGTGTTACTCGGCGTACTCCGTCGACTGGTGGACAAAGGCAACACGGTCATCATCATCGAACATAACACCGATGTTATCAAAGCCTGCGATTGGATCATCGATCTAGGTCCGGAAGGCGGACGAGGCGGAGGACAGATAGTGGCGGAAGGCACCGTAGAAGAGATTCGTAATAACCCCCATAGTATTACCGGACAGTACATATGATCACAAATACATTAGCCATCATCGCTTTGGTTCTGGCGACCATTCTGCTGGTACCCCTTATCTGCCGCAAGATTCGTATTCCGAGTATTGTGGGCTTTATCATCGTCGGCATCCTCGTCGGACCTTATGGCTTTGGGTGGTTAGCCGAAGGAGGTGCTATTCAGACCCTGGGTAAGATTGGTATGCTCTATATCATGTTACAGGCAGGTATAGAGGTGGACATGAATGATTTCTCGCAGCAGAAACACCACTCCATCCTCTTTGGTCTCTACTCCTTCCTCTTTCCTTTCCTTTTGGGTCTGTTGACCAGCAAGTTATTAGGCTATAACTGGGTAACCAGTGCGTTGCTCGGCGCCATGTACGGCAGTCACACACTGATGACATATCCAATCGTTAGTCGTTACGGTGTGCAGAAAAACACCGCAGTCAATATCGCCGTAGGCGGTACGATGCTCTCTATCACGCTGTCGCTCTTAGTCTTAGCATCCATCAAAAGTAATTTCGCCTACACCGACACACTCACCACGGGTGCCTTTATCGGTCGTATTGCCCTCTTCGCCGGCGTCACATTCTTCCTCTTTCCGTGGTTAGCACAACGTTTTTTCAAACGTTGGACCGATGCCACGAACGGGTTCCTGATTGTGATGACGATGATGGTCGGCGCGGCGTATCTGGCCGATTGGGCAGGATTGGAAGGTATCCTCGGTGCTTTCGTCTGCGGCGTGGCACTCAACCGACTCGTTCCTAACCTCGGACCTGTCATGCAACGCATCAATTTTGTGGGCAATAACCTCTTCGTACCCCTCTTCCTACTCGGCGTAGGTATGATGATTGAAGTGCAAGTCATATGGACCAATTGGTGGACCATCATTCTCGCTATCATCATGATTGCCACTAAGTTAGTAGGCAAATGGTTAGCAACATGGCTGGCACAGAAGAGTTTTGGTTTGCAGGTCGAAGAACGACAATTGATGTTCGGTCTTACCCACGCCACCGCCGCCGGTACATTGGCAATCGTAACTATCGGTTTTGAAGCACATATCTTTGGTCCCAGCATTCTCAACGCCGCCGTGCTGATGATACTCGTGCTCTGTACCTCGGCATCCTTCGTCACCGAATATGCCGCTAAACGCCTGGCCCTGCAAGAAGAAGCGCGACTCGAGAGTGAGAAGCATGAGAATAAATGGCTGATGATGACCGTAGGCGAGAACCGCCATTACGAATTGCGCGAGTTAGGCGAACTGGCCGAATTAAAGCAACCGGAGTTATCGTCCGAAGAGGACTGGACCGAAGCCAAACGACTCATCGAGACCCAAAGCACCGCCAGTCTGGTGTACCACCCTGCTCAACCCATTAACACCATTAGTCGCCTCTTGGTAGCGGTACCTCGTTATGCCGAGAAAGAGCATGATTTCATTACCTGCTTTGGCCTCATCCGTCGTCTCAGCAGTCAAATCGGAGCGAAAGTGGTCTTCTATACCAATGAAGATACGCAACGCGCCCTGCAGGCTTTCTGTCGCCGCAAAGGCAAATTCCTTCGTGCGTCCTATCGAGAAATGGAAAATTGGGAAGACGCTCTCATGATTGCCAAACAAATGCGGCATAATGATATGATTGTGCTCATCAATGCACGCCCCTCTACACCCAGCTACAACCCGCTCTTCGATCAAGTACCGGATATGCTGGACCGGTTCTTCAAAGACCATAGTTATCTGCTCGTTTATCCCGAACAAGAGACCGGTAATGCCATCCCCGATATCCTTACCGGAGATACGCCACAAGCCAGTCGTACATGGAAGATTGTCAGTGCGTTGAAGAAGCGGATCTTATCTTTCCAACAAAGATAACCCACAGTCCAAATAGCATCGCGTAAAAAAGGTATTTGAACAGAAAATCGTGCAAGAACGGAAACCACGAAGGATGAAATTCTATCAGTAAGGCTATCAACCCAATTCGCAGAACATTAAACAGATAGCAGCATATCCATCCTACCAGTATAAACCAAATCTTGTGCTTCCATCCTCCGCGAACGGTGAAGATTAACCAGAACCAAATAAAAGCTTGCTTGAGTCCCGAGCAGCCCCATACAATAGTCGTACAGGTTCCTGAATCGAACTGAATACGATGACCGTTAATCAAATGGACTGTATCGCGAAATAGCGCCACGAACCAATACACCGCGTGGGCTACATGATGCGTCATATAAATGAACGGCGCAGAAATATCCCATCCAAACCAAGTAACCGCATCGCCGTACTCATCACCCTGCACCGTGAATTTCCAGAAATAGTTCGCCACCAAAAGCGTCACCATAAATAGGATGACATCCATGTATGGCTCAAATAGTTGTTTTAGCGAATGGCACTTCATCTATCGCACAGAAATCATGGTCTAAAAACTTGAAATAAGCGGCTTGAGCTATCATCGCTGCATTATCGGTAGTGAAACTAAACGGCGGAATAAAAACTTCCCAGCGGTATTTCTTGCCGTAATCCATAAACGCTTGCCGCAAGGCACTATTAGCACTCACGCCGCCTGCTACGGCCACTTGTGTGATATGCAGGTCCTGCGCCGCTTTCTTCAACTTACGCATCAATATATCCACAACCGTCGCTTGTAGCGACGCGCACATATCTTCTCGCAGATTAGGCATCTTCTCTGCCAACGCATCGATGGTCTCTACCCCATGCTCCTTGAGCATATCGCGCAAGGTATACAAGAAAGAGGTTTTGAGGCCTGAGAATGAATAGTCATACCCAGCTATGTTCGGCTTGGCGAAAAGATACTTGTTTGCGTCGCCTTGCTTGGCCAACTTATCAATCCAAGGACCGCCCGGATAAGGCAAACCCAGCACTTTGGCGCATTTATCGAACGCTTCTCCGGCTGCATCATCAATCGTCTGCCCGATAATCTGCATATCGTTATATGCCTTGACGAGCACTATCTGACTATTACCGCCGCTTACCAGCAAACACAAGAACGGAAAAGATGGATGTCTAAGTCCTGTGCCATCTTCGACAAAGTGCGCCATTACATGTCCTTGAAGATGATTCACATCTACCAACGGAATACCTACTGAAAGCGCTAAACCTTTACAAAACGACGTGCCCACTAACAGCGAACCCAACAATCCCGGCCCGCGTGTAAAACCGATTGCCGACAGATCTTCCACCCCTACTCCGGCACGTTTGAGCGCAGTATCCACCACCGGCCATATATTCTGTTGATGGGCACGACTTGCCAACTCCGGCACTACGCCGCCGAACTCTTCATGCACTTTCTGACTGGCTATCACATTGCTTTGCAATAATCCATCCACGAGCACAGCCGCAGATGTATCATCGCAACTTGACTCAACGGCTAATATTACTATCGGTTTTTTCATCTTTTCACAAATCGGCCGCAAAGGTACAAAAAAAAACGCATATACACAAATAAATTAATAAATTATTTGCATATGTCAAAAAAATGTAGTATCTTTGTAGCCGAAAAATGGATTTAATCGTTCC
>Ga0310690_10006321_pt1 | contig 15603 bp, 14 predicted proteins | sample AusTroGonzalo_MG_2_FD_207661 | JGI IMG/M metagenome (GOLD analysis project Ga0310690, IMG submission 207661) | Bovine rumen microbial communities from tropical cattle in Woodstock, Queensland, Australia - Gonzalo_04 (v2) (version 2) | ecosystem: Host-associated > Mammals > Digestive system >... | reverse complement strand
CAGAAACCATGTTCCAGTCAGTTCCTACGCCGGTTATGAATACCAATGCCAATTATGACTTCTCTGATATTATCACGGGAAATGGCGTTTTGGAGATTCTGCAGGACGGATATGGCTTCCTGCGTTCCAGCGACTATAACTATCTGTCTTCTCCTGACGATATATATGTGTCGCCCCAGCAGATTAAGAAATATTCGCTGAAGACCGGCGATGTGGTTGATTGCACGGTGCGTCCTCCGCATGACAATGAGAAGTATTTCGCCATGTCCACCGTGAATGCTATCAATGGCCGTCATCCTGAGGAAGTGCGCGACCGCGTAAGCTTCGAGCATCTCACACCGCTTTTCCCAGAGGAGAAATTCATGCTTTGTGGCAATCCGCAGACCACTAATCCTTCAACGCGCATCGTGGATCTTTTCTCTCCCATTGGTAAAGGACAACGTGCTTTGATTGTTGCTCAGCCAAAGACGGGTAAGACCATTTTGATGAAGGATATTGCCAATGCCATCGCCGCCAACCATCCCGAGGCATACATCATGATGTTGCTCATCGACGAGCGCCCGGAGGAGGTGACCGATATGGCCCGTACCGTGAATGCTGAGGTCATCGCCTCTACTTTCGACGAGCCTGCCGACCGTCATGTGAAGATTGCCGGCATCGTATTGGAGAAAGCGAAGCGTATGGTAGAGTGTGGTCACGATGTGGTTATCTTCCTCGATAGCATCACCCGTCTTGCCCGTGCCTATAATACGGTGGCTCCTGCCAGCGGTAAGGTGCTCACGGGTGGTGTCGATGCCAATGCTTTGCAGAAGCCGAAGCGTTTCTTCGGCGCTGCACGAAAGATTGAGAATGGCGGCTCGCTCACCATCATTGCTACGGCTCTCGTCGATACTGGCTCCAAGATGGATGAGGTCATCTTCGAGGAGTTCAAGGGAACAGGTAACTCTGAGATCCAGCTCGACCGCATGCTGTCGAATAAGCGTATCTTCCCGTCGATGAACTTGGTACAATCGAGCACACGTCGTGATGACCTGCTGCAGGATCAGACCACGTTGAACCGTATGTGGATTATCCGCAAGTTCATTGCTGAGATGAATCCCATCGAGGCCATGAATACAGTATATGACCGACTGGTACAGAGTAAGAATAATGAAGAGTTCCTCATGTCAATGAATGGTTAAAGAAATAAGTCTATGAAACATCTGATGCTTGTGTTGGCAGCATGTATGATGGTGCTTGTTGCCTGTAAGGAAAAGAAACATGTCAATGATGGTATCATCACCACCGACTATGAAATGCCAAAACCGTCAGAGGCTCCGATTGCTATGCCGGCGCAGACAAATAAGGTGGAAGTAGAATGGAAAGACAGTCGTTATGCTATTGCGATTGCACGCACGCCCGCTGACTCTCTTTCCAAGGTGACCGATGAAATTGGCCAGCAGTATATCGATAATGTAGTGAAGATTTCTATTACCCGTTCTGACGGCACATCATTCTTCAACCGTTCATTTGCAAAGTCTGCCTTTATGGAATGGTTGGAAGACGACTATCGCCTTCATGCTGTGCTTGAGGACATTACGTTCTTCGGGGTGGAGGGACAGGAACTTGTCTTTACTGCTGCCCTGAATCATCCCGCTGCTTCTGATGACGAGGCCATCGACTTGCGACTGTCTGTGAATGCACAAGGACAGGTGAATATCGGTCTTTATGATGATAATCAGCGTGATGACCTGAAGATGTCAGACGAGGAATAGCATAGTTGTTCCATACTGTCCATCAGCAAATTGGCTCCCTCATTCATTAGCAGTTCCGAAGGAAGGTTGCCGGTGTTCACGGCAATGGTGAAAATCCTGGCAGCCACTCCTGCACGTATCCCTAATGGAGCATTCTCAACGACGAAGGCTTCCCAAGGCTTAAGATTTCCTGCTTTCTGCAGCCCCATCAGATAAGGATCTGGATGGGGCTTTCCTTTTTTGATGTCGTATGCCGTGACAATATGGGCATCATCTACAAAGTCCCCGTAGTCATGTAACAACCGCGCTATGAGCGGACGCTGGCCGCTACCCGTCACTACGCCGATGGTCAGGTGGCTGTCGTGTATCTTCTGCATGAGTTCCAGGGCACCGGGCATCATGGGGGGCTTCTCCATTTCGTGGAAGATGTGCGTCTTCAGGTTGTACATCTCCTGCGCCTCTTCCTCGCTGATGTCACGTCCTTGTTGTTGCTTTACCATTTGGCGGATGGTATCAACGCCTCGCTGTCCCTCGGTGGCGTAGGCATCTTCGTGAGTCATTACAATGCCATATTCCTTCATCGACTGTTCCCAGGCTATGGCATGATTAGGCATGGAGTCGTAGAGCACGCCGTCCATGTCGAAAAGCACGGCCTTGGGGCATAATGTCTCAAAGCCGTGTTTTTCTAAGTATTGTTTAATGCATAATTCAATCATCACTATTGAGCCTTTCCTTGATAGCCTTGCTCTCAGCCTCGTAGCCGGGCTTGTCGAGCAGGGCGAACATGTTCTTCTTGTAGGCCTCCACACCAGGCTGGTTGAAAGGATTCACGCCGAGCACGTTGCCGCTGATGCCACAGCCTATTTCGAAGAAGTAGATGAGCTGGCCAATGTAGAACTCGTTCAGCTTGGGGACGCTGATGCGGATGTTGGGCACGCCGCCATCGACATGAGCCAAACGTGTGCCGAGCTCGGCCATCTTGTTCACCTCATCCACGCGCTTGCCGGCAAGGAAGTTCAGACCGTCTAGATTTTCCTCGTCCTCGGGGAAGAGCAGTTTCTTCTCAGGTTCCTCAATACTGATGACGGTCTCGAAAATGGTACGTTCGCCGTCCTGAATCCACTGACCCATCGAGTGCAGGTCGGTGGTGAAATCGACGCTAGCGGGGAAGATGCCCTTCTTGTCCTTGCCCTCGCTCTCGCCGTAGAGTTGCTTCCACCACTCGCTCATGAAGTGGAGCTTCGGCTGGTAGTTCACCATAATCTCAATCTTCTTGCCGTTCTGATAGAGCACGTTGCGCACGGCAGCATACTGGGCTGCAGGGTTCTCGGCAAAGGGAACGCCGGGGGCGCAAGCCTTTTCCATCGTTTGGGCGCCTTCTACGAGTGCCTTGATGTCGAAACCAGCACAGGCAATGGGCAGCAAGCCGACAGGAGTCAATACCGAGAAGCGACCGCCCACGTTGTCGGGAATGATGAAGCTCTTGTAGCCCTCCTTGTCTGCGCAGGTGCGGGCGGCACCACGCTTGGCATCAGTCACGGCCACAATAACCTTCTTGGCCTCGTCCTTGCCGCGCTGAGCCTCGCATTGCTTCTTTAGCAGACGGAAAGTGAGGGCGGTCTCGGTGGTCGTTCCCGACTTAGAGATGTTAATCACGCCGAACTTCTTGTCTTTCAGATACTCGGTCAGTTCGAAGAGATAGTCCTCACCAATGTTATTGCCGGCGAAGAGAATGGTTGGGTTTGCCTTGTCCTGGATGAGCCAGCTGAAGCTGTTGCTCAGGGCTTCGATGACAGCACGGGCACCGAGGTAGCTTCCACCGATGCCGGCTACGACGATGGCCTCGCAGTTCTCGCGCAGCACGTTGGCGCATTGCTGCAGTTCGTCGAGGAAATCGGAGGTGATGCCCGAGGGCAGGTGCAGCCAGCCTAAGAAGTCGTTGCCTGGGCATGTGCTGTTCTCCATGGCTTCTTGTGCGGCCTTTACTTGGGGTGCAAACGCATCTACTGCGCCAGCCTGCAGGAAGCAGGCAGCTTTCGTAATGTCTAATTGAATGTTCTTCATATTCACCTTTTACTATTTACAATTAATTCTTCATTCGTTATTCTTCATTTCAGAAGAGCGTCCATCTGTTGCTGCAGTTCGCGGGCTTTGTTGCCGGCAATCTCGGCAAAGTGGTCGTCGTTGCTGGCGTAGATGATGCCGCGACTGGAGTTCACCAGCAGGCCGCAGTCATCGTTCATGCCGTATTTGCAGACCTCTTCTAAAGAGCCGCCCTGTGCACCCACGCCGGGAACGAGCAGGAAATGGCGCGGAGCCACTTTGCGCACGTCCTCGAACAAACGGCCTTGCGTAGCGCCGACGACATACATCATGTTCTCCTCCGTTCCCCATTGCTGACTGACACGCAGTACCTTCTCGAACAACCGCTCTGGCTCGGGATTCATCGAGACGGTGAGCTGGAAGTCCTGACTGCCCTTGTTCGAGGTCAAGGCGAGCAGCACCACCCATTTGTTCTCGTATTGCAGGAACGGCGTCACCGAGTCCTCGCCCATATAGGGGGCGACGGTCAGCGCATCCACGTCGTACTCCTCGAAGAACGTGCGGGCATACATCTGCGACGTGTTGCCGATGTCGCCGCGTTTGGCGTCGGCAATAATGAGGTGATGTGGATGTTTCTCCTTCAGGTAGTTCACCGTCTTCACGAAGCTCTCCATGCCTTTCAGTCCATAGGCCTCGTAGAAGGCCAGGTTCGGCTTGTAGGCCACGCAATAGGGGGCCGTTGCGTCGATGATGGCCTTGTTAAACTCAAACACGGGGTCGTGCAGGTCGAAGACGCATTGGGGCATCTTTTTCGGGTCAGTATCGAGACCCACGCAGAGGAAACTTCTCTTCTGCTTAATCTGTTGTATCAGTTCTTGTCTTGTCATAATTCACTCTCTTTCATTCGTTCTGCATTCTCCGCCACGGTCAGGGCGTCGATCATGGGCTGGATGTCACCGCCGAGGAATCCCTGCAGGTCGTGGGTGGTGAAGCCGATGCGGTGGTCGGTCACGCGGCCCTGCGGGAAGTTGTACGTGCGAATCTTCGCCGAGCGGTCGCCGGTAGATACGAGCGTCTTGCGGCGCGAGGCAATGTCATCGACATACTTCTGGTGCTCCTTATCATATATAAAGGTATAGAGGCGACTTAGTGCGCGCTCCTTGTTCTTCGGCTGGTCGCGGGTTTCGGTACACTCGATGAGAATCTCCTCCGTCTCGCCTGTGTTCGGGTTCTTCCACATATAGCGCAGGCGCACGCCCGATTCCACCTTGTTCACGTTCTGTCCACCGGCACCTGAAGAACGGAAAGTGTCCCACTTGATCTCGCCTTCGTTGATGTGCACCTCGAACTTGTCGGCCTCGGGCAGTACGGCAACGGTGGCGGCTGAGGTGTGCATACGGCCCTGCGTCTCGGTGGCGGGCACGCGCTGCACGCGATGGACTCCGCTCTCATATTTCAGCGTGCCATAGACGTCAGCTCCTGATACGGCGAAGTCAATCTCCTTGTAGCCGCCCACGGCACCCTCTGAGACGTCGGTAACTGAGAGCTGCCAACCCTTTGAGTCGCAGAAACTCTTGTACATCTTGAATAGGTCGCCGGCAAACAGGCAGGCTTCGTCGCCGCCCGTTCCGGCGCGAATCTCCATCTGCACGTTCTTCGCATCCTCGGGGTCCTTGGGTATGAGGGCAATCTTGATTTCCTCCTCCAGCTTCGGCTGAAGCTCTTCGTTCGTGGCCAGCTCCTCGCGGGCTATCTCCTTCATTTCTGGGTCGTCCTCGTTGGCCAGGATGTCCTTCGCCTCCTTGATGCTGTTCAGGCAGGCGATATACCTTTTGCGGGCATCCATGATGTCGCTCAGGTCCTTATATTCCTTCGTCAGTTTGACGAAGCGTTGCTGGTCGCCAATCACGTCGGGGTCAGTAATCAACGTCGATACCTCCTCGAAGCGGGCTTCCAGACCGTCTAATTTCTCTAAAATGCTATTGTTCTCCATAATTGACTGCAAAGTTACGAAAAGTCGAGCACAAAACAAAGAAACTTGTTTCTTTTTTTGTCAAGACAGAGTAACTTCGCCGATTTATCGGCAAAGTTCTTGCAAAAAGCAAGCGATGCAAGCATCGAGCGACGAAAAAACGAGGGAAATGCAAAAGAAAAGCTCGTTTTTCTTTTCATTTCCGAGTGATAGAATACGAAACTTGCTTTTGCTTGGCTTGTCCAAGAACTTCGGCAAAGCCATAGTTAAGAAAAAGCATATGTTTCTGGCTAGTTACAAGTATCAAAACGGTTTTCCTAGAATAACGTTTATTATTCTTATTCAATAAAACCCCATTATAGAATTATGATGCCAATGCAAATAGGAAAATGAGAATCAGAATAATCCAGCCAATCACGCGAAGACACGACCCCCAACCTTCGAATAGGAATTCAAAGATCTTTCCGATTCCTTTGAATACCCACCCGAGCAGTCCGCCGCCTGTGAATACGACAGCGATAATTGCAAGAAGTCCTATGATTGCTAAGATCTCCATTTACAACCAAGTCAAAAAATCCCCATCCTGCTTGAGGAAACAGAATGGGGAATTATCCGATTATACTTTCTTAATATCCCACCACGCTTGTGAATAAGCGTCTTGTGCTTGTTTGTTGTAACCTGCTGCTTTGATTGCAGCTTTAATCTTATCAGGGTCACATGAACTCAACGGAGTTTCAACGGTGAGCGTTGTACCTTTTGGCATGTCGCCAAACTTCTCTTTCGATGTGATTTTGAACTTTGTCATAGCTCTTTTTGTTTTAGATAATTGTTATTTCTTGCGGATTCCTCCGCTGTAATCTCGTATATATACATATCGGTCTGTATAGACCTCAATATCCTTTCCGTTACTTGCAAGTAGTAAGTCAAGTATATGATTGCCGTTGAAATCACAAACCCGACTCCAACTACTTGCACCTATTGAGCAACGTTGCAATTCCTTATCGTTATTCGGATTGATGCGATATAGGAAACCACCACTTTTAACCGTTTGTGCCATAAACTAAATGATTTTGTCAATTATAGATTGTTGAATTTCTAACGCTAACTTGTATCGTTCTTTCCATAGAATCACAATATCCCTTTGAGGATTATCATACCACTTTTTTCCTAATAATGATATTGATAGAGACGGTTTCGTTTGGGGCGGATTGATTTTCCAACCATTATGCTTTTTACATATTGCTTTGAATAATGACACCCAATTCCGCACAAAAACTTCTTTGTTTGAGGTATTATTGATATTGCATAAAAACACCTTAAAGGTTCCGTTCTGAATCTGTATGTGAGATTCTATTGTATGGGTATTATCCTCCCAATAGTTCAGATAGTCTATTAGTGCCGTTCCGCGTGTTTCATTGATTGCAGTTTTGCCACACGGTTCAATATCCATCTGTTGGAGTATTATTCCAAGAAAGCACTTTTGGAAAATCGTTTCCAGATTGTTCTGTCCTATATATTCTGCATACCGACCTTTTGCTGTTCCGAATTGTTTGTCTTCTTTTCTTTTTGATCCGTCTGTAAATACGTTGGGATATGATTGCGAATTATCCAAGAAGTCAATTAGGGCGGTATCTAATGCTTTTATGCAATCATTATATTCGTGGATGAAAATGCTGTCCTTCGTGTCTTCATTCGCATGGTTAAGAGCACTTTCAATATAACCTGCTAATTGTCTGTATGTAGTGCAATGCCATATGTCATTTTCGCATCGAGGTTTCTCCGAAATCAAAGATAGTAGACAATACTTTTTTTCACTTCTGCCTGCTATCTTTGTGAGAGTATAAACGTAACCGTCCAACTGCTTTTCACGTTGTGACGATTTGACTTTATTTTCAATAACCCAATATGCCTTTTCCGTCTTCTCGTTTTCGGTTACTATCAATATGTCAAAATAATGGTTCTCTATCCCCACATTGATAGTACTAAAAGTCGTTATTGTCTCACCGAATATCTGACAAAGCAATTTTGATTTTTCCTCTTTGTCGAAGGCAATGCAGTTTTCAGACAGCATCCACCCAATAACGGCTGAATGTACCTTTTCCATGTCTGCAAGTCCTATTGCTTGAAAGAAGTTCTGTTTCATAACGATTCTGTTGTATGTACTATATTACAAATGTTCAATTAGCCACGATTTTAGGAAAATAGAAAAAAGCACATAAATGATGATGCACCACATAAGTGTCTTTAATAACCTTACCAATCCTGACCTTAATATATATGTAGAACCAAACAAATTTAGCTTTTTTAATTTCTTTATTTTGCAACCCTCAAAGGCATCGCCTGCAATTTCATCAATATGAGAAGGAATAAGTAGCTCTCGAAGTGATTTGCAATTCTTAAAAGCTTTCCATTCGATAATTTTGAGGTCATCTGGAAGATTTACAGAATTAAGGGAGGAGCAATTTTCAAAAGTTGATTTCTTAATCCGTTTTACCTTTGAAGGGATTATTATTGACTTTAAGGATTTACAACCCTCAAATGCCGATTCTCCGATGGTTGTTACACTATCGGGTATTTCTATTGATTCCAGATGTGTATTATTACAAAACTTGAAATCTTCTATTTCTTTTGTTCCAACAGGTATTTTTATAGTTTTTAAGGTGCTGATAGTATTTTGTTGGATTTGCTTATTTTTCTTATAGGCCTTGTCGGAAACTTCAATGTTTTTATACGGGAAATACTTAATTAATTCACCTGTTAAAAATCTTGATTTCTCTGATAAATAGATTTTAAGGTTGGGGCAATCTTTAAAAGCTTCTTCTTCAATGGTCGTTACGCTTTCTGGAATAACGATTGATTTCAGAGATTCGCAGCCTTTGAAAGCATATTCCCCAATAGATGTCACACCGTCAGGTATATTGATTGATTTCAGAGATTTGCAGTCGCAGAAAGCACCTTCACCAATAGATGTCACACCGTCAGGTATATTGATTGATTTCAATGATTCGCAATGCCAAAAGGTATAATCTTCAATGGTTGTTACGCCATCTGGCATATTGATTGATTCAAGTGATTTACAGGCAGAAAAAGCATGGTCTCCAATGGTCGTTACGCTTTCTGGAATAACGATTGATTTCAGAGATTCGCAGCCATTGAAAGCATATTTCCCAATAGATGTCACACCGTCAGGTATATTGATTGATTCCAATGATTCGCAATAGTAAAAGGTATAATCTTCAATGGTTGTTACGCCATCTGGTATATTGATTGATTCAAGTGATTTACAGGCAGAGAAAGCATACTCTCCGATGCTCGTCACGGAGTTGGGGATGGTGACGGAGGAGAGGCCGCTGCAATCTTCGAAAGCATACTCTCCGATGCTCGTCACGGAGTTGGGGATGGTGACGGAGGAGAGGCCGCTGCAACCAGAGAAAGCATAGCCTCCGATGCTCGTCACGGAGTTGTGGATGACAGTTCCTTTGCATCCTACTATTAATCTGTTGCTTTCGGTTTCAATGATGGCGTTACAATTACTGCGGGAGTCATATACAGTATTACCACTTTCCACCACGATGGAGGTCAGGTCGCTACAATGCTGGAAAGCAGAACTACCTATACTCATTACAGAATTCGGAATCGTAATAGTTGTTAGACCACTACAGCCATAAAATGCATAATTATCAATTCTTGTTACAGAGGTTGATATTAATATAGAAGTAAACTTACATCCATGAAATACATCTTCACACAGCTCGTTATTTTCTTTTACCGTAAAGCAGTAAATAGCGACCTGAACATATTTCTCGCCTCCTGCAACTATCTTTGCGCCTGAAAAATCCAAGACTTTCAGCTTTCCAGATGTATCTTCGCGCCAATAGTTACATCCAGCCATATCGCGAATAAAGCGGAAATCCGTGCCGTTTAGTTCACCCGTCAATGTCAATTCCTCAATGTTATATTTCTCAGATTCGGAGATTAGATTTGGCAGACTTCCAGCGGGATATACATGAATAGTGTGGGTTGTCGACGAAACACTGCCGCCTTCTATTCTTTTTTTGCCTTCTGAAATAATAATTGATTCATTATTCTCTTGTCCCATATTATTCATTATTTAGTTATTGTTAATACTACTTCTTCAATTGGAGAATCAGCACTAACTAAATGGGCATAAAGAAAGTGCAGACCTCTTCATCTCCTGTCCAGGTCTGCAACAACCTATATTCCTTTATGTTGAAGTTTGCACATTATGCGCCCACTCCAATACGGAATACTTATATGCTCGTTTTTTCTGTTTTGAGGTTGCAGTTCGGACAGGAATTGAGCAATCAAAGGTTATTGTACCATCCTTTTTCGCCATCCACACACGGACGGTCAGACAATACGTTACAAAGATACAAACTATTTTCCAAATAACATCATTTTTGTGGATATTTTTTCGATTTTCCCCCCAAATTCATCTTAAAACGGCAATTTGAATTCAATTTCTGGAAGAAATCGGGGCGAGATGTATTTTTCAACACTTTTCTGATTACTATTTATCCAATTATTCTTATTTTTGTAAAGACAAAGAAGTTTCCTTGAGTATAGCGAAAAACTTCGAGCTTGAATGAGCGTTCAAGATTCGTTTTGGCGCGTTCAAAATGGTTTTTTGAACGTTTCTAAATGGAAAAAAGTGCGCTCTTTTCTCTGACATACACAGTGTTGGAGTGGAACGAGGTGCCTTCAAAACGCCGTTTGCGTCCGCGCAAACGACCGTGCGCGCCTACGCAAACAACTGTTTGCGCCTGCGCAAATTAAAAGCCCCCTCACGGCTTATTTGCAGGAGGGGGCTTGGGGTTATCCTTTCTTGAACATGCGGCGTATCCACTGGATGTTGTCGGCCCATTGGATGATGTTTCCCAAGACGGGAATAGCGCGCAGACCTTGATTGCGCAGGGCGGTGGCCTCGCGGCGTGCATCGTTCACCTCGTCGGGCAGGATATCGGTTAGCGCTTCCTCGGCCTTGCGTGTTGCCACGCTCTCTGCCATAGAACCGGCCATACCCACGGCAGCCGACTTGAGGGCTTGGCGATGCAGGTCTTTCGTCGTGTCAGCTACGGCCTGACCGTCGCCAACATTCATCAGACTAACATATTTCACGAAGAGGTCGTTGTATTCCTTGGCAAACGGCCCCTGCTGGAACTGCTCGTTGAAGGCCATCTGGTCGCTACAGCCTGCGGCCATCTGCTCAAGGCGTGTAAAGAAATCGTCGAACTCTTGGCGCGAAGCCTCATTATGACGAAACTGCTTGTCAGCCACGTCGCGGTAGGGCTGTACCCACGCTTGATAGTCTGTCATATCGCTCTGCAATTTAGTCGTTGGAGAAAAGTTACAGAACGTCGGAGAGGTCGAACCAGACGTTGGTGTTGAGGATTTCGCAGACCTTGCCGACGGCGCAGGTGGCGAAGATGAGAGCTCCCGTCTCATGGGCGGGATAGTTCATAAAGTAGCCGAAGTCGCCGGCTATAACTTGGACGTCTTCAACGCCCTGAGCCTTGAGGAAGGTGTAGAGGTTGATGGTGTTGACGGGTGGCACGGTGATGTCGAGGGCATGGTGTACGAGCATGATGTGCTCGTCCTTGCGGGGCGTCCAGCCTTTGCAAAGGTTGTCCTGCTCCAGAGCCTCGAAATACTTCTTTGACAATGGGCTTTCTAAGTCGAGCATGTCGGGAGTGACGAAGTCGGCAATAATGTTGGTACCGATCATCTCGTCGATCTCCTCACGCTTGTATTTCTTGCTGAGTACCCACTCGTCGATGTTGCTGAGCAGGGGCTCGGTGAAGATGTCGGCGCGGGGAATGCCAAGCTTGAAGTATTCGTTATAGGCCAGCAGCACGCTGATGACGGTGGAGGGCATGCCCGTCAGTCCGGCTTGGATGAAGTCGCTGTAGGTGGCGGGAATGTCATACGAGCCTGCGCCTGCGAAAGTGTAAGTGATGTGCAGGTCGGGATATTTCTCGTCAATCAGTCGGACAACTCCCATTGCGGTATGTCCGCCCTGTGAGTAGCCAGCGTTGAAGAGGATGTCGTCGTTCCACGAGTAACCCAGCGTGGGTAGCAACTCCTTTGCTGCCAGGAGGGCATCGACGCTGGCCTGGGCATTGGCGCTGGAGATACAGTAGGCCTGTTGCTTGTCCTGGGTAATGCCGAAGCCATAGTAGTCAGGCGAGATGGTGATCAGCCCGCTGCCAGCTATGAGGCTCTGCACTTTGAGGTCACCCATCGACGGGCATTGGTCGGCACGATAGACGGTGAAGTGGTTGTAGAGCAGCAGTCCCTTTGCGGGAGCTTCTTTTGTCACTTCGTCGCCAATGGTGATGGTTCCGGACAACGTGGCGGGATTACCGAAAGGATCGGTAGAGGGATACTCGAAGACATAGACGGTCATCTTCTTCTCATCGACGTGGGTCATCGCGGTGACGCGCGCCTTGGGAATGATAGGCTCGTCGTTGTTGATGGGATTGTCGTCGTTCGTACACGAGGTGAACGTCGTTGCGCCGCAGAGGATGAGGATGGCGGCTAGCATCCAAAATTTCAGTTGTTTCATCGTTTTAGAGAGTTAGTAATTGAATGTTCCGAATTCGCTTTGAATGGTAAGTGAGCGGCGGCCTTCCTCGATGTGCCCAACGACCTGAGCGTCGATATTGAAGCTACGGCTGATGGCCATGACCTGTTCGGCCACTTCGGGACGGACGTAAATCTCCATGCGGTGGCCCATGTTGAAGACTTGGTACATCTCGCGCCAGTCGGTGCCGCTGCATTCGTGAATGGCACGGAACAGCGGGGGCACGGGGAACATGTTGTCCTTGACGACGTGGCAGTTCTCGCCAACGAAGTGCAGCACCTTGGTCTGGGCGCCGCCCGTGCAATGCACCATGCCGTGAATCTCGGGGCGTAGCTCGTCGAGCAGCTTCTTGATGACGGGGGCGTAGGTGCGAGTGGGGGAGAGCACGAGCTGACCTGCATCGACAGGGGAACCCTCGACGGCGTCGGTCAGTTTATATTTCCCGGAATACACCAGCTCGTCAGGCACGGCGTGGTCGTAGCTCTCAGGATAGTTTTCGGCCAGGTATTTTGCAAAGACATCGTGACGGGCGCTGGTGAGACCATTAGAACCCATGCCGCCGTTGTAGCGTCGCTCGTAAGTGGCCTGACCAGTAGAGGAAAGACCCACGATGACGTCGCCCGGGCGGATGTTGGCGTTGTCGATGACATCGGCACGCTTCATGCGGCAAGTGACGGTGCTATCGACGATGATGGTGCGCACAAGGTCGCCTACGTCGGCTGTCTCGCCACCCGTCGGCCAGATGCCGATACCCATCTCACGCAGTTCGGCGAGGAGCTCGTCGGTACCATTGATGATGGCGGAGATGACTTCACCCGGCACAAGCATCTTGTTGCGCCCGATGGTAGAGCTGACGAGGATGTTATCGACGGCACCCACGCAAAGCAGGTCGTCGGTGTTCATCACGATGGCATCCTGCGCAATGCCTTTCCACACGGAGAGGTCACCCGTCTCGCGCCAGTACATGTAGGCGAGGCTCGACTTGGTGCCGGCGCCATCAGCATGCATGATGTTGCAGTATTCGGGGTCGCCGCCCAATATGTCGGGGATGATCTTGCAGAAGGCCTGCGGGTAGAGTCCCTTGTCGATGTTCTTAATGGCAGCGTGGACGTCTTCCTTTGCGGCACTTACGCCACGCTGCATGTAACGATTGTCAGCCATATCAGAATTGTACTTCTGGTGCTTTCTGTGCGGCAGCATCAGCCTCAAACTTGGCCATCTTGTCGAACCCGAAGATACCGGCGAGCAGCGTGTTGGGGAACTTGCGAATCTTCACGTTGTACGTCTGTACGGCAGTATTGAAGGTGTTGCGGGCTTCGTTGATACGGTTCTCCGTTCCTTCGAGCTGCTTCTGCAAGTCCATGAAGTTCTCGTTGGCCTTCAGGTCGGGATAAGCCTCGCTGACAGCAATGAGGCGACCGAGAGCCTGCGACAGCTCGCCCTGTGCCTGCTGGAACTGCTGTAGTTTCTCGGGAGTGAGGTCGTCGGCATCGACGTTGATGCTCGTAGCCTTTGCACGGGCATTCACCACGCCTTCGAGCGTTTCCTTCTCATGTGCTGCATAGCCTTTCACCACATTGACAAGATTGGGAATGAGGTCGGCACGGCGCTGATAAGCTGACTGCACGCCAGCCCATGCTGTCGTTGCCTCTTCTTCTACTTTTACCATTCCGTTGTAGGCGCTGATACCCCAGATGACGAGTATGGCCACGACGGCTCCGATAATCATGGTGTTCTTCGAGAGTCCACCGGTCTTTGTTACATTGTTACTCATAATGCTTGTTTTTTTAGTTTGTTATTTATGATTAATGTTTATAGTTTTCTACCAGCGTCCACCAGAGCCTCCTCCGCCCCAGCTGCCGCCTCCGTAGCCGCCGCTGGAATGGGAACTGCCTCCGCCACCCCAGCTTCTTGATGATGAGCGGGAATGACCTCCGCTATAACCTCCACCAATATGGCCTCCGCCGAAACCTCCGCCACTACCGGAATCTTCACCGAAATAGAGGAAGAAGGGGTTGGAACGAAGCTTCGTTGCTTTCATGTCGGCAAGTCCCATCTTGCGCGATACGCTTCGGCCGTAGTATCCCCAGCCTCCGAAGAGTGCCAGGAACAGGGCAAAGACGCCGGCACCTTGCATGTCGTCATCTTTGTCGGCGTTGCTCTTTAATGCCGTCATCTGAGGCATGTCTTTTTCTGACATCAGGGCGTAAGTGCCGCGTGCCAGATAGAGCATGCCACTATCGGGCAGTTCAGCCTTCATGCTGGGAATAAGATAGTCTTGTGCAAGATGGTTGGTTTCCAGGTCGGTGAGGTCACCTTCCAGACTACGTCCGGGAGCAATGAAATAACTATGGTCCAGATAGCCTACGACAATGACCAATCCGCGGTCGTTGCGGCCTACGCCATAGTTGTTATAGATGCCGCGTACCATTGCCACAGGGTCGTCGTTGTCGATATGTCCCACGATGACCATTGCCGACTCAATGCCGAACTGATCGTCGAGGCGGCGCAGGATGACGTTGATACTATCGACCACTTCCTGCGAGAGAATGCTATCGGGATTAGACACATACTGGTCACCGTCGGTGAGGTGAGGCATCGGGATGTTGTCGGCATTCCATGAGCGCGTGTCCATCAACGCAGCCATTGGCGATACCGATGGCGATGGCGGCGTGGCGAGGCCGAAAGAAAAACTGCTGGCACAGAGGATAACGACGAAGCCTATGCAGATAGACCATTTCCAGTAGTCCTGCAGATGAAGGCTGCCATGCTTTTCTTTCCATTCCTTGAGGAAGGTGTTACACTCGCTTTCATAGCCTTTCTTTTGATCCCAGTATTTCTCCTGATAGTTCTTCCGTATGTCCTTCAGCTGACTGCCTTTTCCAGAGACGAGCGTGCTGATCTCGCTCTTGAAGCTGGATTCCAGATTGGAGATTTCCTTGTTATACTTGGCAGCTATGTCGCTCAGTCCTTTCTGCTTGTCGGCGAAGGCTTCCACATCGCCGGCATATTTCTTGTTAGCACCTTTGCCCAGCACGACGATGACGCCCAGAATGATTGCTGTGATGAGGGCAATGGAGTAGGGGGATATCTCTCCATATTGCTTAGTACCAGCTGAGGTGAGAGCACCCAGAATGATGAGTATCGGAATAGCCATCAGGCAACCGCTCATCCATGTCAGTTTCTTATTAGTAAAAGGTATATTCATCTGTTTTTATTTTTCTTTTCCGTTCCAGAATTCCCACGAGGCG
>Ga0310690_10006320_pt1 | contig 15604 bp, 14 predicted proteins | sample AusTroGonzalo_MG_2_FD_207661 | JGI IMG/M metagenome (GOLD analysis project Ga0310690, IMG submission 207661) | Bovine rumen microbial communities from tropical cattle in Woodstock, Queensland, Australia - Gonzalo_04 (v2) (version 2) | ecosystem: Host-associated > Mammals > Digestive system >... | reverse complement strand
AAACCTAATTCAGCAAACATATTTTCTATGTTCTGTTGTTTAGCTTTAGCTTCTAATGCTAAGTCTGTACAACAATCAGCTAGAATACCTGACAAGTTTGTCTTGTTTTTTCTAGCTGAATTTTCTTTTACCAAATCCCAAATACTATTTGGGTCAAAATCAGGACTAGCAAATATCTTTGCTATACCTTCTTTAATCTTTAATCACTTATCAGTGAGTGGCATTGTTTTCTTTTTGTCCACTCAATCTGATGTAAAGTTAATAACAATTGCGTCGTCAACTATTGACACTGAGTTAACAACAAGTGTGCTTTTGTTTTCTACAGCACTAAGTAGTTCGTTTGTTTTAGCCATTCTTGAATAGAATAAATAATAAAAATATGTATTTTTTAAATACACTTATTGTAGTAAGTGAGAGAAGCTGTGTGTTATAACATTTTATATTTGTTATATAATCTCTTATCTTTTCTTATCTCACTTATAATATATTTTTGTATATCCTTTTTGTTTTTATTATTGCACCAATGTATTTCATCAGTGTCAAAGTTCTTTATAGTTACGCACAATCATTCAACTTGTGCTACACAAATATAAGTTCTTTTAATATATAAACTGTTACCACGTCGTGTGGTATTTTGTATTGTTAATTTCATTTTGTATTTGATTAATAAATAAATCAATTGAATAGTAATTGATAGAAGCAAGAAAGAGAACAGCTTACGCTGTCTCTTCCTCTTCATATTGTTTCTTTTGGTTAAGTACTTCGCATCTACGAATTAATCTAACAAGATAATATCTTGTTACCTCAAATCATTGTGCTTTATACTTAGCCTTTATGTCCTCTCGTGTGACACTCTCTAAGTATTCTTCAGGACAAGTTTCTTGAAATGTAACAAACAAATGTAGCAAATGATTTGCTTCTCGTTCTAATCTCTTTTGTTCAGCTTCTGCATCTAACTCTTTAATTCTATCCATTGCTTTACTGTAGTATTTATATTCAGCGTATGCTTTATCTCATTTCTTCTTTAAGCTTTTCGTTTCATCATTAACTATACCACACTTAGTTAGCTTATCAAAAGCTTCATAGAACTGTTTGTATTCTTCTCTGCTATCTCTGATAGCTTTCCAAAGTATCTTCATCTTGTGCTCCATCTTACTCTCTTTCTTTTTCTCGTTAAAGAAATCCTCTAATTCAATAAGCCAATCTGGCTTATCATCAGAGAGAATTTCTTCAAAGTTACCCTCTTCATTTCGGATAACTTTTCTGATGTAAGGAGAGTTACTCTTAACAAGAGATGAAACCATTCCTCATCAAGGAATAGAATGATATTGAACTCTATATCCTGGAGTATTAAAGACAAAGAACTTTCTTTTGTCTCTCTTTGGATTGTCTATAGTCATTACATCATCCAACTTATCGAAGTTATCAAGCTGTTCTTGAGTAACATCACATTGAGCATTAGCGTGAACTAATCTAACGAACTCTCGAAGTCCAGCATCAATACCTGCCTCCATATATTCAGGAGGTAAGTTAGTATTGTACTGTTCTTCTCACCAATCCTCAATATCTAAATTGCATAAGTTACCTTCTCAATAGATGTTCCCATCTTCTGAGTAATAACTGTCTTCTAGCAATTCATTTTGGATTGCTTCTAACTTTTCGTTAGGAGTTAAGTTCTTGTCTGCACAAGTGAACTCGATGTTTTGCATTGTGTACTGCATCGTAATATAAAATAATAGAATAAAAATAGAACAGTTTAACGAGAATGTTCAGCTCAAGAAATTAAAGTTCGACCTTAGCGAAAGCTTCAACCAATGCGTTAACATTGAATTGATTAAAGCTTTCGTCTGTTAGGTCTTTCTCATATAGGATACTTACAGCACCTGATGGATAGACGTGTCTAATTTGTAGACGCTCTATCTCAGGTCCATAACCGTAGTCTCCACTACTATTAGTTATGGTTCCTATAATTGTGTGTTCTCAACATACAACTTCTTTACGATAAATCTCTTCAGTTATACGTGAATACATTTCTGAAATCATTAATAAAATATTAATAATATAAAAAAGGTTAGGCAAATAGCCCAACCTTCTTGACGAAGTAACAATCTCTTTTGTTACCTCAGATACCTTCACTGTAGTAGAAGATATCACGTTGAACAGACCAACTTCTTCTGTCCAACTTCTTAGCGTGTCAAGCTTGCTCTAGCTTAAACATCGCTCAGCAAAACTGACTAATGTCATTTGACTTTAGTCGTTGTTTAGCTCACTTAACGTGTGCCCACGTATTTCTAGTGAACTTATATGCGTTCTGACAAACGCATCAATTGCTGGCGATGAATGTTATTACAACATACACACCATAGAATGTGACGTTAAGCACGTCGAAGCTTTTCTTTGTAGTAGACATTGTGCTATACAAATAATAGAATAAAAAGTCACGGTATCAACACCGCTATATCCGTAGCCAACCGTAGTTGACTACAGTATAGAGATATTAATCTTTCAACTCATAAAGTCATAAGTCTTTATGAGCATATCCAAACTTGTAAAGTCATCGCAACTGGAAGAAACTATAAGCTCTACATTTACTTCTGAATATAGCGTAATCATCAATTGTAGAACGTTGAAATAGTTTCTTACATACATCGTCAGTTGTTGCTGAATGAAAACATAAGTTTCATTTGTTAAGTTCTGCATATCTGCGAACTTCATCATCAATAAACCTTACATCTTCAGCTATAACTTCAGAGCAATCTGTTCATTGAACACATAGTTCTGAAGTCCACTCAGCATATGGAAACTCATCCTCAGTTTCATTTTCTTTTCTATAAGTCTGAGTATAAACGAATGTAAATCATTCATACTCACATTTCTTAACTGTGATAATTTCATATCACCAAGTGTAGTTAGTCTTCGTCTCACTGACGAGTGTTCGTTGTAACTGTTTCATCTTTATATAATATAATAGAATAAAAGCTGGGCATCAATACCCATATTTCTGTAACCACACATCCGCGATTACAGAATATGAATATTAAACTATAAAGTTTAACCAATACTCAGTTCAATATCTTCATTCATATTCAAAACATTTAAACCAAGTAAACTTTTTTCTCTTGATATACTTTTCACGTTCCTGAAAAGTATAGAAAATTTTAATTTCTGGCATTTCTAAAAACTAAAAAACTAAAAATCCATACTTATATATATATATATAGATATGGATACTTTTAAAATATATAAGGATAAGTTTAAAAAATTTTTTTTTATTAATTAATATATAAATATTTTTTTTTATTAAAGTACCCTTATATATACAAGATTTATCCATACCTATTTATGCATATATAGATATGGATTTTCACTTTTTAGCATTTCAGATAAAAATATTATGTATTATTTATTCGAAATGTCAACACGATTTAAAATAAAACGTGACGAAGTCACTATCCCGTATCCGAACGCTGTGCGTGTCGAGAGATGAATACTCCGCTTGTTTTCTGGGAATGAATTCACTTCAGGCATACCAAAGTTGCGATATCTTAGGCATTCTGAACAGGTATATGTCATCGCTGTTACTCGCCGCGGTGTCAAATCCTATTGCTCTATGCGCAAGGATATCAATTCATTCTTTACCAAGTGTTGCGCAAATCCTTAAACCTTTCTTCCGCCTCTGCGAGGCTAGATGTAATTTAAAGACTTAACGTGAATAATAAATACTATAATAAATTTAAATCTGTTTTCGGTGATGAAGAGGAAATCCGTAGTTCGGTGAGTTCCTCTGTTCGGTGAGCTTTCCGTAGTTCTGTATAAATACTAACCACAATGAATAGAATATATGTTTTCAATCTATTCTATTATGATATAATATATATTCTACTTATTCTCTCACCTCTTTCTATTCTACTATTTCGAACCCCCCTGGACCCCTTTCACTTCCTTCTTCTTCTCTCTCTCACTAAATCTACACACGCTTGAAAAAAAATAGGGAGGGGCAAATGTCAAGTTAATTTTCCAAAATAGACTTGAAATTAAAAACTAAAAGAGTATATATATAATATAGTTTTATTTTTTATTGTAGGGAAATGGCAAAAGAAATTGAGAGAACAGCAGAAGGTAGAGTACCTTGCGAAGTTTATACTAGGGTTATGGGGTATATCAGACCTGTGAGTTGATATAATCCAGGGAAGAGAACGGAATTCTACAGTAGAAAGTACTTCGATGAAGCGAAAGTAGATAATAGCGCGTTCATCAGGAAGTTCGGAAAAACTAATTAAGTTTTATATCCTACCAATATATATGGCAATAGATGTTGCAAAAGAACTTGTAGATATTCAGGTCCAGATAGAACTGATGAAGCAGAGATATCCGGACTTTAATATTTACATTACGGTTAATAAGGAGTTCAATGATGCATTATCCACACATCTTTGAACCGATGATTACAAGATTAGGCTTGAGGAACTCTACTGATGTAGATATCAAGTAAGCCCGTTTGTGGATAATTACAATTGGGTTATAGGATTATTTGACTATAGCCAGATACTTGGCCAATGGAATACGTTCCAGGACAAGATGTATAAATTAAGTCATTTATTTACTTATGTTACAAGCGATGCCAAGGAAGAAAGCAACAACTGAGAAGACGCTACAGATTAACGAAGAGGAATTAAATATTCTTAATGAAGTACTCGCGGATTACAAAGGGTTCATAGAGTATACATATAAGAATAATGTAGCTATAGTTGCTCAAGGGGAGCAAATGTTAAAAACTAGCAGTGATAAGGATAAGACAATAGACTTAATTAAGGCTATAGACCAATATAAGGAACAAGCTAAAATGTTGGATATTGCTAGACTTAGAGCTGATAGTGTCCATTTAAAAGTAAAGGACGCTTTAGGTATTAAGGATTTGCCAGATGAGGTTATTGAACCAAGCGGAGCTGGAGAAACACAAGATGATACTTCAGCCGACCAACCAAGCGCAGAAGTTTCCGAAAGTGTTGAGGTTTTACCGGAAGAAGGATAAGGAATATTATACCTTTGGTGGTCAAAAATTCACCGGCGGATTGCTGCTACCGCAGCAATTGCTAGGTAACTTAACAGAGGAACAGCAATTTATGGCTGATAAAATGCGTGAGAACGATAATGGAGTAATCCATATGGGTACAGGAAGAGGTAAGAGTTGGGTGATTTACAATGCTATATGTGAGAAACGTACACGTACTTTGATATTATGTCATAATATCCAGACTGCTGATACTATGTATAAAGGGATATTAGAGAATACAACATTTCCGAAAGAAATGGTTGGACTAGTACATAGTAAAAGTAGGGTTGCAAGAACAGGATGTATTGATGTAATGACGCACGCTAGCTTTGTAAAGAACTATAAAAGTTTAACTTCTACATATTGAATGATATGCTATGATGAATGTGACTACAACCTGAGCTTTCCCGAAAGATATAACTATGATTGTATGGTCGGGGCTTTAATTGCATTAAGCCCGAAGTACTTGTATGGGTTTACCTGAACGCCTTACAGGGCGGAAGGGTGAGTTGAAGTATTAAATAGAATATTTGGTGATGTATGGACATATAGTAATGAATATAACTATACTCCTAATATTATACAAGTATTATATAGATATACTTGAGACTATGCGTTCGAAACATTCGGCGAACTAATGCAGAAATTAAACGAACTTGAGGATAGGAAGGTTAAACAAATTAAAATATATAATCAATACAAAAGAAAGTGGAACTTAATATTAACAAAAAGTGTCAAAGAATGTGAAGCTATTCACGCACTTATACCTGGGAGTATCATATTAAATGGTACTCTAGGTAATAAGGAGCTTGAAGAGCAAATGAATTTAGTTAATAAGGCAATAGATGGTAACTTGGGTTTCACGATTGTATGAACCATCGACAAGATGGGGCGTGGTGTTGATATACCTCCGATTGATACTTTGTTTATGTTCAGCCCGGTGCGCTTTAGATGAACTGTGGTTCAAGCGGTCGGTAGGGCACTTCGTAAATATCCTGGTAAAAGTGACGTTATTATACTGGATTGGTGTGATATGCCTCTGTTAAAAAAACAACAGAAGGAACGTCTGAAAGATTACCAAAATGAATATGGTATTGAGAAAAAATCTTTTAACTTTATAAATATATAATTATGATTATTTGAGCACTTGTATGTATTATTCTACTTGCTATAGCTATTATAGTACAAGAGAATAAAATTCATAAACTTATTAATCGTTTCGATACATTTGTAGAGAAACATAACAACTTTGTAGATTTTGTTAGGGGGGAGATAGATGATATCTATGACCAAACTAACGAAAGAATTGATGAAATTAATCACGAATTTCTTAGTGTATATACTATATTAGGAACTAATAAAGAGTTTGCAGATGATGTAACTGATACATTAGAACTAATGTGCGACACTGATGAAATTGTACTAGATAGAATTAATGAACTTGAAGAAGAAGTTTCATTATTAAATGTAGAGGTTGATGATATTATTAATGAATTATTTGCAGAAGCTCCTGAAGAGATTGAAGAAAAACCTGCTAAGAAAAGCAAGAAAAAATAATTTAATTGGGTTGTCGGTTCGATAGGGACGCACGTTAAATGTACTAAACAAGCACCGAGAGTTGTCACCGATGGGGTTTACTATGGTGCCGTGGACGAAAACCGATACGGTTGGGAGAATGTATCCCCTAATCCAACTGTAGAAAAAATAGGAGTTATATGGCGAGAACGCGTGACCGGTATAACTCCTCCCTTCCCTTTTATATATAAAAGTATTATGATTGATAAAGAAGAATTACTACACGAGTTCATATGAGCACATATAACTAAAGATAGTAAGCAAGGTTTTGTTATACTGTATGATGGTAATAGTGAGAACTTAAGTATTACTATTGATAGTAATATGGCTATGGATTGGTGGGTACATAACTGAAAAGACGTTGAGTTAAAAGAATATACTATTAAATTTCTTGGGGATGTTGTAACTGTAAACATTCCTGTTTTCAAAAAAGCTACTGGTGAAAGTGTTAAACAAGATTATTTAAATGTGTTGAATAGATATATTAAGGACTGAGTATTAGGTGATAGACGTGGAACAGTTATCAGTCGTTTACTTGAGAATATGGATGTCATAGTATTTGAATGACATATTGGCTTTCTGGAAGTTAAGAAGTTTGATGAGAACGATATAATATTTAAAAGTAAGACTACTAAGTTTAATTTCGGAACTAATGAATTCAAGATTGATATTGAAGATAATAGTGATATTGGAAGGTATGAGAATATATTACTATTAATGAAAGAAGTTCAGGACTGATATTATGATGTCAGGACGCATAGCTTGGTAGATAAAATTGAAGGTAAAATGGTGCAGCAAGATTATAAAATTGGTAGAGATGTTGATATTATTTTAAATGGTAATGAAGTAGTAGATGTTAAACAAGAAGATACTAAATACAATGCAATCAAAGATAAAACAGGATGGCGAATTGTTAGCCCGACTGGCGACAAGGTATCCGCAATTGGATTTAAGCCTTACTCAATCGAAGAAAGGGATTGATTGACTTATGTGCATTTGATTGGAGCATACACCCACTTACTTAGAAATATGCTTGACTTTAACCCGCTTTCTTGGCAATACAATATGCTTATGGGGCAGAAGAGGATTACATTCTTGGCAGGATGTAGACGTAGTGGTAAGACGCTTTTATGAAGCTACTTGATTGTCCGTGAGTTGTTCAGAATGCCTGACAGTATTAAACAAACTCAGAGAACTGTTAAAAGTTTCTATATAGCTCCTTCCGAAGATAAGTTTAAGGAAGTAGTCGATTACATTAAGACTGCTTCAGAGCATATTCGTTTGTTGAGAGTATTGGACTTCAATAAGAAAGAGAATAGGTTATACCTATATGATGAGAAACTATGACGTGGACAGCGTGTTACTATGGTAGTATCCAGCTGTGATTTTGTATCTGCTAAAGGTTATGAACCTGGAAGATGAAAAGCTTCTGACTTTATATTAGTAGATGAGGCTGCGTTTGTTGGTGAGGATGTATGGCTAAACATATTACCTATTCTTTCTAACGAACGTGCAAAGTTTTATGCAGTAAGTACTATACAATGGGAGAGTATGAGAAACCGGTTCTATGAACAACTTGTAGACGCGGAGATGTGATACGATGATGAAATGTTAGGTATGAGAGTTACGATAGACGATTTAGAAAATACGCTGATTGCTCCTGAGGACAAAGAAAGAATGAAGCGCAGCTTAAGACACAACAAACAGAGGTACTATGCTGAACTGTATGCGACGTTCCCGAACAGTCAGAACGTTTTCAATCCGGAAGGCTTTTTTAACATCGGTACTTCATTAGCCGCAGGTGAACAGATAATGGGTTATATAATTGGTTATGACCCAGCTAAGCGTGCCGACACTGGTGCTGTAATGGTGTGACAAATTCGTAATCCAAAGAATTATAATCAGTATGTTGAACTAGTTGAGGAATATGGATTAAACTGAGAATATGTAGAACAGCGTGAATTTATTAAAGGTTTAAAACAAGGCTTCATATATAAAGGTTATCCTTGTGTATTAATAATGGATGTTACTTGAGTTGGTGAAGCTGTTGGTGAAATATTCTGAGATATAGTAGACTATAAAGTATTATATACTGCAAATGGTGTACGTCCTGTTATTGATAACTACTGAGTATGGAAAGTCCCTAAGACTACTTTAGTACACGGTACACAATTACTTATGGAGAAGAATATGCTCAAAGGTGTAAGTACATTAAGTCATTTAATGGATGAAATGAAATACTTTGTAGGTTATACTACTCCAGCTGGTAATACTAAATATGAAGCTAGTACTTGACACGATGACTTTGTTAACGCAATGATGTTAGTAAGTTATTGGTACAATTATATTGAATGACATATCTATTCATTAACTAACGAAAAACAAATTATGCAGGAATGAATTAATCCGCTAACAGGGTTATATGAACCATTCGTAATGAGAAGTGATATACCTGCAAGTAGAAGAAACTTAAAGGCGTGAAGAAACTATTGATTTTGAGTATAGTTAATGTATATATATTATATAGTTTTTATATAAATTTTCTCTTATGAATAAACCATTAAGCTGAGAACAAATAGTCAGTCCATTTCAAAAGACTGAGGATAGAATGAGAGAAACACTAGAAATAGTTAAGAATTTTTATAGTGTGCATTTATGGAATAAATGGGCTTCTGCATACAGAAATTATTTTATGTATAAGTTGGATAGAGCTTTACTTATAAAGGATTTCCAAACTAATATAAAAAGTCCAGTAGTTAAAATGTATGTTGATGCAATGTGGACTGGATTATATGATAATGTAATTAATTTCCGTGTAGTAGGTAGAGATAGAGAAGACCAGAAGAAAGCTGATGATGTAAAAGCTTTCTTGGAATGGGGGTTCTCTGCTTCTAATAGTAGAATGGAATTAATGCAAGCTATTAAGGAAGCATTAATTTGTTGACCTGGTTATTTGAAGATTGGGTTCTTAGATAAGGAAAAGAAAATTGAATATAAAAAAGGATTAAAGAAAGTCACTAAAAGTACTAAAGAACAATATCCATACATCAGATATGTACCAGTATTCAACTTATTTATTGACCCTACAGTAAAAAGTTTTGAAGAAAGTCCATACGTATTTGAAAGAAATGTTATGAGTGTGGAAGCTTTTAAAAAATATTATGGAAATTATTTCAATGACAAGACTGAGAGAATTATCAAGTATGCTCTTGCTAATCCTTACTACTTCTCTGGTTATGATTATAATAAAATTAAACACGCGGCTTTCTGGGATGAGAGAGAAATAAAAAAGTTCTTTACTGATTACATAGAGAACAATAATAATGACGGTTGAACATTTGATATCTTTACTCAGAACTATCTAAGCTTTGAACAAAATAGTAAGTATGTAGAAGTAATTGAGTATTGGTCAGATGATAGACACGCTACAATGGTTAATGGTAAAGTATTCTTAGATGAAGAAAATCCATTACCTTTAAAGAAGAAACCATACGTTGACATAGAGTACAACAAGGCACCTTGACTAGCATTTGGTTCAGGATTGTGAGTTACTCTTGAAGATATACAGAACATTACGGACGAATTACTGAACTTACAAATGGATAACACAAAGTTTCAAATTGCTCCAATGTTCCAAAAACTCAAGGGTAGCGATATGTTTAGTCAAGATGCTGATGGTTTATTATATGAACCATTTAAGGTTGTAGAAGTTAATACTCCTGAGGGAATGCATAGGTTAGAACTATGAAGTCCAGAGTTTACAGGAGTTGATATGATACAATTCTTATTACAACTTTGAGAAATGTCTGAAGGACTTAACTCATATTCAATGGGTTACCAGAATAAAGTTGAGCGTTCAGCTACTTGAGTATCTGCATTAGTACAAGCATTTAAGTCTAGACTACTTCCTCTAGTAGAGAGTATGAACCAGGCTTTAGCTAAGATTGCTGAGATGTGGACTGCTACTGCAGTGGTAATGATGGACGATATGATAGCAATTAGAATGATGGGTAAGGATTGAAAACCTGTCTTTAAAGATATTACTATTGATGATTTAGTTGGTAAGTATGACATTGAATTCGATGCGCAAGCATTGAAGTCAGCAACTCGTGAAATTAAAAGAGACCAATTACTTCAATTACTTAACACTGCTATACAAGGTGGAGTTGACCCTAATACTGGTGAATACTTCATTGATATGCGTGAATTATGGAGAGAAATAATTGATAGCTTTGAAATGAGCCAAGACTTGGTTATGAATAGTAAAGAAGTTAATAAAGAGAAAACTAAGTCTATGATACTTCAGGCTAAGAGTGAACAACAGGTTCAACAGGCTGTTCAAGCTAGTCAACCAGCTCCTGAACAATTACAGATGGCTATGTGAAGTGAATGAGCTCCTGAACCAGGTATGGCACAGACTGGAATTGAACAGGAACAGATGGCTAATTGAATTTACGCAGGTAATGATATAGTTCAAAATGTTGAACAAAACATTCCTCCTGAAGCAGGGCTTCAGATGGAGTGAGACATTTTAAATCGTGTAATGGCATAATGACTAGTAACTTTAAAAAATTATCAAACAAAATACAGAAACAATGACACAGCAAGAAAAGTGCTGATGCTATTGCTGCAAGTATAGGTATTAAGAAATATGGTAAAGCAGGTATGGCTAAGAAAGCTGCAGCTGCTAGAAAATAGTTTTATATAATATTATTATATCAATGTACGGTATAGATAAAGTTATTGATGAAATTAAAAACAGATGTTGAAGTAAATTCAATGTCGATGGCATCCAGGATATGATACAAGGTATGAAACATCCTTCTCCTGAAGAAGGTGTTGCCGTTGTAGAAATATCTGCTGAACCTGTAGAAGAAGAACATAAAGGTGAGGCTGAAGCTCCTGAACTTCCAGGTTGAGAAGAAAACTGTCCTAAGTGTTGAAAACTTCCTTGTGAATGTGAAGATGAAAAACCTGAAGAAGAAAAAACTGAGGATGAAAAAAATGAAGATGCTACTGAAGGTATGGAAGCTATCAACGAAACTAAGGAAACTATGGAAGACATTACTCCTGCTGAACAGGATAAGATGGATGAAATATTAAAAGCTATCAAGACATTTTTTCCTGATGAAAATACAGAAGATGTTCTTGTAAGAATTGTTTCAAAACTTATAGATAGATAATGTTTAATAAACCAACTAAGCAACAAAGAGAAAAGGTTGAATTCATATCCTCTCAAGATATGAAGTTTCTCGCAAGTAAATTAAATATAAAAAACTTTGAAGCTATTGAAGAAATAATTGATAGATATATTGATTATAAAATGAAAGAGCTTGTAAAGGCTAAAATAAATGAAGAAACATACGATGAGAACGCGGAAATTAAAATGAGAGGTATATTAGAATTCAAACAATTTTTAAAAGAAATACAATAAAATTGCTAAAAACTATTGATTTTTAGCATTTTTAATGTATATATATTATGTAGGGCTTTTTATAATATAATTTTAGGGCTATGGCTAATTTGTCACAAGACTTAGATTTAGACATCTTTAATGATGGTGAAGACACTTCTATGGAAGAAGTAACTGAAGCACCAGCTGAGGAACTTGAAGTAACTCCTGAGGAAGACGCAACTGAAGAAGTTACAGAAGACGTTTCTGAAGCGCCAGCTGATGAAGCAGTAACGGAAGACGTTCCAGAAGAAACTTCTTGAGAAGATGTAGACATTGATGCACTCGTTGCAGAAATCCTTTGAGATGCGTCTGATATTGACGATAAGGTAGAGGACATTAAAGATGAAGCACAATCTTCAGGTAATGAAGAATTATTAGGTATGATTGATGAGCTACAAACTCTGTTAGCTGAAAAAAATCAGAAGATTGATGAGCTAACTAGAAAGGATGAGATTACATCTGGTAGGCTTATGGATACATACTGAGACGCTGAGAACTACTCATTTTACAAACCAACTATTGAAAAACTAGAGAACAATCCACAGTTGATGATGCTAGTAAAGAACTTTGATAGTGATAATGAGAAAGCTCAAGAAAGGGTTGTTTCAATTTTAGCTGATTTAATAAGTGAAAAAACTGGTGAGGATGTATCATCATTGATTAATTCTAACCAGAAGAATAGCGTAGCTAATGCGCTAACAGATGTTGATTGAGGTGGTGTTATGTGAACACCTACAGTTCCAGGTGATGATGAGGTGTTTAATAAAGAACAATCACTCAATGAACTATTTTAGTTTGTAATTCTGTATAAGTATGAGTGATAAAATATATAATCATACTGAGATGACAGAGATTACACAGTATAATGTAGAAGACGTTTATAAGGATGGTAGTGATACTGAACTAGCATTTGGAAAACCAAAGAGATATGTTCCAGTATTTCACTGATTACAACCAGTTCCTTGAGTAGACCCAATAGAATATCACGAATGATATGTAGAAATTGGATGACCAACTGATACTCCTATTGATACAGAAATATTCGATGAAGAGGTATTAGCTTATTCTGGTTTAGAAAGAGATGTGCATCCAGATGCAATTTTTGTTAGTCCAACTACAGCTACTTTAAAATTAAAGCAGCCTAAGGTTGACACTATACAATTAAGTGCAACTGTCACTCCTTCAACAAGTGAGTTCCCAGTTACTTGGGGTACTTCTAGTGATAAAGTTACAGTATCAGACAAATGATTAGTTACTCCAGTTGCTGCCGGAGAAGGTATAGAAGTTACAGCAACTAGTTGAGCTGTAAGCGCATTTGCTGTTATTACTGTTGAAAAAGTTGCGGTTACTTGAGTTACATTAAATAAAGATGAAGTAACATTAGCTCCTGCTGCTACAGAGCAATTAACTGCTACAGTTTCTCCTAATGATGCGTATGTAAATACTGTTACTTGGTGAAGTAGCGATGAAGCTGTCGCTACAGTAGATAATTGACTTATTACTGCAGTTGCTGCAGGTACAGCTACTATAACTGTTACTTCAACTGACGATAATACTAAGACTGCTACTTGTACTGTTACTGTCGAAGAGCCAGCTCCAGTGGAAGATACTCCAACTGAGCCAGGTGAATAATTTATATCAATAATATTTTTAGCTAATGGCTGACATAGAATACGACGTTTATGAAGCTAAAACAGTTACTGAAAACACTAAAGATATAGACCAAGGTAAAGATAGTCCTAGATGGACACCATCTGAACCTGTTAAAACTGTTACTAAAACTCAAACATACAATGAAGGTGATGTTTGGGCTGGTGGTCCTAGCTTAACAAACGAATTTGAAGTCATTGAAGATGACTTGGTAAAAACATATTAATTTAATTTTTTTATAATTTAAACATTTATTTAAATGGCTAGTGCAAATATTTCAACTTGAAATGAATACACACTTGGTGTTGTATTAGATACAGTCGTTGGAAAGAACCTACGTATCTTCCCAATTATGTATAAACAATTTAAACACATCGCTTATTGTTTCTTTGACATTAAGCAATTATCAGGAGAAAACCCAGGACTTACTGTATCTCCTAAAGACATTCCAGGAATTGAACCTTCAATTACAGTTGATGGTTATTCAATCAAATGGTTGGATTACAATACATTCGACTTCTCAACTACTGTAAAAACTGATAACTCAACTGCTTTGTCTAGCAACAAAACAGCTGCTATTGCTATGGATGATGTTTCAGGATTTGCTGTAAATGATACTTTGTACATAAAAACTGATGGTACTGGTGATGATATTGATGGTTATATTGCTGAAGCTTCAGATATTGACACATCTAATAAGACTGTAAAGATTACTGTTAGAACTGTTAATGGAGTTGCTGCAACTGCATCTAATGCTGTTGTTATTAAAGCCGGACAAGAAGTTGTAAGAGGATACTGGACTAGAAATGATAACGACGAAATTACTAGACCTTCTTCTGTATATAACTACAAAGAATTCCAATCTTATATTCAACACTTCTCTAGAAGAATTACTTTCACTAAAGCAGAATTAAACAAAATCTACAAATATGAAGGTGATGCTAAAGCAGAAGCTACAAAGAGACTTAACTACAATATTGGAGTTATGTTCCAAGAAATTAATAAAGCTATCTATAAAGGAAAGAATATCGCTCCAGGTGCTGAAAAAATGGAAATGCTTGGACTTGAAGAGATTTGTAGACAAATCGAAGCAGATGATACTTCAAGACACGCTGTACATAACTTAGCATCTAAAGAGACTGGTTCAGAAATGCTTGATGCATTCTATAAGATTATTGAAGAATGTCAATTATCAGGAAGTGTTGCATCTAATGATACAATCACTCTTCTTGTTAACGACCGCTTCTTGACTGAACTTGGAAGATTTAGAGAAGAGAAAATTAGATACGATAGAGTTGTAGATAAATTAGATATGGTATTGCCTACATTGGCTACTGTATACGGAGATGTAGAATTGGTTAGAGACCCAATGTTAAATACTTTGTATAGTTACTCTGTAGCTTTCACACTTCCTAAAGCACTTGTTAAATTATGGACACGTGAAAATCAGGAATTCAATCCAAAAGGAGGAGTTACAAGAGCTGACCAATCAATCCACTTCTATGATGTAATTAACAACTTGAGAGAACAGAAGTCATACGATATGGTTTGGGAATGTGGACTTATTGCTGGAGGACTTTCAGCTGCACAATCTCCTTATCATATGATTAAGAACTTCGCTCACAAACCAGATGTTGTTCTTACAAAAGAAGCTGACTAATAATGCCTAGTTGGTAGGATATTGAAAAGCACCACTTAACCGTGGTGTTTTTCTTAAAAACTATTGATTTTGGCTACAGTTAATGTATATATATTATATAGTATTTATATTAGTTTTTCACTATGCTTGTAAAAGACCTAGTAAATAATTCAATATACAGAGGAACTAACCAGAAATTACAAACAGTTTTAACTTGACGTACAGCTATTGT
>Ga0310690_10006319_pt1 | contig 15605 bp, 23 predicted proteins | sample AusTroGonzalo_MG_2_FD_207661 | JGI IMG/M metagenome (GOLD analysis project Ga0310690, IMG submission 207661) | Bovine rumen microbial communities from tropical cattle in Woodstock, Queensland, Australia - Gonzalo_04 (v2) (version 2) | ecosystem: Host-associated > Mammals > Digestive system >... | reverse complement strand
AAAAGTACTGGGCCAAGGAGAATAAACACTTGACCAAGGAGCTTAAGGACTTCATGAACGGCCCGGGAGTTTCATCCGATGCAGACACTTTTGGTATCATTCTCGGCGAGGATTGGAAAAAGAATCCAGCACTCGATCCTGATACCAAAAAGCTGCTCGGAATTCTTTGATTATTGACGGATAGCTACCCGATCAGATCATTGACCCGCATTCCGGTAGCTCGACACGCCTGGCAAGGACAAGCGACATCTTGGATCTCTTCGGCGCCGTAGCATTCCACATCGTCGATGTCTTCCTCTTTCCAATGCGTGTCATTCTGCTGCTCCCAGGCGATGTCTTCAGCATCTTCCAGGGATTCGGCTTCGACTTCTATCGTCTTCCAGCAGCGACCACCAAATTGCACTCTGTATTTGCTCATTTCAGAAATCCTTTCCGTTAACCAGCGCTTGCAGCGCCGCCTTCTTAGAGGCAACTTCCTTTTCCAGCTGCTTGACTTTGCTGGTGAGCTCTTTGTTCTCAGCTTTCAGTGCTTTGAGATCAGCACTCGACGCCGAATTCTTCGTTTCCTTAGAGATGGCCCGGAGAATTTGGAGCATCGGCTGAAGAGCTTCTTTCATCTTTCCGATGGATTCTTCCATGGCTTCCAAAAGCTCTTCCAGATCCAGCCCATCGAAAGGTTTCTTCGGCCTCTCTTTCGGCGCCGGAAACACCTCTTCTGGCTCAGGCACACCAGGAAGATCCGGAGTTTCAGGTTCTTCTTTCGTCACCAGCTTCTCAGCCTTCTCTTCCGCCTTTTCCTTGCTTTCAGCCGCAGGCGCCATGGGGATTTTCGGTATCGTCACGGTGCCTGCAGGCGTCTTGATCGTTATACCTTCTTCCTTGGGTTCCTCAACACGTTTGACTCTCATAGTCTCATCCTTTTCCAATATTAATCTTGCACCCTCTCTGACAAGTCTGCACGGGGTACCCATCCATGTAGCATCGAAGATCTCTTTTCCGCCTTCTTTACAGTCCCATGACAGAATAACTCCGCCCATGGCCGGTGTATCGAAGTGCAAAAGAGCTCTGTCTACATCAGAGAACCAGGTCAACCACAACCGCGCATCCTTGAACACCTTAGCCAACTCTTTACCAACGTTGTAATACACTGCAGTCGACTCTTCAGGTATCTTATCGGTAAGCAATTGGAGATAGTTATTGCGGTCGATGATCAGCTCTCTGGTGCATACCACTCCGTGAGCCCAGTCCACGTCTTTTAGATATGGCTGGTCAAGCGGTGTGGAATTCCAGTGACCTTGCACCTTGGTTAAGGTCACAACTCCGGCTTTTAGCTCGTCATATTCCCTGGTGGGTACGCCGACTCTCAGCCCATTCGCAGCTACTTTACTGCTTTCTGTGGGTACCGGTCCGACACACATGTGTTCCATGCCTTTAGAGGTCAGGTTTTCCCATATGTGTATACCCCCGGACCAGTACCCACGTTTGGCCACTTTACCGTTGTCTGCGATATACTGAATGCAGGGGTATTTGCTTTCAGCGGTGACCGTATTGAACAGATCTATGGTTTGCATTTTAGCAGCGCTTTTAATGCCTTCCTCCACGCTTCATAAATACTCTTCTGGTATTCCTGGGGCGAAGCGCATTTTTGCATCAAATGGTCCCTTTATCTTGATGAACGTTTCGAATTCAGCTTTGGACAGAATTTCTTTCAGATCCTTAGCAGCTACCATGTACCACCTCATGGGTCTAGGGTCGCCGAGGTCATAAAGGCGTTCCACTTCTGATCTGCACCAACATACGGCAGCAGCCTGAAAACCTCCGTTGTCTATCAGCACAACAGGGAATTCTTGCTCGAACAAGCCGCGCTCGTCGGCTTCCTCACGGAGTTTGCTTATTACGTCATCTTCCGATGTGCACAAGTAAACTCCGTGGTTGGCTAGCCACTCCTCTTTGCCTTGGTGTGAAGGATTTATGTAGAGTCCCATCTGCTACATATTTCGTAGACAGAAGCACACTACGATACATCCACATATAGCCATTATGCTATATGCAATTGCCTCTGGCCAACTCATTTTTCGGACTCTGCAGGAACTTCAACGTGAATCGCGTCAATCAGTCGCGGGTTTTCTAGCCCGAGCTGCTGAATGTCGCGGTCAAGACGCTCCAAGATTTCTCCGATTGCACGTTTCCGCTTTTTGGCATCCACCTGTTCTTTCTCCGCTACGTCGAGCGAATCCAGAGATCGCTCGATGGTACGAATGAATTCATCGGTCGCCGGCGTACGCAGCAGATCTTTGATCTTTTTTCTGGTGCTCAGAATGACGGTAGCAACTTCAATCGCTTCCTGGCTCACCTTTCCAGTAGCGTCGATGCCGACCGAGACTGCTTCGAGTGCTTTACGAAGCTCCACGGTACGCCGCATCTTTTCTTCTTTGATATCAATCATTTCTCCAATTCCTTTTTTATTTCCTCCAATTCCATGATTTCCTTTTTTATATACTCCAGCGATTTCTTTCTGTCTGCGTCACATTCTTTGTGTAGAAGATTCTGTATCGCCTTGTCCTTGAGTTTCGGGATCATGGGATCTTGGAAAGCTTCGAGAGTGGTTTTAACATGGATAAACCTGAGTTTAGCCACCGCTACCACCCTGATCATGTTTATTCGTTGAATAGAGCCACTCGGAAAATCCCGGATTATCCGTTGAGCGGTTACTGTTAAAACACTCATCGTTGGCTACTCCTTTTCCCAAAGCTTCGGCAGCTTGTTGAGGTTGAGTGCCAATCCCAAGTGGTTTTCCAGATCTCTCCTCCATTTGTTTCCGTCCGACTGCAGCTTGTAGACCATGTCTTTCTCCTCTTCGTCTACTTGCCACAGTATGTTGTCGTCGGAAAGTTCGGAAAGTAGTTCAAACAGCGCATTGAGCGTGTTATCCCTTATTTCCTTAGGTTCGTTGGGTTTTAGCGTGAACAGTTCGTCTTTGTAGGACCTTCTCAGTCCGTCTGCAAACTTGCTGTTCAGCACCACGCCGAGAATCTGTTTGCTGTAGGTTTCAAGCGTAACTTTCATATATCCTCCTGGAAGTTAGTTGAAAATTTTGCTCGTCGAGGATCTTGGTTTCAAACCGGACGAGCACACGGTTTTTGAAAACGAAAGGGGAACTTGCCCCTACCGCCTAAGTGAGCTCACTGTTCACACATTACTTCAACATTGTAGTAGGCGCTGCTCATTATGCCAGCATCTTGTATCGCCGGATATTTCGGCACCCGGGTCCGTCATGAGATTAAGGCCCCATAAAGCCCTCTATCACCCCGTGTCGTTGGTGTAGGAACGGATGAATAATCACCAACTTGGCTGACCGTGGATCTACGCGATACTATACTTACTTTAATAGTATTCTCCCCACTATCGGATCCAAGCTACCTCTTAACAATCTATTAATTTATAATCGATACATTTTGCTGTTTTTCTGCATACTGACCACCACGGTGGTTCTGGAGAGACTTATCCTTCCCACGATGCCAAAGCAACAGTCTAACAGCTAGTCCACTGCAACAGCCGACCAAGATCTACAGCTGATTGCGTCGACGGAACACCCCGGCGATCAGTAGTCGCCGAGCGCGCATAGTTTTTCTACGATAGAAGCCTCAGCTTCTTCGTATTCATCAATTTTCCTCTTAAGCTCCTCAGTCATGGGACGCTTCTTTTTCAACCAGCAGCACTTTTTAGATATACTCCTGAGTTCTTGGCGAAGGACTTTTACAAGATCCCTATCCTCTTCTTCGATGAATCGAATACTTACTCGTTTCATTTTTGTTCCTTTACCTTTCGCCAGTCACTCGAGCCTCCGACTTCTTGCTTTGCTTAGCCACTTCCCGCAGATACTCGGTCATCACTTCAGTGGCTTCTACGGAAGTGGTAACCCAGATGTATAATACGGGATATCGCGAGCGTATCAGATCAAGCTCTTTGTCCATGATCTTTTGGACTTCATCGATATTCTTGGCTTCAAGCGCCTGTCGGTCAAGCTTCATAATGTCCGGGTCGAACAGCTGTTTGGCATAGTCTTCAAACAATCCAGCTTTTTTGACTAGCGGGATTATTTTATCTGCTGCTTTGAGTCCCAGCTCATAGACAGCCTTTTTCTCTTCCGGAGACAGTGTTTTCCCTCTGAGTTCAAGTCCTTTAACAACACCGTTTGCGGTATTGTTGGCGAATCTCACTCGAATATCATTTTCTGTGTTTTCACCACCAATAGCAGGCAATGCAATAGTGGCTCCGAGTATGAGGATGGCGCCGATAACTTTGAGCAGATCTTTAACCGCGTTCATAATTTGTCCTCCTTTAATTTGAACGTTGTTATTAATACGCGACTGTTGCCGCCAGAAGCAGACCAAATAAGACTGCTAAAGCATAGCCGATTTTGGTTCTGATTGAAACCTTTTTGTTCAATACAACCGCTGCGTCCACGATCACAAGCGCGGCCGCCGCTACCCACCATTTAACCATGATTTCCTCCTATGATCACTTTTGGTTAGAGAAGTAGTCCGTGTACTTCGTTCCACAACGCAATAATTGCTTGTCTCCCGGCTTCGGTCCACTTCAGGTGTTCTCTGGTTTTGGGATTTCCGTCAATATCATATGCATATGTAACGATATGATAGTCGCAATACCCTTTTCCTCGGATTTTCGCAGTAGGGTAGATTATTTTCCCTTCTCGGTAAATCCATTTCTGCTGTTCCAGGAATTTGTTGAGGATGATTGCTGATACGCCAAGATGTACTGCAATGGAATTCACGGTGTGCAAATTCCCAGCAATTAACACCTTTTCGGCATATGCCGCTGGTGGTGTAAGCCGCCTGTTTTCCTCCCGTGCATCTGCCAACTCTTTTTTGGTCTTGTCAAGAATCTCCTTGGCGAGGACCAATGCTTCTGCCAGTCTTTCTTCAGCCGTGTGACTCATAATTTCGCCTCCTTCTGCGATTGTTCTGAATCTTTTATTGCTTCTTTAAACTAAGCTTTGCCTTACTATGCTCGGTTATAGCTAGCCAAACTTAACCTGCCCTACCGTTCTAGGCCGTACCTTACCGTATCATTCCACACCGTACTAAGCCTGCCATGCCAAAACGCGAGGCACCGTGCTGCGCCGTACTCTGCTCAACACCACTTAGCCTGCCGTACCGGGCTTCGGCATACTCGACTACATTGCGCTCGACTTTGCTCCTCCACACATTACCTGCCATACCGTGCTCTACCGGGCTTTACTACGCCGGGCACCACTTCGCCTGCCATACCAAACCTGACCCAGCTCGACTCTACTCTACATAGCTCTGCCGCACTCCACCTGCCGAACCAAGCATGACCCAGTCTTACCACACTGCGCTATACCCCACTCTACATAACTGGACCTGCCGTGCTTAGCCGGACGGGGCCGTACACTGCATCGCCCCACTTGACTTTGCCTGCTATGTCTTGCTTGAGTGCTTCAAGCATTTAGCGACTCAAGGAATTCGTCGCCGGCAGCAAAAACACTGCGCAGTTCCTTGATACGGGAATACTTTTGGCGGAAGCAGCGGAGTTCGTTTGCGGCATCCATGCACATACAGCGATACAGCTCGACATCGGAGACAACGTCCGATACGATGCGGTACCCACCCCCGTTTGGGACGTCTCTGGACAGTGCGACCATGGCTCTGATTTTGATCACCTCTCCAGCTCCTTCTGGGATGGTGACTTTGATGTTCATTATGAGCTCACGAGCTTGCTGCAGCCTCCACTTTTGCGCAGCAACCGAGTCGTCCCAATCAAATGCCGAATGCAACGGTGAGTTTACGTCTCTTGCAGCTTCGACAACAACGGCGGGCTTCAATAGCCCGCCGTGTTCTCTTGCCAACTGAAGCAGTGCTTCGTTTTGCGTCATTGCTGTCTCCTATTTCCAGTAACGCGTCGAGTCGTGTTGACGTTCGACCGCTCTCCGGAGTTTGCGATTGTACACCGATTTGAAAAGCTTGCTCTTTCTCATCTTTTCCTCCTTACTTGAGAATATCTTTTTCGCTGTTTACGAGTTCAAACACACCCCATCCCATGCCTGCCGAGGTTTTGCTGTCCGGACGCCCCTCACAGATGCCGATCTGCATACCGACGCGCAGTATCAGGTTGGCGACATCGGTCGGAGTGAACTGCTCGGCGTCAAAACGAACTCTCAGATGCGCACCCCACTTTTTATACATAGGGCGTACGGCAATGTCCGTGGTGCTTCCACCGATGCCGATCCGCACCATGCTTTCAAACTGTTCGGGGGCTTCCCCGATAATGCGAACGAGCGGCGTACCCTCAGTCGCATCAAAACCATCGGGTTCGATGAATACAGAGAGCTTGGCAAGAGTCATCTTGAAATTGACGAGACGGCATGCGGAAATCATAGCACAGCGGAAAGCCGCCGCCGGAATGCCGTCCCAGCCTTCGTTAGAAATATGCCGAGCGCCGTTGAACTGTTCGGTAAAATTTTTTGCCTCGCGCTGCTTACCCTTTTTGGCAACGCTACCCGCTTCCTGCTTGTCGCGAATGGCGCGAATCGCTTTCTGCGAAAACTTGTGTATCACAAGCGGTGCGGTGCCTTTGATGTAGAAGTCAGCGATCTGGAACTTGGGAGCGGTGATGTTGATAGTAGCCATTTTCCTCCTTTTGGCGAATCTTTATGTAGGGGCTAAAGGGAAGCTATGGTTAAGCTTACCCCAGGTTATTTGTTTCCCGCGTATGGTCAGACTATCCTATGGCATTACTCAGAATCCTGAGTTTTCCACAAGATAGTCCGCCATACGCGGAGTTGTTGACCACACCTGGTCAGAGTTGTACTGTATTGCAGCCGAGAGATCTCAGAGAAGAATTGATAGCAGCGAGCCGATGCTTCACTGCACGATCTCTTGCTTCCCCGGGCTGTGTTCCTGCGTATGCATCCAAAAGTCTGGTGACGTCGTTCAGTCCGAGCTGGCCAAACATGGCGTCAGAATGGGAGTGGCGCTTGGCGAAGCCTTGGAATTTCTTTCTGGCAGTGATCGCCACACGTGCAACTCTCATTGCGGATTCGTCTATGTCCTTTGGACATTTGAGCCGCCCCTCCTGGACTTTCAATGCGGTGTGCAGAGTTTCATATGCATCCATAGTTTATCCTCCTACTTGGAGGGCTCGTCCGGCTTCTTCGGACCGAGAGTATCGATGGTAGCGCACAGCGCCGCCGCACGCGCGTCGATCGCCCGAGCACGCTCTTCACCGGTTTTCTCGACGTACGCACGGAGCAGATGCGAGATCTGGTTGATCCCCAGCAGCGCGAGCATCAGCAGGGCGTCATCCTCTTTTTTACCGAATTCGGTAGCGCGATCGCTCGCCTTACGGCAGATCAGGTAGGCGCTGTGCGCCAGCGCCGCGACGCTGTTTGCGGTCGGGGAAATCCCTTCCGTGGACAGTTCACTTTTCTTGTCGGATGCCCAGAATTCCAGAGCCTTCTGAATTTCCTGGTTCGGAGTCAGTTCCTTCTTGTCTTCCATGGTTGCCTCCTTTATGTTGATTACGCCACCTGGTGGCGCTTGTCTTCCTTGCGCGCTTCCCTCGCGCGCTCGAGGGTGTTCTTCCGCGACCAACGGAGCCGGTCGAGAGTGGCCGACATGTCGTCGCGGCTGGGGAACCAGTTCGACCAGTCCGGCACTTCCTTGGCCAGTTTGTCGATGTCGCTGATGTGCTTATCGACCTGGTCCTGCTTGTGATAGTTGACGTCCCGGTGGACGGCCTCCACGCAGCTGGACATGAAGTGCATGAACCCCGACAGCGTTCTTCCCGTGAAATTCAGCATATTCAATCCTCCTTTTGAGTTTTTGGTTTCTATCGATCGAGATTTCGACGATAGACTTTTCCGCATTTGGAACATCTGGTAATCACATGACGAGCATCCATAGAAATTTTCCACGAATGCTCGCAGCTGGTACGGGGTTGGATAAACCCACGCACCAGTGCGAACAGCTTTTTCATAAAACGCCTACAATGTAGCTCAGGCTCACGCGTGACATGCTTCGAGCACGTAACGCATGAACCCGACGACATTGTCGTTCCATCCGAAGACTTGGTAGACGCCAAGTTTCTTGGCATCCTCTTCGGAGATCGGCCAGTGCTGGTAGCTGTCGGCCCGGAGCACGAACGCACGCGCTTTCGGGAAGCGCTTGTGATACTCTTTCCAGACCTGCAGCCACCCGGTGCCGTACTCTTCCGTATCCGTGAGGAACACGGAGAAGTCGGCGTAGATGTTCTCACGGAGCATTCTGACCAGCGCGACTTCCATGTAGGTGCCGCCACCGACCATGCGGTTCATGGCCTTCATATGGTCCATGACGCTGTTGCTCGCGTTGAGCGAGTAGTCGTAGGCGTTGGTGTCCCAGGGAATTACCTTGACCTTCCGCAGGCCCTTCATGAAGAAGCCTACGAACATTGCCGAAAGTTCAGCGAAGGTCAGAGACGAGTTCCCGATCTGGGACGACATCGATCCGGAGATATCCGGAGCGATAACCCAGCTGTACTGGTTGAAGATGCCCCAATCGTACTGCCGAGCATATTCGTCCATCGTCCGGACGAGAGTGTCTACGACAGGCCCCTCCGCCCTGCTTTCCACCGCTTTCAGCGCGGTGTAGAGACGGAACGGGAACACTTTGGCCTTCCGCAGATTCTCGACCGTGATCTTTTCCTGAGCCATCTTGGTCACGTCCACCCCTTCACGGGTGAACTTGTCCAGATATTTCAGGAATTTCATCACAGGAGACAACCGAGCAACCTGCGTCCAGACCTCGGTGTCGAATCGATCGTACCACGCCGTGAGGCAGTCGGTATCGATACGATTCTTCTCCAAGATCTCGGCAGCCTTGTGGGTGTCGCCGGCTTCGATCGCCTTGATGAACTCGGCGCGCGCTTTCAGCTCCGGATACTTTTCCTCCGCCGCCTTCAGCTTTTCTTCGGTGATACCCTTGACATCGGGATATACCGAAAGCGTGAACGCGTAAAGCGGATCGTCGCCCTTGAAGCGGGATACGCGGATGGCATCCGCGATATCCTTTCTGTACTTCATGGCGTAGTATGGATTGAAGCTGGCACGCAGCCATCCGTGGATAGCCACCTTGATGCTCCTGCCGAATCCTCGACTGGCGTGGATGAGGTCGATGAAGTCCTTCATATCGTTGCCCGTGCGGACAACGTGATTGAAGGATTCCCGAAACAGTCTCGGGTTCTTCTTTGACAGCTCCACGAGTCCCAGCAATGCGAAAGAGCGGATGAACCCTTCGTTGCGGCCACGAATGATGGCCTGTCGGAGAGCTTCGGGCTCGGCGCGCTGAAGGAGCTTCAGGGCATCCTCGGTCAGCTCCTTCGCCGAAGCGTAGAAGCTGTTGGTCAGTGTGCCGGCCATTGCCAGCTGTTCCAGCAGCTGTGCATCGGACGGAGTCCAAGCGGCGAACCCTTCATGATTGGTGGTGTCGGCTCCGGCATAGGTGTTGAGGTTGGACAGGTTTTTCTTCAGCTCTTTCATGGTGGCCTCCTTTGTTTAGCCAATGGATTGTGATGAGCAAAGCAGGGGAATAGAGATCACTGCGATGGATTACGTCATTTTCTGGTATACGTTGAACGCAGTGATAACACCCCTATAAATGGAAAATGCGGAGAATACTCGTCCCTACTCTTTTATATATTCCGTTGAAAGTAGAAACAGCACTCCGCTAATGGAGAGTGTGGAGAATGGTTTCGCCTGCTTCTTTTATATTTCCCGTTGAAGGTAGGCTGGCACTCCACCGATTTTCGGAAAATTGCGGAGAATGAATTGAGTTGCCCGTTTTACCCCCGGACTAGCCGGGGATATTGGATTCGAACCAATTAATTTGATTTTCAGTCAAATGTTTTACCGTTGAAGGCAACTCATGCACTCCGCAGGGGGAGAAGACGCGAGGAATAATTGTCGTCTGGGGTTAGTTTGTTTCTGGATGACACAGGCCGTAGCCCACAGTGGACAAGCCGAGCGGTGACACCGCCGGGTTAGTCATTATTGACTTACACTATGTTTATGTTGAATCCAGTCGACGACACCTCGCAAAAGGAATCGCGAAGAATGATTTAAGTTGCTCATTAGCGTCGGCATTGCCACGCTATTGGAATCGAACCAATTATAACCGTTGAAAGCAACCTAGCACTTCGCAAAATTTTAAAACGCATAGGGAATAGTTACTACTGCTTAATTGGTAAGATAATCAGTCTTATGTTGAAAGCAATAGCTTCACCCCATGTTAATCGTAAACAAATGAGGAATAGCTTGCGCTGGTGTTCGTCCCGAGTATATGTCCGGGATCAGTTTACCAATCTGTTGAAGCCAACGCAGGCACCTCATTTTCAAACGAAGGTACGAGGAATGGGCTCGGTTTGCCCATCGGCATTACGCCGTTCACATGATAGGATTTGCAGTCTTACTGTTGAAAGCAAACCAAATCACCTCGTAAAGATAATATACACCAAGCTGCAACTAATGCAAGATGCAGTCAAGATATTTGGTGGAGCAGTTGGGAATCTCACCCAAGTCCGGAAATCTTAGCAGATTACCGTCGAAATAATTTTCTGCCCCGTGAAACAAGAAATGCCCGTCTTTCCGGGCTGTCACCGGTTAACTCATTAGTATTGATTTATTTTTAGGTCGGTTTATTTTTAATAACCCGCTTTGGGACGTTCCACCGATGAACGCTTGAGTTACCCGAAGAGATAAGCCAATCACACTTCTGATGTGCTACTACGCCAAAGTCCTCTCACCATGTTAATTCATGGTCCACTTTACCCATGATCCCTCGCCAGACTGCTTGCCGGCTTTGCCCTTCTTGCATTCTCATACGGTTATCTCACGTCGGCATCACTATTATCGTCATTAAGCAGTATCGTTAGGCTCACGTTTCCGCCTGTGGGTTTTCCGTAAGAGTATCAGCAAGAGGTACTCCGAGTCTCATGCAGCGGGACACTCCTTAGATGATGGCTGCCTCTAAGCCAACATTTCAGAAGGTGTTTGGCAATATTTGGCGGGGGCACGGGAAGGAGTCGAACCTTCGACCACCGCATTAAGTGTGCGGCGCTCTACCGTTGAGCTACCGGGTCCCCAAAAGTTATTTCCTTATTCGGACGTAAAAACTCGTCAGCAGTACGATGACGAACGGGAGCACCAGACATCCCCAGAGGGGGGCGGTGACCCACCACCAGCTCCAGTCGATGACATTGCACAACTTGAGCACCAAAAACACGACGAACAGAATTGCAGGAAGACCGATACTGGAATTGTTGTTGCTCATTTTTTCTCCCTTTCCCAATATACATGATCTTGGAGACGCCCCTCACAGATCAGATGCAGCTCATAACTGGTAAGGTCCTTGCCGTAGAAAGCTCGGTAGATTTTAGTCACCCGCGCTTCGTCCAGCATAGACCGCTTAATTGGTGTGCCCAGACAAGGTACCCAGATACCGTCACAGTTGCCCACGGTCAGTCCATAGACATGGTCTATCCCCACTATACTGTAAGTACCATCATCGAACCCAAGGACATCGCCTGACTGAATGAGTAAAGTTTTCTTACTCAAATTCTTTCCTCCTTCTGAAAGTATTTGGTGGATCCGGAGGGAGTCGAACCCTCAGGGCGTGGGCGGCACTTTGGCTTTAACCCAGCTGGCTCCGCGCCACGGACCCGTTTTCTCACTGTCTGCTATTGAGCTTTTCACTTCAAGTAGTCGTCGAGATATTCATTGTTCCAAGTCTTATTGTAATTACCGTTAGGGTAAAGCTTTGGAACAGTGGGTTCGTCAATGATATTCGTCTCACCCTTGATGAATTTTTTAATTCTTACCCCCTTATAAAAAGAGTACAGATATGATCCGTTTCTTTCCCATTTGAGCGCATTCAAAACATCCCATACGTCTTCATCTCTGCAAAGTTCGATAAAGTTTGCAGTAGAGTACATACTGATGCTTCGTCTTTCAAAACCTTCGGTATATTCAATAAAGTGATTGAATACATCAAAGGTCATATTCTCGTCGCCACTCCATTTGATATTGATTTTATCTTTGTAGTCCCGATAAAAATCAATCTGCTTATCACTGTGGACGGTGACTTGAATCCATCGATAATGCGCAAGCAGCGCAATGATTTTATCTTTGAAAAAACCATTCGTTGAAATGATGGGAGTAAACCCATTATTAGTGATTACCTTTGAAATCTCTACAAGCTTTTCAAAGGACAAAATAGTAGGTTCTCCACCAAGAAGTAAAACTTCAAGATTTTTATCGGTATGTTTCCGAACAATTTTCAGAAACCTGTCGATGTCTTCAAGTTTCACTTCATCTTCAGAGGTGTGACAAAATTTGTCGACACAAAACGGACAATGGAAGTTGCACTTGTGGCTGGTGACAATGTCAATATGATCGATATTCATTTTAGCCCTCCTGCTAGGGTTGTGGTGTTGATCTCTCCTCGTGGAGAACGCACTAGACTTAACAACCTGTTTAACGTCGTCTAGTCGACGGGGCCTTTTAACGTCGTGCTCAGGACACCTCCTTTCGTTGTTTGTGCCGACTATCTGTGGAGCAAGGATCCGATGTAGCTACCAAGGTAACTACCTATGATCGCCGCACTAGTGATAACCAACATCTCGGCAATTTGAGTGTACATAACTCGAGCCTCTGGTTACTGCGCACAAAAGAAAACCCCCTAGGACTTGTGCGCGTTAAGTCCCAGAGGGCTGATTATAGTTGGTGGCCACGGGGGAGTCGAATCCCTGTCACGCGGAATGAGCTTTGGTCTTAAACCAGCCAGCTCCGCACTACGGATCCGTCAATTCAGTCACTGAGCTGAAAACATTTTTTCAATGCCTCAGCAAGCGGCGCCGGGAGCTCGAGCGTTACCTCTTCCCCTTGTGCCGAATAGACGATGTTTATCGCCTCTTCGGTAATCTCGACAGCATCGAGATCATCCTCATCGACTTTTCCCTCGATCCAGCGGTCATCATTATAGCGATAGCCATAGGCCACCTTTTCGATACGATGCGCAATCTTAGCCGAATCTTCGACAAAGAATGTGATTTCAACAATGTTGGACATGGTGTGTTCTCCATTTTTGGGTTGCTGACCTACTATATAGTAACGCTCTGCGCTTAACAGTCTGTTTTACTTCGCACAGACGAAGGGGCAGTTTATGGACATGCCCGGGTCGCGGCGGCGAAAAGATATTACAGAGTGGTGTTCATGCTGTGGTATCTCATAGCAGCCTCCTTTTTGTTATGCGGCGTACCAACGGCCGCGCTTGTCTTTCCAGAGAACGTACGAGAATTTGCCAGTCTGCACAACATCACCCTTACGAGTTTTGCGCAGAAACTTGGAATCCTCGCGCAGCTTCTCCACCTGATCCGGCAGCAGGTGAAGACACGCTCCTCGTTTGAGCCGGCGCCCGACTTCGCGCCAAACATGCGGACGAACGAGTCGAAGGCGCATCAGAGTTCCCCCGCGAACGGGGTCCTCCGGGTATTTTCGATTGATCCGATCAACTTCTTTTTTGGTGCTGAACAGTCCGAGTAGCGCGTCTCCGTTTTGCAGCAGCACGGTTTCCGTGCCGATGTTCCTGTTTGCAAAAACGAAAAACTGTCCGGTTTTCTTCATAATACCCCCAATTATGGTTCTTGCTTCAGAGCGTCTGCCGCCATGTCGATCATCTTATCGATATGTTTGAGCAGTACTTGTTTGCTCTTCGGATGCTCGTACTGACAGATGAATTCTGCCAATCCACGCAGCTTGGTGATCTGTTCTTGGCTCGTGTATGTGCCAACACAAGTAACCACCTTACCGCATTCTACACATTTTTGAGCATGCAGAAGCTGTCCATGCATGATGACCATACCCAAATCTTTGAATTTGGTGCACACATGACGGTATTCTTCTTTTTTACCCAGCAATGCATAGACCAGATTATAGTTTTTTGAATAAAACCACAATCCGAAGTCGGCAAACTTCATCAATAACCAGATAAGCAGATTTTTCATAATCGCCTCCTAGCTAAAGGAAATTTACGTTGCAAAAAACGAAAGTAGCAGATCATCTGCATGGAGTGTAATAGATTAATGAAAAGATTTTGTGTATAAAAATACACTAATCGATTCGTTAGTCTACTACACTCCATGCAAGTGATTGCTAAAAAAGCGCCCCTTTGAGTACCAGAGTAGGGACAACACTCCGACGCCCTCAGCGCGGCTACTTGTTGCCGGACGCCGTGCCGCCCCTGACGGGGTGACAGGCGCCACGGTCGTAGTCGTGGACAGCCGCGATGTGCGGCTGGCGCTGGGGGCGCGACGCCTTGAGCTGCTTGACTATCTTTCTGACCTCCTCGAAGGGGAGAGCCCTGATAGCTTCCGCAGCGCTGTTAATGGCGCTGGCTCGGTTGGTGGAGATGGCGGTGGAGATGGTGGTGGCGATGGTGCTCATAACATACCTCCTATGTTTAGTTGAGCGTTGCCGGTTCGTCAGGAGCCGTTCTCGGCGAGCGAGCAAGGCCTAAGAATCCCTGCATGTATTATGCCTCAAAAACAGCCATTTTTAAGCTATTTCTAAAGGCATATAAAAGCATATAAAGCAAGCTTCACATCATCCGATTTGCTTTATAGGGGAGATGTTTATAGTGAAGCTTTAGACAGTCTCAACGATTCTGTCCTGCCACTCGCCCCGAAATGCATATATGCACACCCCCTGGCTACTGGCTTTCAGCCTTCAGATTTACCTTTATTTACGCGCCGCTGCTTAGCGTGCTTGGACTTTCGCTTATTACGGTCTAGGTCTGTCGCCACCCACCGTACCTCAGCTAGACGCGCAACCGGCGCCAATCCGTACCAGCAGCTCGACGCGCAGCTCTTATGCGCCGAGTGCACCCCCTTAGGACGTTTCTAACGCAGGGGGCTTGCGGGAGGTTACCGTCGTTAGACAGCAACCTCGGGGGAGTGGGGGCTTTTCGGAGTCCCCTGCCTACACCGTCAGGTTGTGACTGTCTCGCTTTTGGTCTGAGCGCCATCCCCACTTTTTAAGGTGATGTGGTTCCGGATGGGGAACACCCGCCAAACTTCGACCTATAGCTCACTTAAGGCATATCCATCCCCCAGAGAATGGCGGTCGACAGCTGCGATACGCTTTACCGGGAGAGCGCTACACCCAGGCAGTTTAACGTCATACCCGGGACGTAGGCACAGGTGACTCCACGAAAGTAGAGCACCCGGAATTCGCAGGATTCCTAGCAAAAGAAAGAGATTTCAGACGTTCTCATCTGCGGAGTCTTGCGACCCCTGGGCCGTCGAGCGCGCCGTTGGATAGACGACACGCTTCGGCCTAGTCCATTCCACAGCCTCAGAAAAGGCTGCTGCTACTGCCAGTGACATCCCTGCCACCAACAGTCACCCCGACTTGCTTTCGCTCGTCGGAGGCAGACCCCAGGACCGGGGTGGCACACCTCACCCGCCGGGTGTGTGGCCTGTCGCACCAGCGCCTTTGTCAAGGGCGCTTGTTAGTACGACTAGCTGGTTCG
>Ga0310690_10006318_pt1 | contig 15605 bp, 16 predicted proteins | sample AusTroGonzalo_MG_2_FD_207661 | JGI IMG/M metagenome (GOLD analysis project Ga0310690, IMG submission 207661) | Bovine rumen microbial communities from tropical cattle in Woodstock, Queensland, Australia - Gonzalo_04 (v2) (version 2) | ecosystem: Host-associated > Mammals > Digestive system >... | reverse complement strand
GAAATTATTTAACTAGAAGGACACCAGTAATAATTCGTTTAGATGGTAAAGCATTTCATACATTAACTCGTGGCTTAGATAAGCCATTTGATGAGCATTTTGTTAGAATTATGCAAACAACTATGTTAAAATTGTGTGAAAATATTCAAGGATGTGTATTAGGTTATACTCAATCAGATGAGATAACATTAGTTTTAGTAGATTACCAAAATAGAGATACTTGTGCTTGGTTTGACAATCAAGTTCAGAAAATGGTAAGTATAAGTGCTAGTATGGCTACTTTATATTTTAATCAAGCATTATCAGAGATGTTAAGAGAATTAGAGGATGATATGAGAATGGCAGAATACAGTATAATTCAAGCTAATTTCTATCAGAAAAATGAAGCATTGTATGATAAATGGAGCAATAAAGAGTACAAAGGAGTGTTTGATTCAAGAGTATTTAATATTCCACAATATGAAGTTATTAATAATTTAATTTGGCGACAACAAGACGCTACCAGAAATAGCATTAATGCTGTTGCCCAAAGCTTATATCCTCACAAAGAACTTCAAGGTATTAATAAGAATGATTTGCAAAATAAAATGTTAACAGAAAAAGATGTAAATTGGAACAATTACCCAACAACCCTTAAACGCGGGTGTTGTGCAATCAAGGATTCAGAAGGTAAATGGTATATAGATAATGAGATTCCTATATTTACAGAGAATCGAGATTATATTAATAAATTAATATTTTTAGATGGGGAATAAAACCTATCTATTTTTTTTATAAAAAAAGACTATAAGTACGACAATCTTATAGTCAGAAACAAATAATTATGAAACGCTCAAATAAAGCGTTCAATATAAATTATATCATATTTTGAAATTTTGTCAACATATTAATAATCTTTTCTATTTTTATCGTAATATTTTGTCTCCCAGGTATTTGGATTATATTCTCCAACAACTTCATCAAATATATTAATTATATGATTACCATTTCCATCTAAATATGTGTCACTTTGATGTTTATATAATACATCGTAGGCCATATTAATAAATTCATCTATTAATCTTTTGCATCCCTCTAAAGAATTTCCATATCCATCATAATCATAACCTAAATCTATGATGCTTTGTAATGTATGTCTTAAGCATTTAATTTCTCTATCATTATTCATATTACCATCCTAAATCATAAAAATATGTTTTAAATAATGCGAGGGCTCTTTTTTGCCTTTTAAATGCATTATGAGATTCTTCCTCTTTAATCATTGATGCAAACCCTTTTATCATTTCATCCAAAATAGATTCCCATTTTTCTTCAGTTAATCTTGCTGGATAAGCACATCTTTTTGTATCTTTAAAGGTTCTTAAATAGGTATATATAATCATCGCTAAAGCTCCATCCATACTCCAAGTATGTGAATTTGGAATACCAGTGTCTTCATCAGGAATATACCTACTATCATCGTGTCTAAAATAAAAATTCTTTTCATCCACGCCAAGTTCTCTTAAATATCTATTAAGCTTAATCATTAATTAATTCCTCCTCATATCTAACTATTAATTGTTGAGGATATAATACTTCTATCCCTATCTTTTTACATTGTTGTAATATTTCTTTTTTATCGTCAATAATAGTACAATCTTCTAATTTCATATTATTAGATATAGCATATTCGTTAATATAGTCTGCTTTTGTTTTAATATCATCACTTGTTATCAAATAAGGAGAATTAATTAGAAATGATTTTGGAAGATGTTTTCTCATCCAATCTATTTTTTCTTGTTTGCCGTCTTCTCCTCCAACATATCTGCTTATGATAATTATATTGGCAATATCTCTATAGTAATAATCAACTAAATTAATTATTTCTTTAATAGGTTTTTTATTTGAATATAAACCCTTTGTATATGGAATATCATCGCAAGTTTCATTTAAAGCAAGTGTATTATCTAAATCAACAAAAACAGCTCTCATAATTTCATACCTCTTTATTTCTATATTTACGACCTTTTTTAAAATGTTCTTTTGCATAGGCTTCAGCTGTTTCTTTTATTTCTTTACCTTTAGCTGTTAAATATTTAGATGCCATAGGATTTCTTTTTAACTTTTTGTTAGTTTTACCTTTTTTATCTAAATTAGCTTGAGTAATGATATAATGTCCTTCACCTGAACCAGAACTACCTTTTCTTTTACCCATAACCAAAACCCCTTTCTTGATGTATTTTTATTGGCTGCCAGGACTGGATTCGAACCAGTGCATCCTAGAGTCAAAGTCTAGTGTCTTACCGCTTGACTACCTGGCAATATTAATGGTAGAGGTAGTAGGACTCGAACCTACGATTTCTGCCTTATCAGAGCAGCGCTCTAACCGACTGAACTATACCTCTATATAAAATTGGAGTGGGAAACGGGGCTTGAACCCGCAACAATCTGCTTGGAAGGCAGAGACTCTACCAATTGAGCTATTCCCACATATGGCGCTCCAGACAGGCTTCGAACCTGTAACCTTTCGGTTAACAGCCGATTGCTCTACCAAACGAGCTCCTGGAGCAATATTAATTAAGAACCTTGAGTTCTATTTATTCCTCTTTTAGTTCCTCGTAAACAATATTTACAAGTGCTAGTAAATTTATAATATGATTCTTCCATCATTTTGTCTATTTTCACTAGAATATCTTTATCATTAATGTCTACATATTCATCTTGTGTCATATTTTTAATATCTATCAATCCTAGATTTACAGCTTGAGCAAATCTTCCACAAGCATATATTCTATCTTTCATTAATGTTAAATATCTAAAATCACAAAATTTTATTTTTGGTTCTTTATGGTCTATGAAATCACCGTGTTCTATCCAATCGTCATCATCTGGTCTAATAACGTGGCTTATATTATATTTAGTAAATATGTCGCATAGTTTCTTTTTTACCGTTTCATTACCATATCCTCCAATTATTATATGGAATTTATTATTCATTGTTTTACATAATTCTTCTATATAATTTGGATATATAGTTCCGTTTGTAAAGATTGCACATTGGTCTATATCTAAATCTTTAATATAATCACATATTTTAACCAAATCAGGATATAAAAATGTTTCTCCGCCAATTACAGATATTGTTCTATATTTCTCTAATGATGGTTTAATTTTATTCATATTTGCAATAATTTTATCTGCATCTAAAAACTCTCCATCTTTATATTTATTAAATAAATAACAACATCCGTCACATTTTAAATTACATTTTGTGGTAAGTATTACATCCATAATTAAACCTCCAAATTGGTAGAGGCGGTAGGATTTGAACCCACGACCAGAGAGATATAAGCTCCCCACTCTAAACCGCTGAGTTACGCCTCTATGGTGGTTGCTCCAAGAGTCGAACTTGGTTCTACGGATTTTCAGTCCGTCGCTGAATGACCGCACTAGCTCAGCAACCATTGGTACCCTGTAAGGGACTCGAACCCTTGAATGTCTGATAGAAAGTCAGATGTGTTAAGCCGCTTCACCAACAGGGCATATAAGGTCTTATTTGACCTTTTTATTATCGTTTTGTTCTTCTTGTTCTAAAGTCAAACTTTTATAACCAAAATCTTTTAACATTTGTGTGAATGTAATTTGTTTATTAGGAACATAAACCCTACAAGCTAATTCATAAGCACAAATGTTAACTATCTCTTGTTCATCTTTTTGTTCGGCATCAGACAACATATTAATCAACATACAAGTTGGTGTTGTCTCAAACTCTTTAAGTCTTTCCATATACCTACCCCTTCAACTATTTTTTTGGTAGCTCCAATAGGATTCGAACCTATGACCTATCGGGTATGAACCGATTGTTCTAGCCAACTGAACTATGGAGCTATATGTAAAAAGGGCGGGTCGTATCCCGCCAGAAAAAATAAGCTAAAGCTGACAAGCCATCTTTTTCTCACTATTTATAACTAGCCACATACGATATTTGCTTTGAAAGAAATTGGTGGGGGAGGTGGGACTTGAACCCACACGAGGATACCCTCACAGCATTTTAAGTGCTGTGCGTCTACCAATTCCGCCACACCCCCAAAAATGAGTGGCCATTGTTTTATGTATGTTTATTATCATATAAAACTACGTATTTTTATATGCTCAGGCCTAACCCCGCTCGAGATTGTATACTAATCATTGCATACGGGGGCATTTATTTATTTTAACTTAATAAATCAATTAATGTTTCTTTAGTTATTGAATTTGTTGATAAATTATAATCTACTGGGAATTCTTTTTCTTCAGTTGTTGATTCTTTAACGTTTCCGTTTTCATCAACAATTTCTTTAACAACTGCTTTAAAGACAGTTTCTTTATCTGTTAATATCGCTCCAGCATCTTTTAATAAATCATTTAATTTTAATTGAACTTTACTATATGATTGTAAGTAATCAAATGTTCCCATTGTTACATTATCTTGCCTTGAAGTTCTTTGAGCTCCTTGACTAAAGTCGTTGAAGTAAAATTTTATCGTATCTCCAATTACAATGAATCCAACTGTCTTTTGATAATTGTCTTTTTCTACAACCATATCGACTTTTTCTAAAATATTATTAGGGTCTACAACATAATTAGTTCTATATTCTGGTCTATGAGTTGCTTTTGCAATCATAAATTCAAATGGAACATCTGCATTATTTTGAGTAAAATTATTTAATGTAACTAAGAAAGCACCATATCCATAATTTTGTCCAACATAGAATAACTCTGTAGCACCATTTGGCAATGGGGCATCCGTCATATCACCACTAAATAATATATCGCTTGTAGAACTTCTATATGATGCATCCCATCCAAATACTTCTGACTTATTCATTTGTTTAAGGTCTAAATCAACTCTTTCGGTAGATGTTACTATTGAATCTTCTTCTCCATAAAATCTGTTACTTGATTTTTTAGATGTTAACAAATTAGTCCAATGAATACCATAAACCATATGCTCTGTTCTAGGGATTTCTAAATATGAACCATCTGGAATATTCCCGTTGAATTGTTTTTCACTTGTTGGAGCGGCATAAGTAATATTTGATGGTATATAAATTGTTTTATTTGCTACTTTATGTGATAATCTATTAATTAAATGATTATATACTATCTTATATAGGTTTTCTAGTCTTGATACCTCATCAGATGTTTTATTTTCAAGCACTCTAACATAAGATTTACCATTTCTAATTCTGTGAACGATATTATTAGAACCATATAACCTATAAGAAATACCATTTAATATTCTAATTTCCCTAAATATAGTTATATCATTTAACATATTTGGTAATTCATTTAAATTAACATTTAAATTTTTATCAGTTAAACAATCTAATATATTTTTATTTAAAGGCTTATGATTATTTATTGCTAATTTTCTTAATTTATTAATAATTCTATTCATTTCTATTTTATAAGATTGATTATTTTTATCATTTTTATCAACTTTAAAGGCTAAAAATATCTTTTTATTTCTTAAAAATATAGATGATAATTTTTCGTATCCATTTGGTGTCTTGTTAATATAAGAATTAATCATTGATAAGACTTTACTCCTATCTGTTGCATTAATCTTTTTAAACATTGCAACATTTTGAATTTTCAACGTTTCACCAGTTGTTTTAAAAATTAGATATCTTAAAAATTCTTCTGGATTTCTTGGCATTATATTATATTTATCATATAAAGTTGTTTTAATTTCTCTATTTACAATTTCATCAAATCTATCTTTATTAATATAATCGGATAAAACCATAATATCTGAAATTGTTTGCTTTGATAAAGCAATTCCACTTGTTAATAAAATCATTAATTTTTCAGTTAATTCTTTTTCTGTAATAGGCCTAATAGGTAATAATTCAATACTATCAACTACTAATTCTGGGATTTCTAATTTTTCCTTTGGTAAATATACTAAATCTTGGTCATAAAATCCTAAAGATTCAAATCCATAAGTTGTCATATAATGAATTAGTTGCTGTGCAATTAAATCTTCAATAGGAGCATTCTTTACAATTTCAAAGTCTTTGTGAAAAGTTTGATTCCACTTTTCTCCATCTTTACCATATTGTTTTATTGCTTCTTTAATGATATTTTCATTAGCAGTATCTGGAATTAATAATCCATATTTTAATCCTTCTTTAGAAAAACTTTCTGATTTTTCTCCTAAATAACTTTTAAATAATCTTAAAACCTCTTTTTCCATAATCTCTAAATCTCTCTCTTTCTTTTATTTTTGTGTCGATAAGTAGTTTATCACAAAAGTGAACGGAGCGTCGCAATAGCCCCAAATGCGCGTTAGTTAAGGAACTTACTATGACACATTTATATTAATAAGGCGAACGGTAATAAAATATACTGGCGTGTTAAACTCTTCACCACTCCCCGATATAATAATAATGGTCGGGGAGGTTGGATTCTAACCAACGCGTACCAGTTCCCTGAACTTTTATAAAGGAACCGTATTAGCCTATTAATAACTTTTTAAATAGACGTGAAGTAATTTAGTTTTTAACCTGAATACGCTAAAATGGCGCGTATTGATGGAATTGAACCATCTACTGTAATAAAAGGAACTTCATTTGTCTATATTTTATTATTTTATTGGCGAATGGTAATAAACAGCGCTCAACCTCTGAGCTATTAAGGAAAACTCCTTAAGTTGGATTCGAACCAACGTCCTCTGGCTTAACAGGCCTACAATAGGAACCATTTTTGCCAATATATATTATATATTAATTGACGAAGAGTAACATACCTGCTCTACCCATTGAGCTACATCCAGCATTCGCAAGATGATAGGATTCGAACCTATAACCCGGGGTTTTCAAGACCAAATTAAAGGAACTCTATTAGTCAATAATATAACAATTTAATTAGGCGGAAACTAAATAACCATATATCCTAAACATTTTCTTTTTTAATAGGAAGTTTCTATGCCTATATATAATAGAACGAAGAGTAATATAGTATTGGAACGAAATTTTGCCCTTCCGCTAAGGCTGTAATATTAGGAACTCTTTGTGTTCTATTTTATAACAATTACATTATATCAAATTTATAATGTTTTGTCAAGTATTTTTTTTGGTTGCGGTGGGTCAGATTCGAACTGACGACCTCCAGGTTATGAGCCTGGCGACTTAGACCACTTGTCCACCCCGCGATATATTGGGGTATTAACCCCATTTTTTTAATTATAATATTTCCAAGAATAACCGCCTGCGTGTTTTCTTTTACCATTACATACATCACTAATATGTCTTCTCAAAATTTCATTGCAATTACTAGCATCTTTAATAGAATTAAATATTTTACCATCACTTCTTACAACTTTTTTACATTGTTGTAATATTCTCGCTTTACGACAATTATCTGAAATTATTGATTTTTGATTTAATATTTGAATTCTATGGTTATGTTGCTCCTTTTGTGTTGCAAATTCTAAATTAGAAATATTGTTATTTAATTTATTCCCATCTATATGATTGACTGTTGGTTTGTTTTCTTTATTTGTTAAAAATGTTTGAGTAACTAATCTATGGACTAATTCATTTTTTGCTTTTCCATTATTATATAAAGAAACTTGATAATAACCATATTTATTAATACTAGGTTTAATAATTTTATTAGTTTTTATATTTTTAATAACACCAGAATCATTTATTTTATAGATATTTTTATAGTTTTTAATGTCTTTCCAAATTTCTTTTTCCATATTAATTCCCCCTTATCAGAAATATATATAATAAATGGGTAATATCTTACTCGATAAGGTTTCAGATAAACAGTTTCGAACCTGCTGTCCCCATTAATTATTTTTTTTAATACCAGTGATGTGATTGCCAAAAACTCCAAGCATTAGATGGTGAACCATATCTATTTTTAATATACATATTCAAACACCAATTTAATTGAGTTTTATAATTTGTTAAATAATCACTTCCTGCAGCAGACATTTTATTTGCCGGTAATGATTGACAAAGTCCATAGGCTCCTGACGATTTATTTTTGGCGTAAGGATTCCATCCTGATTCGTGATTAACTATTTGAACAAAAGCATTATAATCGTTTTCATTCCATCCATTGGCAATAATCAAACTATAAGCATATGCCTTCATTTCGCTAACGCTTTGTGAACTCGAGCTATTATTTGTTGTGGATTGTTGTTTTTTAGCTCGTTCTTCAGCTGCTTTTCTTCTTGCTTCTTCTTCTGCCTTTTTCTTTTCATATTCTTGTTTTTTTACATCTATAATATCATTTATTTCATTTTGTGAAGTTTCATTTTTAATTAACTTCTTAATCTTATCTATTGAATATTTATTATTATCATACTTATTAATATTTTGAATAAACGTTTTGGCGCTATCCTCATTCTTAAATAAACAGTCCTTTTCTCCTATTGTTACTTTATAATAAGTTGCATAATAATCATATCTTTTGATAATCATATCATCTAAACTCTCTCCTGGTTGCCTTGTCATATTAATTTGGATATGATTTTTTTCTGAAAATTCTATGATTGCACTTGTTTTATAAGTTATATTTTCATATCCGTCTTTTTCTAATTCTTTAACATATTTCTCTACAATCTCATTTCTAAACCTTTCTTGCTCTTCAGCAGAAATGCTTTGATTTTGATTTGTTGATGAGTAAAATCCAGTTAAAAATAATAAACTTACTAGAAGAATTATTAATAAACCAATGACTTTTCTGCTAAAAACTTTCCTTATTCCCTTACGGGAGGGGAAACTTTCTTTTGTCATAAATATTATCCTTTCTCCACAACTATAAAATAAAATCTGGCGTCCCCTCAGAGATTCGAACTCCGGACAAACGCCTTAGAAGGGCGTTGCTCTATCCAACTGAGCTAAGAGGACAATTATTTTGGTACCCACCCAGAGATTCGAACTCTGAAACACTTGATTCTAAGTCAAGCCGCTTTGCCAATTTGCGTAGGCGGGCATATTTTTATGGCGCCGTGCACAGGATTCGAACCTGCAAGCCCTTTCAGACCAACGGTTTTCAAGACCGCTCCCTCACCGCCCGGACACACGGCATAATATAAAGCCTTGGGGCGCTGTGCCGTATCCCAAGGATGGACTTACATAGAGGCTTATTATTTACCCTGAATCACAGCAACTCTCAATAATCGTTTCTCTAACGCCTCTTGTCGTAATTTTTATATACTTTTTACGACAAATTATCTGCATTCTTCTTTAATATTGTCATAATTATTTAACCATACATCTCCACTATGTGTTAATGTATTTGGTATCGAAATATTATATACATATAAAATATCTTCTAAATGTTCTTCCATTATTGGATTTTTATTGAAAACCTTATCCATAAAATCTCTATCTTCCATATTATGAAGATTTGTATTGAAATGAATATCGTTTTGTCGAATAAAAGATGTTTTAAATACCTTATCCCATAAAGATATACCAAAACAAACCGTTCCTCCTAGGGGATAAACTCTAACGCCAAAATGATGTATATCAATATTAGAATTGTTATCTATGTATGATAATATTTTTTGAACATAATTTTCTGAAATTAAATCATCAGCATCTACAAAAATAAAATATTTACTATTAACATTTTGTAATGCCAATTCTCTAATAGCTCCTGTTCCTAAATTGTTTGGTATAAAATGAGTAATAATATTTTTTTTATTATAATCTTGTAAAACTTGATTAATAATATTTATACTATCATCTGTAGAGCCATCATCATATATGTGTAATTCTACATCTTCGGTGATTTGCTCTTTTAACATATTAATAATATATGAAACATATTTTTCTTTGTTATAGCAAGTAACTATAATGTTTAACTTTTTCATTTTACACCTCTGGCTCATTTTACATTTCTGGTGCTCGTTGAAAGACTCGAACTTCCGACCCCTTGCTTGTAAGGCAAGTGCTCTAACCAACTGAGCTAAACGAGCATTTAGTTAGGTATTTATTTTTTTATATTATTCTTTCTATTGTTTTTCCTTCATCATTCATTAAGAATACGTGTTCATAATTGTCAACCCAAACATTATTTTTTAATGTTCTTAATATAAGAACCAATTCTCTACCATCTTTAAAACACAATTTTATATTTTCCGTTTTTTCATCTTTATGTTCCAAAGGTAAACTCTTATTTATATAATCAATATCAGCAAAATAATCTGTTTCTAAATATGTCTCACTTTCTGTTGAATTTTCAATATCATATTTTCTTCTTTTAACTGTCTTTAATACCATAACTATCTTTCTCCTAACTTCTATCTATCTACCTAACTAAATTGGAGCACCTAACAGGATTTGAACCTGTGTTCACGGAGTTGCAGTCCGTTGCCTTACCTCTTGGCTACAGGTGCATTAATGGTGTGAGCATAGAGAATTGAACTCTAATAACTGGTGCCACAAACCAGCGTACTACCATTGTACTATACTCACCATATGGCGTTTGGTACTGGATTCGAACCAGTGAATCGAATTAACGATTGACGGTTTAGCAAACCGTTGGTTTAAGCCATCTCACCCAACCAAACATACTGGTGGGCAGAGGTGGAGTCGAACCACCGGTGTATCTTACGTCCCAGATTTACAGTCTGGTGCCATCGCCTCTAGGCATACCTACCCAATTATGGTGGAGAATAGGAGAGTCGAACTCCTGACCTCTACATTGCAAGTGTAGCGTTCTCCCAACTGAACTAATTCCCCATAAAATAAAAAGATTAAGGATTATTTTGTGTAGTTTTATCTCTTATATTACTGATTATTTTGACCTTTTGCATTCTTTGGTATAATCAAACCTTAATCATAGAGCCCTTCTTCTAATGCAATTTAACTACGAGGGGCGTTTATAATAATAGGAAGTAAAAAAATGAAAGTATCTTATTAATGGTCGGGGAGACCCGACTTGAACAGGCGACCCCTGCGTCCCAAACGCAGTGTTCTACCAAACTGAACTACTCCCCGATGGTGGAGCTGACGAGAATCGAACTCGTGTCCAAAAATATTTTACTAATCACAAATCTCATTCTTACCTTACAAGTTTTAATACTCTATCTATATAAGACTTATTCTTCTCCATTTATCTTGGCTGAGTATAGCTTCCGTAAATGGCTCTACGCATCACAGTAAATCACTTTATATTCCACGGCTAGAGACAGTCAATAAAGTGTCCATCTTTGTATCGTTAATCGACTATACTTTCTCTGATGGCTTCTGATACTCATATAGAAGTCTCTTTTGCTCTCGACTAAGCGAAAGCCACACTATTAGAAGTGAATAAAGATTTAACTTTATTAGAGAATTGTTTTAAAATGTTTCCATTTATTTTTAATTTTGTATTTTACGTTTACCAACGACTTGTATTGTGACTTTTCAACTATTCCTGTCGAAACCAGAAACAGCCCCAAACGGAGCGGAAGTTAAGGTATTGCCTTATCTTCATTCATACTCATTTTATAAGTTAAGTTGCAATACAACCTTATAAAACCCCTTTGAATTACTCTTCCGCATATATGGTTGCCAAGGAAGGACTTGCACCTTCACAAAGTGGACTTTGACAGTTGATTATTCTGTCTCATCCCCTACGTCTACTAGGAAGATAATCACTCTCCACTGTTTTGCATCACTCGGCAATATTAATGGTGCCGACTTCAGGACTTGAACCCGAAACCTATTGATTACAAATCAATTGCACTACCAATTGTGCTAAGTCGGCATTAAAGCGAAATTAATCGCTTAACATCTTTGAAATTGTTTTACTAATGTTTTCATCCATAACATTATATTTAGTAATATTTTTATCTAATTTTTCTTTAACTCTTTCATAAGTTTCTGTTGCAGTATTTAATAATCTACGTTCAACTTTCGCATAATGTTGTGCGAACTTTCTTTTTGCTCTTAAATATGCTAATTTTTCACCAAAATCTTTATCGAACTTATCTTCTTTTGAGCACTTGCTTTTACCAATAAATTCTCTTCCAAGCGCATCATAAATTTTAAATACTATGACACCAGCATCTTCGTTAATAAATGTTTTTGTACTTTTAATTTTAATCATCTAAATCACCTTTCTTTCATACCTTTGTTGACTCTTTGAAAGACAACAGGGGTATTTTGTCCTTCAAACAGCCAACAAGGGCTGTATATATATTTACACGTTGAACTTCAATATCAATAATATTTACTTTTAACCATCATAGTTAATCTACCGTATAAACCAAATTTTAATGGCGGTTCGTAGGAGAGTTGAACTCCTATTATATGCGTGACAGGCATATGTGATAACCGTTACACCAACGAACCAACTGGCAGGGAACTAGGGACTCGAACCCCAATCAATGGTTTTGGAGACCACTATGCTAGCCATTACACCAGTTCCCTAAGAAGAGGTATACCTCTATAAAGTAAAGAGGTGATTGAATGAGCAATAAGCGATACTAATATTTTGTCCTACCAAAATATATTCTCTAATTCATCTTTTGTGTCACGATTTGTATGATGAAATTTACTTATTGAAAGAGCGTTTTTTGTTCTATACACCGCTCGAGCCGGCTATTCGTATAGTAACTTGTTAGGAGTCTTTTGTTTGACCACGCTCTAACGCCTCTCTATTTTTATGATATACAAAATCATTATATCATATTTTTATTTATTTGTCAATAGATTTTTTATATTTTGCAGTTTCTTCGTCAATTTTTCTCTTAGTTTCTTCATCTAATAAGCCATTTTCATACTTTAAAGATATACTTACAGCACCTAAACCTTTTATTAGATGGTCTAATGTTTCTATTGTAGTATTATTTTTTGCATATTTCACAATATCAATAAAAGTGTCAATACAATTTGTTATATCTTCTTCCTTATCAAAGCCAAATTCGTATAAAGTATTTTCAATTTCTTCTTTCAAAGCAATTTGCTCTTTCCCCAAATCGTTTAAACATTTTTTGCAAGCCCATTTACCATTTTGTAATTCTTTAAATTCTGTTGGTTCACCACAATGTAAACAATAATGTTTCTTTTCTTGGCTAGTAAGCAAATCATCTTCATCTATATCCATAGAACGAATAGATTCTAAACATTCACTTAACATTTGAGAACATTCTTCTGGAGTTATGTCTCTGTTAGCTTGCGGGTCTCTTTTGCAATGTTTATACCATCTTACTTTATAATCTTTCCATTTAAAATTATATTTTTGGTCATATTCATCATCCCAACTATAAGCCTCAACTTCAAATATATCATTTTTAAATCGTTCTCCTGTATTGCTAAATGGGCTATCAAATTCTTCTTGATTGATATTCCACATTACTCTAGCCAATTCTTCGTCAATTAATGAAAATGCTGCTTGAACATAATCAGGAACATCGCTATGATATTTTTCTTCATACATATCATATTTATAAGTTTCGTAACATTCGTCATTTGCTTGAGTTTCTTTTTCTTCATCATAGTTTCTATCTATATCAACAACAATCATATCATCTTTAATATAATTATGTTGATATTTATTATCATATTCTGAATTTCCATCTCCCCAAGGAACTAATATGTTTATGTGAGTATCATCGGTATAAACTATATCTAGTTGCGTAATATCATTGTGTTTTATACGTTCTTTTAACAATATTTTTTCATCATCCATTTCGTCCCAATTACTTGTACATTCTAGTCCTTTTTTATTTAAAATTATAGATGCGTATTCGCAGCTTGTAAAATCTGTTACGTTACCAGGTTTTTCATATTCGTTTAAACCATTATAATGCATTGTTAACGCAAATTTAATATCATCTATTGTCATACGATAAATACAATCCGCTGGAACAGTATATACCTCACAATTTTCAAATACTATATCTACTTCTTTTATTTCTTTATCAAAGAAATTTAAATTATTCATTTGCCTCTCCTTCCCTGTAAGCATCGGCTTCCATTAATATTTCTAATTTTTTATATAATTTATCACCAAGTAATTCTTTAGTTTTATCTAAGTTGCCAATAAATTTATCCATATGATGATATATTAACGTTGAAATATCCATTGCATTATCATCTAACTCTAGCATATAGAAACTTTGATGTGGGTCATTTTTAAACTTCCAATACATTAAATATATATATGCACTAATAGTATGATGATTATAATATGTATATTTTTGCTTTGCTTCATTCCACTCTCTTGAATATGGTTTACCTATATCGTGAAATCTACCGGCTATACCCAAACATTCATCTCCATCACTTAATTCAAAAGCTCTTTTTGATGTTAGTTCAAGATGTTCTAATACGGTTGCGTTATGATGTTCATTATGTTGGTCATAATCTTTTCCTATGTTCATTATCCAACTAATAACATCTCCATACTCTTCATCAACATTATTTGAATAACTAACAAATATTTTATTATATCCCTCATATTTCATTGGAATACTCATAGTTTTAAATAACTGAAATAATTTATCTTCCGGAAGTTTTCTTTCTGGTCTGGTGAAATTACGTTCAATTAAAGTTCCTATTGTAGCAATACATAAAACAGCGTTTATATTTGTGGCATATTTTTTCATCTCATCAATAAGATTTTTTCTTTTCTTAATGTTTAGATTAGTTGCGTTATATATAACATTTTTACCTTCTTGTAAATATTGTTTGCATCTTTTATGCATTTCCTGGAATACTTCATTATTATGAGTTTGGTCTTCCCATCCAAATAATTCTAATCTAATATCATCACTTGATAAAATAACTGTTTCTATAGATGTCATTTTTTCATTTTGTTTCTTCATAACTTTTGCTAATGTATCTTTACCAGAACCAGGCAGCCCTATCATAATATATAAATTACTTTTCATCATCTACCTCCTCAAAATAAAAATCATTTTTTGCATCAGTATCCAATTCTTTTTTATAAACAACTGGATATTGACCTCTATATAAATATTTGATTTCTCCTTTTTCATTTAAAATCATTAAATTTGGAGAAGTTTTTAAAATAGCAAGTGTTTTAGCGCATACTATAATTTGTAAAAGCTTATCTGATTGTTGCTGGTTTTTACTTAATTCAATATCCAAAATCGACAGATAATCATTGTCGGTTAATTCCATTATTCAACACTCATTTCTTTGACTTGTTCGCTTTTTACTCTATCTAATTCAATAAGTGCCATTATAGAATAATTAGCCAAATCAAGCAATGTATCTTCAATTTTTTCGTCTTTAACTTGTTGTTCGGTTGTAGATTTTTTTGTTAATGTAGCAACCCTATTTAATTTATCTTCAATTCTCACAAGGAATGAAACTAAACCATATTCATCAAATGTTTTTGCAACGGAGTTGCCATAATCAGCATTTTTTCTTTTGTATAAATCAAACATATTTGTTGTAATTTGTTCAAATTTTTGTACTCTATTATAAGACATATTATCTAGCCTCCTTAACGGCATTCATCCATATTTCATTTGCTATATCCAAAAAATTTTGTCTGTTAGCATTTTCATCATTATCTAACATTACAAGGGAAGCATAATATAATAATGTATATAATAAGAAGAAATATTCTCCTTCTATAACTTCTTTCTTTATTTG
>Ga0310690_10006316_pt1 | contig 15605 bp, 13 predicted proteins | sample AusTroGonzalo_MG_2_FD_207661 | JGI IMG/M metagenome (GOLD analysis project Ga0310690, IMG submission 207661) | Bovine rumen microbial communities from tropical cattle in Woodstock, Queensland, Australia - Gonzalo_04 (v2) (version 2) | ecosystem: Host-associated > Mammals > Digestive system >... | reverse complement strand
CCGTGGGCCAACATCACCGACCGCTATCCGATTGGTTCGAAGCACACCGCCACCGTGCGTAACTTCACCAACTTCGGTATCTTCGTCGAACTCGAAGAAGGCGTCGATGGCCTGATCCACATCAGCGACCTCAGCTGGTCCAAGAAGATCAAGCACCCGGCCGAATTCACCAAGGTTGGCGAGACCATCGAAGTCGTCGTCCTCGACGTCGACCAGGAGAACCGCCGCCTCAGCCTCGGCCACAAGCAACTCGAAGAGAATCCTTGGGATGTGTTTGAAACCGTATTCACTGTCGGTTCCATGCACCAAGGCACCGTCATCAGCGCTTCCGACAAGGGCGTGGTGGTCTCCCTGCCTTACGGCGTGGAAGGCTTCTGCCCGAGCCGCTACATGAAGAAGGAAGACGGCACCAACGCCAAGGTGGACGACACCCTCGAGTTCAAGGTCCTTGAGTTCAACAAGGAAAGCAAGAAGATCATCCTCGCCCTGCCTAAGGTAGAGGAGGAGAAGGAAGCCAAGAGCGCAGAGGACAAGGCCGCCGAAAAGGCCGCCAAGCAAGCCAAGCGCACGGTGAAGCAAATCAATGACAACATTGAGCACAGCACCCTCGGCGACCTCGAAGTCCTTGCCGGACTGAAGGAAAACCTTGAGAAGCAGGAGAAATCCCAACAAGGCGAATAATCCGCTTCACTTGCTGACAAAGCCAAACGACCGCTCTCATTGAGGGCGGTCGTTTTTTTACCATAAAAGATTCCCTCCATCCTTTATGGCAAGGATGACCCGAGCGGAGCAACTCCTAACTCTTTTTTTGAAATAAATGATTGCTGGTTGGATAATAATTCCTATTTTTGCAACCGCCATTAAGTTAATGGGCATTTAATTAGCGACTATCCAATATGAGATTCTACGACAGGAAAAAAGAACTTGAAATACTCCAAACCAATTGGGAGCAGACCAGCGAAAGGGGCCGACTTACGGTGCTTATCGGGCGCAGACGCATCGGAAAGACTACGGTGTTGAGAAAAAGCGCAGATGACGGTGACCAACCAATGCTATACCTCTACGTATCGAAAGACAATGAAAGAGTGTTAACCAGAAAATTCCAGGATGCCGCTGAGCAAGCATTAGGGCTGCAAATATTCGGGCGTTTGGAGACCTTTGCACAGTTTTTCGAGCAGGTGTTGAAATATGGCCAGCAACACCATTACACATTGGTGTTCGACGAGTTTCAGAATTTCATCAAGGTCAACCCGGCTATACCCAGCCACATTCAAGATCTCTGGGACCGCTATCACGAGAATACGAAGGTGAACATGGTGGCTTGCGGCAGCATCTACAATATGATGCACAAGATATTCGACAACGAGGACGAGCCTCTATATGGCCGTCAGGATTGCCGCATGAACATGCTGCCGTTCCGCATCGGCGTGCTGAAACAGATTCTCCACGACCATAATCCCAAGTACACTTCGGAAGATTTGCTCTGTCTTTACATGCTGACTGGCGGCGTAGCCAAATATGTGGCCTGGTTGATGAACGCCAAGGCGACCACCAAGGCGAAGATGCTCCGTTGGGTGACACAGGCCGGCTCGCCCTACCTCACTGAAGGCACGGAACTCATCATATCGGAGTTTGGCAAGGACTACACTAACTACCTGAGCATCCTCCAACTGGTGGCTGCGGGCATGACGAAGCAGAGTGAAATCGACGGTGCTCTTGGAAAGAACACGGGAGCATTTCTCGACAATCTTGAGACAGAATACAGCTACATCCATCATAAGCAGCCCATGTTCAGCAAGCCCAACGGGAGGAACTCGCGGTGGCAGTTGGACGACTGCTTCCTCCGGTTCTGGTTCCGCTTTATCCTGCGCAACCAGGCATTGGTGGAGATGGAGCGCAACGACCTGCTGCTTGAGATTGTTGAGCGCGACTATGAGCGATACTCAGGTTTGGTGCTGGAACAGTACTTCCGCCAGAAATGGATGGAAGAAGAGCGTGTTACCTTGGTTGGCAATTACTGGGATCGCAACGGCCTAAACGAGATAGACATGATTGCCTTGAACGACATTGACAAGACGGCGGTTGTTGCCGAGATCAAACGTCAGCGGAAGAAGTTCAGTCCTGCCGAGCTTGAAGACAAGGTGGCCACGCTCAGTAAAGAGTTGGCAAAATATAATGTCAGACAGATTGGATTGTGCATGGATGATATGTGATCACCCAACTCCCTTCCGCTCATAGATTGACTTCGTCGAAATGCTCTGCATTCGGCGAAGCCAATCTTCGATTTACCGCTTCCCCACAACCCTCCGCGGGTATGACATGAGCGGAGCAACTCCTAACTCCTAACTCCTAACTATCAACTCCTACCTCAATACCTCATACCTCAAAAAAATTAAAACCCTTGCCATTTCAATTTTTATTCGTATCTTTGCACCCGCAAAAACACACAAAATTTAACCAAATAACTAATACACAGTGTTTTAACAAGAAATCAGCAATAAACAAAATAATAATTTAAAAAGAAAGAAACAAAGAAATGAAAAAAATAACTTTACTCTTATTCACGCTTCTGGCACTCGCAGCGCCCACGATGCTGAACGCACAAACATTTAGCGGCGGTAACGGTTCCGAGGGCAATCCTTATCAGATTGCTAACGCAAACGACTGGAACGAACTTGCTGACCGTGTGAACGGCAGCAACGGTTATACTCCAAACAGTTTCAGTGGCAAGTATTTTATACTCACTGGCAACATCGAAACTGTGGACGCAAGCCACATGGTGGGCACTATAGCCAATAAAGAACCCCAATATGGCTTTTCTGGCACTTTCGACGGCAATGGATATACGGTGAAAATCAACGTGGAGAACCAATCACGCTTTGCTGCCCCTTTCAGGTATGTGAACGGTGCCACAATTAAGAACCTGCACACCTCAGGTACTGTTGATGGACTCAACGGAGATACTTCGACTGACGGCAAGCTCCTTTCAGGACTTGTTGGAAGGAGCAATGGCAATACTACTATCATCGGATGCAGCAGCGACGTCACTGTCACTACCACCCATGGAGCAGATGCAGCATTGGCTGGCCTTGTGGCTGCTTATGGAGAAGGCTCCCTCACCCTTGAAGGCTGCGTGTTTACGGGTGTCCTGCATGATAACACGAGCTGCAGCGGCGACCATCGATGCGGTGGTCTAGTGGGCTGGCAATATGGAGGCAATTGTACCGTCAAAAATTCACTTTTCGCCCCGACATCGCTTGGCCTAGACAACAATGAAAACGCTATGTCGAGACCTATCATTAGGATAAAGGATAATGGTAATATCCCAACCATTCAAAATTGCTACTACACCAGGAACCTTGGCACTAACAACAGCAATACCACCAAGGTTTGCACCATCAAGGGTGGCAATAATGTCACTGTGGTTATGAACGGCACCCCCAGTATTACTGACTACGATGATATCGACTTCTACTTCTACAATAACAATAACAATCGTATTTCCTACGGCACCGGTAGCGATACTAAAATCTATGCTCCAAGCAACAGCTCGGTGAACCTGCTTTTGAACTATACTCAGTCGGGTTACCAAGTCAATAGTTACACAACCTCTAGTGGATCACTTTCAGGCAGTGCCACTACGGGCACCGACGATGATTATACTTTAACCACACCTACATTGTATTCCAGTAGCAACAATGTTATTGTCACGATTAATGCCAACGTAACAGAAGTCTCTGCAGTGACAGCGAACGGTACCAATATGACTTGGAGCCAGTTCGCAAGCTCCGTGAATGACGGCACCAGCTACTCGGGCCAAATCGTCACCTTAAACAAAGACATCGAAGTGACTACTATGGTGGGTACAGAAACCACTCCTTTCAGTGGTATCTTTAATGGTCAAGAGCATACGATTAACGTAAGTATTAGCAGTAACGAACAAGGTGCGGCACCTTTCAGCTGGATTAGTGGCGCCACCATCCAGAACCTTAAGGTCACAGGCACCGTTTCATCCAGCGCCCATCATGCCAGCGGTCTGGTGGGCTTCACAAAGGCTGGCACCAACACCATAGAAAACTGCCTTGTTTCAACCAGCGTTGAATGCACCGCTTCCCACATCGGCGGCATCATCGGCCATGGCAAATCGGCAACCATTAGCATGAGTGGCTGCGTTTTCAAGGGTATCTTTCCGCTACCAAATCAGATTGGGATACCTGGGTTGGAGGCTTGTTAGGATGGTGTGATGGTGGCTACATGACATTTAACAACTGTTTCATTGATTGCACCTATTCAAATGTCGTCAAGAACTTCCATCCTATTGGATGCAAAAGTCCTGATGCTGTGCCAACAACTGTATCAATAAGTAACTGCTATTATTTAACAGACATATATTCTTCAGATGAGTGCGGTCATGCCGTAAATTTTATGAATAATAATTATAATTATTGCCTTCCTTATAATCAAACCAACAAAGGCAAGCACGCATACAGCATCACAGGCCTTGGAGTGGAAGTGGCCTATGCTGGCACCCCCTCTACCTATTACGATGTGAGCGGCATTACAGCATACAGCACAGGCCTCAACTACACCTACACCGAGGACGAAGAGGTTATCACCGCCATATATGCTGGTAACGGCGACAATGTAAGTCTCAGCCTCAGCGGTGGCAACAAATACTACGCCAGCGCAGGCTCCCTGAGCGGGAGCACGCTCATCATGCCTGCGGAAAATGTGACGATAAGTGACGCCAAGGTTTTGGCCGATCCCGACGGCAACTGGAACACCGCCAGCAACTGGATTCCCGCTGGCGTGCCTACAGCCGAAGACTATGTCACCGTCTATTATGATGTCACCATCCCCGCCAACTGTGTGGCCAAAGCCAACCACATCTATGTCACCAACGGTGCCCGCCTCACCATCGCCGAAGGCGGCCAGCTGCAACACAGCAACGCAGACGTTGAGGTCACCATGCAGAAGAGCATCACAGGCTATTCTGGCACCAAGGACCACTTCTACCTGATGGCCTTGCCTTTTGAAGATTATTACACTATCGCTGGCAGCTCGCTGGTTAGCGGAACATACGACCTCTATAAATTCAACGGCGCGAGCCAAGATGCAGAATGGGTGAACTACAAGCCCAATGGTACACACCCCTTCACCACCCTTGGCAACGGAGAGGGCTTCCTTTATGCCAACACCGCAGACCGCACCCTGTCGCTGACAGGTGAGCTTGAACCTATTCCGAGCAGTGGTAGCAAGACTATCCAGCTGGCGTATGATGCCAACACCACTTTCGGTGCCTGGAACCTCGTGGGCAACCCCTTCGCCTGCAATGCCACTTTCACTACCACTTCAAGCATCACAGACTATTATGTCATCGGTGAAAACGATTTGATTGCGAAGGGCGATGAAAACGTCATCCTTCCGCTGCAAGGCATCTTCGTGAAGGCCTCTGACTCTGGCAAATCGATCACCTTTAGTCCTGTCACCGAAAACAGCCCGAGCAACAGCATCAGCAGCGTCAACTTCATCCTGAAGCCTACAGACACACGTGATGCCAATATCATCGATGTAGCCCGCGTGCGCTTCGACGAGGGCGAAGGCCTTGAGAAGTTCCAGCTCAACCCCAACCACACCAAGATCTACATCCCGCAGAACGGCACGGACTATGCTGTGGTGTACACCCAAGCCGAAGGTGAGCTGCCCCTCAACCTCAAGGTCGAAGAGAATGGCCGCTACACCCTCAGCGTCGACATCGAAAAGGTCAGCTTCGATTACCTCCACCTCATCGACAACATGACTGGTGACGATGTGGACCTGCTGGCCACCCCGAGCTACACCTTCAACGCCCGCAAGACGGACTATGCCAGCCGCTTCAAGCTGGTGTTTGACGCCACGGGCATCGAGGAGAACGGCGCTTCGACAGGCTCAGCGACCTTCGCCTACTACAACGGTAGCGAATGGGTGATTGACGGCGCTTCGACAGGCTCAGCGACCTGCATCCTGCAAGTCATCGACATGATGGGCCGCGTGCTGAGCAGCGAGAGCATCAACGGCACCACGACGAAGGCCATCAACGCCGCACAGGGCATTTATATGCTCCGCCTCGTCAACGGCAATGATGTCAAGGTTCAAAAAATCGTGGTGAGATGAAACTAAAAATTGAGAAACAACATAAAAACCTATAATACGATGAAGAAATTAATAGTAACAACAGCAATCGTCCTCGGCCTAAGCATGACGTCATTCGCCCAGGGTGGCCTGTTCCACCGCGGCGCCAACGCCGACGGCACACCATCCGAGGTGTCCTTCACCGGTGACGGCACAAAGGCTAACCGCGACGGCGACACCCCCATGCTGCCCATCCACAACCAGAATGATCAGGACCAGCCCGCCCCGCTGGGTAGCGGCATCGCCGTCCTCATGGGCCTTGGTGCTGCCTACCTGGTCACAAAAAAGGGCAGAGAGGAGTAAATGAGATTTCTCGAAGGAGATCTCAAGACCAACAGTAAAATTTTCTTTTCAACTGTTTTTTAGTAGAAAGGCCGACGGCTCGTCGGCCTTTCGGTTTTTATTTCTTCTTCACATAGTCAATCATCTTGGCCTTGCCCCAAATCACCTCCATGATTTTGAGGCTCTCCTGCACGTCCATACTGCCTCGCGCTTCGAGGTTGCGCTGGATGAAGATACAGTCGGTGAGCTCGGCGTTGTCACAGACGATGTCACGGGCCAAGGCATCGCAGGTGGGCGCACCACAGATGCCGCAGTCGGTCTGGGGCAGACGGGCACGGTATTCGTCGATCTTCTTCATCTTCTCCAAGGCCACGGCGATGTTGTCGTCAAGCACAAGCATGGAACGCGGCTTGATGTCTCCCAGCTTCATGTGACGCATCAAATAGTTACGCTCTTCTTCCAGCTCATGGTCCTTGGTCTGCTCGCCCTTGCGCTCACGGTCGGCAATCTTGCGGGCGCGACCAAACACACGTTCACACATCAAGAAACGGTTGTCGCAAGTCAAGATGCCACCGGGGCAGCTTTGGTCGCAGGCACGCAACTCAAGGAAATCGACATCCTCGATCTCTTCGTTCTCTACCTTTTCCAAGAACTCGATGACGTTATGGATTTCATCGATGGCGTAGGAATGTTGGGCATCCGAGAGACGGCGCTCGCCGTTGGTCAATGAGGTCAGCACGCCATCGGCGGAGAGCTGCGACACGGGCAACTTCTGTTCCTTGTAGCCATGTCCCTGTTTCTTGATTTCGTGGTAGACGCGGTTGTAGAGCGAGTCCATGTTGATGACGCCGTCGACGAGCGACTTCTCTTCGCCCACAGGGCTTTTCACCGCTGCAATCTTGGCCGCGCATGGCGTGATGTAGAAGATGCCGATTTGGTCGTCCTTCAGGTCCATATCCTCCTTGATCTTGCGGCGGATATACATGGCGGTAATGTCGATGGGCGCGCGCAAGGGGATGAGGTTATCAATCAACCCGGGAAACCTCACCTGAATGAGTCTCACGATGGCCGGACAGAAGGTCGAAATCAAGGGCTTGATGTCGGGATTCTCTGCCGTGTATTTCTTTTTGGCTGCCGTATAGACAGGTATGGACGACTCCGCTTCGATGATGTGGGTGAAGCCCAAATCCTTAAGGATACCGTAGATGCGCGACACAGTGATGTCGTTAGGGAATTGCCCAAAGAAAACGGCTGGCACGATAGCCACGCGGATAGGGAAGTTGAAGATATCCTCAAAGTCGTCCTGCTCGATATAGATGGAGTGGGTGGGGCAGACCTTGAAGCAGTTACCGCAGTCGATGCAGCGGTCGGGCACCAACACGGCCTTGCCGTCGCGCACACGCAGCGCCTCGGTGGGGCAGGTCTTCATGCAGTGCGAGCATCCGATACAGGTGTCCTCGTCTATTTTCAGAGCGTGGAAGAAAGGAGTCTTTTCCATAGTTGTCAGTTTGCAGTTATCAGTTGTTCAGTTATTCGTAGGGGCGAACCCGTGTGTTCGCCCTTGTAGGGACGCATCGCATGCGTCCGAAATCATTTACGCGAAATTCACCTCCATCTCGACGGTGGTGCCGACGCCGACGGTGGAGGTCACATTCAGTTTGTCGACGTTCTTCTGGATATTGGGCAGACCCATGCCTGCGCCGAAGCCCATGTTACGGACCTCGGGCGAGGCGGTGGAGTTGCCTTCCTGCATGGCCCAGTCGATGTCGGGGATGCCAGGACCAGTGTCCACGACCTTGACGGTAATCTTGTCGGGTTCGATGTCGGCATAGATAGTGCCGCCATAGGCATGTGCGATGGCGTTGACTTCGGCCTCATAGAGGGCGACGACCACCCGCTTGACGATTTGAGGGCTGACGTTGAGCTGCTTCAAGGTCTTCTTGATGGCGCTCGATGCGGCTCCCGCGTTGACGAAGTCCGCTTCATATACTTGGTATTCTAAGTGCATGGCGTGGCGTTTTAGTTTGACATCAGAAAATGGGTTGCATACCTGCCTGGAAGAGCAGTCCGCAGGCCTTGAACATGGAGAAGTCGCTTTCCATGACCACCATGCCTTCGTCCTCGGCCTCTTCGATCATCTCCTCAGTGGCTTTCTTGCGCCTGACCAGGACGATAATGTCGAGGTTGCCCATCTCGCAGGTGCGGATGGTTTGCATGTTACAAAGTCCCGTAAGAATCACGGGGTTGTAGTCGCCAAGCGTGAGCACATCGCTCATCAGGTCGGAGGCGAAAGCGGATTCGTGTTCCTCATCCAGGCGGTCGTGGCCGCAAAGCACCTTGGCGTTCAAAAGTTCTGAAATCTCTCTGAGTTTCATTGTTGTTGTTTTTTATTGCTTCTGGCTTCTGGCTTGTTTGGCCGTTAGCTTTTAGCTGTTAGCCATTAGCTTTTGTAGCTCCAAGGCTAACAGCTAATTGCTAATAGCTAACAGCCAATTGCCAGCGGCCAGTAGCCTTTTAATCGTTATAATTTATTTCTTTCAAATTCTCCTGTATCATCTCCTTGAGATACTGCATGATGTGGATGTCGTTCATCGGCATGCCGTCGAGGGCTTCCTTGATTTCGTCGGTGTCGAAGACAAACTCGCCGTCGTCGGTGATGTGGGTGTAGATGAAATGGATGTCCTCATGGGCCGAAAACAGCATCACCAACGAGCCAGCCAGGTCGCCCATCGGGGGACGGTCAAGGTGGTCGTGCTGGAACCAGAAGTTGAGCACGGTGCCTTTGCCGACCTCGCTCTCAATGTTCATGCCGCCACCGGCGTTCTCGGTGTTCATCTTGATAAGCGGCAATCCCATGCCGACCTTACGCGTAGTGCGTGAGGTGGTCCAAGGGTCGGTCACGCGGGCCAGAAACTCGGGGCTCATGCCCTTGCCGTTGTCCTTGATGGTGAAGGCATAGATGTTGTCTTTCAAACTGTCCTTGATGGTCAGCTCCACTTGGGTGGAATTGGCCGCCGTCGAGTTTTCCATCAGGTCGTATACGTGTAGTGATAGTTCTTTCATAATGGTTTATCCATAAAGGAGTTGTAGTTTTTCTTTCGGTTCAGTGTCGATGTAACGTCCGTCCTCGCCGTGGAGGGTCTTGCGGAACTCATCGAAGGTCTTGTCGTACATGTGGAGCACACAATGCACCTCGCCGATGATGTGAAGGAAATGCGCATCGCTGCTCTTGGTGAAGTTGAACTTCTTCAGGTAGGCGTATTTCTTCAGGAAATCGGGCTTGGTGACGTGTTTCGAGATCTCCAACGCGTCGGCCTTGATGTCGGGCGGGATGAAGCCCAACTGGCTGATGAGGCTGCTTGCTGGCTTGTTGACATGCGCCGGGACGAACAGACCTCCGATTTTGTGCACCACGTCATAGAGCTGGTCCAAATCGGCATCGAGGGCCGACCACAGCAGCCATTCCTCTTCGCCGACCACTTCCTCGTTTTCGTCAACGATCAGTTGATAGCCGCACTTCTCCTCGTCCAATGGGATGTGGGGGAGGTGTTCATCGAGAAATTCCTGGAACTTGTCCAGTTGTTCGTCGTTCTCGAAGTAGGCGAGGGCATGGGCTTCTTCCTGCGTGGTGATTTCGACGCCGCCAATGACGAGGATGCCGTTTTCACGGCCTATCTTTTGGGTCACCTTCACCTGACGGGTGGTGTTGTGGTCGCAGATGGCGATGACGTCCAGATGCAGCTTCTTGGCCTGTTCGACGATGGCGCTGGGACTCATATAGAGGTCGCCGCACGGCGATAGCACCGTGTGCATGTGAAGGTCCGCTCTATATGAATTTAACTCCATAGTGTTGTTTCTCATTGTCCGTCATGGCGGAGGAACATCCGCCATCTCCTAAGCGCGGAGACAAACCTCTAGCGCTTGGGAGATTGCGGGTCAAGCCCGCAATGACGGCAGGAGAGGATTATTCGTGTAACAGGTTGTAAACCAATCCAGCGATTTCATACGTCGGCAGCGAGGTCTGCAAGAGGGGCAGGTCTTCGTCGTTGCTCTGTTCGATGGTTTCGTCGTTGGGCATGAGGTTCTTCACCAGGATGATGCAGGCCAGTTCCTTCAGCGAGGCCACGGCCATCACGTTTTTGTGGGTCTGGAGGGTGATCCAGATGTTGCCTTCCATGGCGTTGCCCATCACGTCGCTCAGGAGGTCTGAGATGTAGCAGCCGTCAATTTCGCGGTCAAGGCCTTTCTCGCCGGCCAACACTTTGAGGTTGAGCTTTTCAACTAATTCTTGTACTTTCATTGTTTATGTGTTTAAAATCTTTGTTTTGTCATTAAAGGACTGCAAATGTAGGAAATTTTTCAATACTACGGCACCAACTCTATCTCAATGCCAATGCTCCAAGGGGAGAAATCCTTGGCGGTGGTGCCAATGAGTATGTCGTCTTTGGTGATGACGGGCGACAGTCGATAACTACCGTAAACGCCAACGTTGAGCATGTTGCCAATGCAGTAGCTGATACGTGTGGTGGCACCGTATTCAAAGAGATTCATTGTCTTGATACCTTTATAACGAGTGACGACCTTGTTATTATAAGGTTGTGGATCGATAAGTTGGTCTTCGGCATCCGTAAACTCAACATAATTCACCATCTTCATCTGGCGTGTGGCGTTGATGCCGCCATAGACACCCAAATCCCAGTTGAGGCCTATAATGCGGATGGGGATACGTTGCAGCACTTCGCCACGCACCTGCAAGCTGCTCAGCGTCTTACTGTCGCGGAAGGGACGGCCTTCGATTTCGTCTGCCAAAGAAACGAAACGGTTGAAGCCCAGCCCAAGACCCATACCTATTTTATAACCCTTACCATAGAACCAGCGGGTCCCGATAGCGAAATGGCGGTTGACTCCGTTCCATTTTTCGGTGTTAAAGTTGTAGTCGAATTGGAAATAATACGAGCCTTGCCAGCCTTCGCCCTTCACCTTTTTAAATGTGCCGTTTTGGCTCTTGCGGTTGTCGGCCAACAGATGGATGTCGCCGCCCATGCCGTTGATGGGGCAGGAGTCGTAGAAACCATTGTAGCTGACATTGAGTTTCCTACCTTGACCTAATTCCTTATTAAACAGTTTAATGCCTTTACTGTCGGGAGTGACTTTGTAGTAGCCCAGCAGCACGCCGTCGGCACCCTCCACGTTGATGAACACGTCTTGTTTGTCAACGACTTCTTTGACAACAATCCTCACGCCGTCTTTTTCCTGCACGAGCCCAAACGAACGCTCTGCCGGCTGCAACTCGTTGGTGAAGTAAGCGGCTTGTGGCACGCCGTAGCCGTAGGCATAGTCAAAGTAAGGGTAGAGGTCGCCGGATTTCTCGACCTCGGCTTTCATCTGGAGGGCGGTCAGGTCGCGTCTGGTCTGCCAGGCACAAGCGCAGAAACCAGCGGTCAGCGGGCTAGAGAACGAGGTGCCAGAGGCCAAGGTGAAATCGCCGCTCGGATTGGCTACTTGGGCATTGCCAAAAGCCACTACATCAGGCTTGCGGCGCTTGTCGGCGGTGGGGCCATAAGAGCTGAAGTAGATGTGGTTGTAGTTCTCCAAATCGTCATTGATGCCACCCACGCAAATGACGTTTTCGGCATCGGCGGGGGTGATGATGGTCATCCAGCGCTTGTCGGCGCCTTCGTTGCCGGCGGAGTTGCAAATCAGAATGCCTTTCTCAACGGCTTTGTTGGCGGCTTTGGCCACATAGGAGGTGCCGTCCATGTCGCGGGTCCAGTGGCGCTCCTTGCCATAGCCCAGTGAGCTGTTGATGATGTCGACACCGTTTTTGTCGGCCCATTCCGCGCCTTGTGCCCACCACACCTCTTCTTTAAAGGGCTCGGGGTCAATCTCAGTGCGGGCCAGGAGGAACTCTGCGCCAGTGGCCAGGCCCATCTTCCGTCCTTTGTCGTTGATGCCTGCGATGCAACTCAGTACCATGGTGCCGTGGCTGTTCCAGCCGTAGACGTTCTCCTTCTTTTCCGGAAAGTTGTATGTCTTGATAATCTGATGGTTATCGCGCAAGTGCTTAAAAGCGGGGTGGGTGTCGACTTTCGGGAAGCCACCATCCATCACGCAGATGCGCAAGCCTTTGCCGTCGATGCCGTGGTCGACGAAATGCTGGCCGCCGAAACGCTTCACTTGGTCGGTGAGGAGTTGACCTGTTGCGACGGGGTCCTCGTCATTGCGAGGAGGAACGACGGAGCAATCTAGGGATAAAGTTTGTTCCTCTGGATTGCTTCGCTGCGCTCGCAATGACGCCATGACGCCGTTAGAGACGATTTCCTGCACCTTGGCCACAAATGGCAGTAGCGCTATGCGGGCGGCATTGTCGTCGGTGGCTTCAACACCCACAGCATTGAGCCAGCGCGACGATCCGAAAACCTCGGTAGAGTAGGCGCTTACCGCATTCACGTAGCTGTCGTTCAGCGGGTAGTTGCTGATGTCGTAAAGGTCGGCGCCACATTGTTGGTAGCGCTCGATGGCTTTTGCGTCAAAGTAGGCGTAGGGGTCAAATTGCGTGTCGTTTTTGTCGGTGAAGAACACCCAAAAGCACTTGTCTTGTGCCATCATTGTGCCGCAAAGCAGTAAGAAAGCCTCGATTAGAAAAATTTTTCTCATAAAAATTCAAATTTGTTGCAAAGGTATGATTTTATTTCCTATTTTTGTCGCAAATAACCACTAAAATCGCGTTAATATGGAAAACCTTACGAAAGAAAAATTCCAGATTTTTATGATGCTCTGCGCATCGGGTATTGACGGCACTATTTCTTATACCGAACTCGAACGGATCTGTGTGCAATTCGACGAAAAGACGTACCAAGAAGTTTTCGACGAATACAAGAAGATGACCAATCCTGCTTGGATGAGTTTCTTCAAGGAGCACAAGGATGAGTTCCTGAAGACCGAGGAAGACAAGGCCGCTTTCATGGCCGACCTCAACGATTTAGTCATGGCCGACGGCGTGAACTCGCCCAAAGAGCAGAACTTCATGAAGGTGCTCGAAATGCTCATCAACGACGAGCTTTAATTCTTCCAGTAACACGCGACATCAAAAGCTTTCCGATGCGACGCAATGTCGGTCGGAAGGCTTTTTTTATGCCCAATTCCCCGCTTGTCTAAATTAGAACGATTCTAATTTACAAAACGGGGGATTTCTTTTTGTATATCACACTGATAAACAATGTAATACAAAAATTCCAAAACAAGAAAAATCTTTGTTTATTATTTGGAATGAGCACTTATTTTACATAAATTTGCAGCGTTTTTCATAAGGTGTGTCCTTATGGGAGGCAAAAAGAGAATCAAACTCAATAAATAACCATAAAAACAACCTAATTCTATGGCAAAAGTTAAGTCTTTAGCAGAACTGAAAGCTATGAGAGAAAAGCTTCAGTCGAACCTTGACCTTCGCGAAAAGAGCAACGATCCTGACTCTTTGGTGCAAATTAAGGTCGCAATGGCCACCTGCGGTATCGCCGCTGGTGCAAAACAAGTTATGGAACACATGATGGAGAAGGCCGACGAGCTGAAAATCGGCGTCGTCTTCACCCAAACCGGCTGCATGGGCTACTGCCACGCCGAGCCGACCATCGAGGTGAAGTGCCCCGGTAAGGACCCGATCGTCTTCGGTCATGTCGACAACAACCGCGCTGACGAAATCCTCACCAAGTATGTGATGAACAACGAAATGGTCGAGGGCGTCATCCCCGTGAACTACGAAACTATCTAATAACTTAATTCGGAGGAATTTATATGGCAAAAATCAAGATGCACGTGCTCGTCTGCGGCGGTACTGGCTGCCAGGCTTCGGCAAGTGCTCAAATCATCGAGAACTTCCAGCATCTCCTTGCTGAGAAGGGCTTGCAGGATGAAGTTCAGGTGGTCAGAACGGGTTGCTTCGGCTTCTGCGAGAAGGGACCCATCGTGAAGATCATGCCTGACAACACGTTCTACACTCAGGTGAAGCCTGAAGATGTCGAAAAAATTATCAACGAGCACATCATCAAGGGCCGTAAGGTCACCGATCTGCTCTACATGGATCCCGAGAACAAGGAACACGTTGCCGACTCGAAGCACATGGGCTTCTACCGTAAGCAACTGCGTATCGCCTTGCGTAACTGCGGTTTCATCAACCCCGAAAACATCGACGAGTGCATCTCGCGTGGCGGTTATGAAGCTTTGGGTAAGGTCTTGTCGGAGATGACCCCCGCCCAGGTGGTCGACGAAATCACCAAGTCAGGCCTCCGTGGCCGTGGCGGCGCTGGTTTCCCCACCGGCGTGAAATGGGGCCTCTGCGCAAAGAACAAATGCGATGAGATGTATGTCATCTGCAACGCCGACGAGGGTGACCCGGGTGCGTTCATGGACCGTTCCATCATGGAAGGTGACCCGCACAGCATCGTCGAGGCTATGGCCATCTGCGGCTATGCCATCGGTGCCACCCACGGTTTGGTTTACATCCGTGCCGAGTACCCGCTGGCTATCCACCGCCTGCAAGTCGCCATCGCCCAGGCCCGCGAATATGGCCTGCTCGGTGAAAACATCCTGGGTACCGACTTCAGCTTCGACATCGAGCTTCGTTACGGTGCCGGCGCTTTCGTCTGCGGTGAAGAGACCGCTCTGATCCACTCGATGGAAGGCAAGCGCGGTGAACCCACTCTGAAGCCCCCGTTCCCGGCTGTCAGCGGTTATATGGCCAAGCCCTCCAACGTGAACAACGTGGAGACCTTCGCCAACATCCCGATCATCATCACCAAGGGTGCCGACTGGTTCGCCAGCATCGGTTCCGAGAAGTCGAAGGGCACCAAGGTGTTCGCTCTGGCCGGTCAGATCAACAACGTCGGTCTGATTGAGGTCCCGATGGGCACCACCCTCCGTGACATCATCTACGAAATTGGTGGTGGTATCAAGGGTGGCCGTAAGTTCAAGGCTGTCCAGACTGGTGGTCCTTCAGGCGGCTGCTTGACGGAGAAACACCTCGACACTGCTATCGACTATGAAAGCCTCGCCGCTGCCGGCTCCATGATGGGCTCTGGCGGTATGGTGGTCATGGACGACACCTCCTGCATGGTGGCCATCGCCAAGTTCTACTTGGAGTTCACCTGCGAAGAGAG